>ERZ869909.738-NODE-738-length-33333-cov-5.324483_pt1 | contig 33333 bp, 28 predicted proteins | sample MGYA00520892_ERZ869909 | MGnify/ENA primary metagenome ERZ869909 (study PRJEB32215, sample SAMEA104723947) | bioreactor metagenome | biome: bioreactor; feature: anaerobic bioreactor; material: water | place: China | collected 2015-03-12 ...
CGGACGGTGTGTCGGCACGCATTATTGCTGGCGAGCTGGCAACGGCTACGCAGTTGGTCAAGGGGCCAATTCATGGTCCCGATCAGGGCATCACCACCGACCCGCAATACTGGGATGTCAGTATTGAAGCGGGTCATCAGGCCGCCCTGCCGGTCCCCGCCACGCACAATGCCTTCATCTATGTCTTCGAAGGCAGCGCCGCCATCGGTGGGCGCGAAGTGCCTCGTCACCACGCGGCGATACTGCGTGAGGGCGACACGCTGGACGTCGATGCAGGACCCGACGGCGCCCGCTTCCTGCTGATTGCCGGCAAACCGATCAAGGAGCCGATCGTCCAGTACGGCCCCTTCGTCATGAACACGGCAGAGGAAATCGAGCAGGCCTTGCGGGATTACCGTGAGGGGCGGCTCACCGCCTGACACACCGGGGCGCCTCTGGCGCCCCGATCATTACTGCAAATCCAGCACTGATGACACGACGGATTCCTCGCCGAGCCGTTTGTAAATCTCGGGATTAAAGACGTGGGATGAGACGATGTCAGAAAGCGGAGCCACAACATAGAAATCCTTGATTCCGTCGGGCTGCCTTTCTTCACTGGACTCACGCTCGAAGTAATCAAACACCTCTTCGTATCGATTGGTCAGCTGAAGCTTCAGGTCGCGCTCTCGTCGAAATCCGCTGTAGAACGGCAGTACCGTGATATGCGAGCACTCCCAGTGGGGCTCGTTGGTGCGCGCCACCAGTCCCACGTACACCTTGCGAGACCTCAAGGTCACAGCCACCAATTTGCTGTGGCTTGTTGCATACGCCAACAGGGCCGAAAAATCGTCTTTCTGCCAAACCCTTCGAATGTTGATATACTTCACGCCCTCGCGGCTGTTATAGATCTTCGCGCCCAAGAAGGCGGCCAGGACGTTCAACGCGCTCACAACAGGAAACAGGAGTTCCCACGACGAGGCATGGTCCAGTAATACCCTGGGGTGTTGGTGCGAAAAGAGACAGAAAAGGAGTGCAACCGCGAACAGCAAAAACAGGCTGACCAACGTGAGGCCGACCCCCAGCGTTGCGCATGTCAGATATAGTCGGTGCCCTGCCTCACGCGCAGTACGGTACCTGAAGGCATAACAATAGCATGCCAGAATGTACCCCGAGGTAACGACAGAAAGAACAAAAATAACAGTAGATGAGGGATCCGTCCCCATAATAATCTTCCTTGAATCTGGAAAGCGCGATCAGTTTTTTTCGGTAGCGGCCTTCTCAAGAATATCGTATCCGCGCATCTTGCGGATTTTCTCAACGAACTCCCGGTCCTCTCTCAGTCGACCTGGCTGCAATACTGCCACACCATCACCCTTTATGGCGTACACGCTTTCAAGAGAATCGGCATATTTCTTGTTGCGCACGGCTTTTCTCCTTTTCTCCATGACAACCTCCGACTAACCTGTCCGCCCTCTGGCATCTCTTCCTTGATGGCGGCTAACCTTTGTAGTGTAGCATATTTCGCCGACGCGCCCGCGCCGCTATCTTGTTGTTTCTATTCGGTATCTTCGATCGACAGTCCTCGGGTGGCGGTATCCAGCGAGCTGGCGCTGGTTTCCGCACCCAGTTTGATCATCAGACGCAGGTCGTTGGGCGCATCCGCGTGGGACATGGCGTCTTCGTAGGTGATCTCGCCCTGCGTATAGAGGTCGTAGAGTGCCTGATCGAAGGTCTGCATGCCCAGGTCGCGGGATTTTTTCATCAGCTCCTTGAGCAGGTGCACTTCACCCTTGCGGATATGGTCGGCCATCAGCGGCGTATTCAGCAGCACCTCAATCACCGCGCGGCGGCCCTTGCCATCCGGTGTCGGAATCAACTGCTGCGCCACAATGCCGCGCAGGTTCAGCGACAGGTCCATGTACAACTGCCCATGACGATCCGCCGGGAAAAAGTGAATGATGCGGTCCAGTGCCTGGTTGGCGTTGTTGGCGTGCAGGGTGGCCAGACACAGGTGGCCGGTTTCGGCGAAAGCGATGGCGTAGTCCATCACCTCGCGGGAACGGATCTCGCCGATCAGAATCACGTCCGGTGCCTGACGCAGAGTGTTCTTCAGTGCGATCTCGAATGAATCCGTATCCAGACCCACCTCGCGCTGGGTGACGATACAACCCTGGTGCTGGTGAATGAATTCGATCGGGTCTTCAATGGAAATGATGTGGCCTTTCGAGTTCTTGTTGCGGTGACCGATCATGGACGCCAGCGAGGTCGATTTACCCGTGCCGGTCGCCCCGACAAAGATCACCAGGCCACGCTTGGTCATGGCCAGGTCCTTGATCACGGGCGGCAGGCGCAGCTCATCCACCGTCGGAATCTTCACCTCGATGCGGCGGATGACCATGCCCACCAGGTTACGCTGATAGAAGGCGCTGACCCGGAAGCGGCCGATACCGCGTGCCGAAATGGCGAAGTTGCATTCTTTCGAGTCGATAAATTCCTTGCGCTGCTTTTCGGTCATCACACCAAACACGATATCCCGGGTCATATCCGGGGTCAGCGCAGTCTTGGTGACCGGCAGCACCTTGCCGTGAATTTTCATGGACGGTGGTACGCCGGCGGTGATGAACAGGTCAGAGCCGCCCTTCTGCACCATGATTTTCAGGAGTTCTTCGAGTTCCATATCGTTTCTCGTCAGAAGGAGTCTGGCGTCTTCGCTTTCTCGCGCGCCGCTTCACGGGAAATCAGGCCTTTCTGCACCAGCCCTTGCAGGCACTGATCCAGCGTCTGCATGCCCAGCCCGGCGCCGGTCTGGATGGCGGAATACATCTGCGCCACCTTGTCTTCACGAATCAGGTTACGGATGGCCGGGGTACCGATCATGATTTCGTGGGCGGCCACCCGGCCACCCCCGTTCTTTTTCATCAGTGTCTGGGAAATCACCGCCTGCAGTGATTCCGACAGCATCGAGCGGACCATGGATTTTTCTTCCGCCGGGAACACGTCCACCACCCGGTCGATGGTCTTGGCAGCGCTGGTGGTGTGCAGGGTGCCAAACACCAGGTGACCGGTTTCAGCGGCGGTCAGTGCCAGCCGGATGGTTTCCAGGTCCCGCATCTCCCCCACCAGAATGATGTCCGGGTCTTCCCGCAGGGCAGAGCGCAGTGCTTCCGCAAAGCCCAGGGTGTCACGGTGCACCTCACGCTGGTTCACCAGGCACTTTTTCGACTCATGCACGAATTCGATCGGGTCCTCGATGGTGAGGATGTGCTCATAGCGGGTGTTGTTGATGAAGTCGATCATCGCCGCCAGGGTGGTGGACTTGCCCGAACCGGTGGGCCCGGTCACCAGCACAATGCCGCGCGGGGTTTCGGCAATCTTCTGGAACACCTTGCCCATGCCCAGGTCTTCCATCGACAGCACCTTCGAGGGAATGGTCCGGAATACCGCCCCCGCGCCCCGATTCTGGTTGAAGGCGTTGACCCGGAAGCGGGCGACGCCCGGCACTTCGAACGAGAAGTCGGTCTCCAGGAACTCTTCGTAGTCCTTGCGCTGCTTGTCATTCATGATGTCGTAGATCAGCGCGTGAACTTCCTTGTGCTCCATGGGCGGCAGGTTAATACGGCGCACATCGCCGTCGACCCGGATCATGGGCGGCAGACCCGCCGACAGGTGCAAGTCAGAGGCGCCATTCTTGGCGCTGAAGGCCAGCAGTTCGGTGATATCCATAGAGCAATTTCATACCTTGCGGGTTGGTGAGGGTGCGGGTCATGCCCGTACCGGCGGCGACCTTGTTATTATGCTTCCCCGGACGCCCTCCGGACGCCTGACCCGATCACGACCCCGGGGCCGGAGGGTCAGAAGAATCTCTTAGGCAGTAACTTACCCCGTCCCCCGAGGCGGTTCAATCATGACGGACCTGACATGACCGACCCCAGAGCGCGATTGACGGCGCTGCAGCAACGTATCGACCAGGCCTGTCGCGCCGCCGGGCGCGATCCGGACGAGGTGACCCTGCTCGCTGTGAGCAAGACCCGGGACGCCGCCGCCATACGTGCGCTGCATCAGGCGGGCGCCCGGCATTTTGGCGAAAACTACCTGCAAGAGGCGCTGGAAAAACAGCCTGCGCTCACCGACCTGCCGCTGGTCTGGCATTTCATCGGCCCGATCCAGTCGAACAAGACGCGCGAGATTGCGGGCCATTTCGACTGGGTGCATTCGCTGGACCGGATCAAGATCGCCCGGCGGCTCGATGACCAGCGCCCGGCGTCGCTGCCGCCGCTGAACGTCTGCCTGCAGGTGAATATCGACGACGAAACCAGCAAGAGTGGCGTGTCGCTGGCCGAACTGCCCGCGCTGGTCGAGGCGGTGACCGCCCTGCCACGCCTGCAATGGCGCGGCCTGATGGCCATTCCCCGGGCCGACGCGCCGGACCACAACCGGGCAGCGTTTCGCACACTCGCCATGACACTGTCACAATGGCGTCATACCATACCGGGCCTGGATACCCTGTCCATGGGCATGAGTGACGACTTCGAGGTCGCCATCGCCGAAGGCGCGACCCTGATCCGCATCGGCACCGCCCTGTTTGGCCCCCGCAACTGACGGACACCACAGTTTATGGCACAGCAGATCATCGGCTTTATCGGCGCCGGCAACATGGCCACTGCCCTGGCAGGCGGCATGATCGCCAAGGGCATCCGCCCGGCACGCATCTGGATGAGCGACGTCAGCGCCGACCGTCTGGACGAGCTCAACCGCCAGCATCGCGTGCATGTGAGCACGCGCAACAGCGATGTTGCGGAACGCGCAGATGTGCTGGTGCTGGCCGTCAAGCCGCAGGTGATGGCTGACGTCTGTGCCGTGCTGCGCGACAGCCTGGGCGACCGCCAGCCGCTGATTATCTCCATTGCCGCGGGCATTACCGTCGCCAACCTGCGGGAATGGCTGGGGGACCTGCCGGTGGTGCGCACCATGCCGAATACCCCGGCGCTGGTGCAGGCGGGTGCCACCGGCCTGTTCGCGGGCCCGGGCGTCAGCGATGCCCAGCGTGAACTGGCCGGGCAGATCATCGGCAGCGTGGGCCTGACCTTCTGGTTCGAGCAGGAAAGCGAGCTGGATGTGGTCACGGCCGTGTCCGGCTCGGGCCCGGCCTACTTCTTCCTGATGATGGAGGCGATGATCGACGCTGGCATTCAAATGGGGCTGGATGAGCGCACCGCTCGCCAGCTGGTGCTGCAAACCGCCTGGGGGGCGGCACAATTGGCCATCACCAGCGAGAATCCGCCTGCCCGGCTGCGCGAGCAGGTGACCTCACCGGGTGGCACCACGGCCGCCGCACTGGACGTGTTCGAGCAGGCCGACTTCCGCGCTCTGGTGAACAAGGCGCTGGGCGCCGCCCGCCAGCGTGCGGGAGAACTTGCAAAATAGGTCGCTGACCCGATACTACACAGGCCGGGGTCAGGCACCGCCCGCCCCGCTGCTGCACGCCCGCCCACGCGGGCGTGATGACCTGTTGCCGGATACCACGGGAGTCGCCGATGAACCCACAGGGCGCGATGACGTTTCTGATCGATGTCGCCATCAACCTGTTCATTTTCCTGCTGCTGACGCGCTTTATCCTGCAGTTGGTGAGGGCTGACTTCTACAATCCGCTGTCCCAGTTCGTGGTCAAGGCCACCAACCCGGTGCTGACACCGCTACGCCGCATGTTGCCGGCCAACGGCACCGTGGACAGCGCGTCGCTGGTGATGGTCATCATCATGATCATTCTCAAGACGGTGCTGATCGTCGCACTCAACGGCCAGGGCGTACCGCCGTTGCCGACGCTGGTCATCTTTGCGTTGCGCTCGCTGGCCAGCCTGATGATCAACTACCTGTTCTTCGCCGTACTGATCCGGGTGATCCTGAGCTGGGTAGCCCCCGACCCCTATAACCCCTTCACCGCCATCATGACGCAGATCACCGAGCCGGTGATGGCGCCGGTGCGCCGTATCCTGCCGCCCATGGGCGGCCTGGACCTGAGCCCGCTGGTGGTCCTGCTGGGGCTGCAGTTCCTGATGATCCTGTTCGCGGTCTGAAGCGCCGGTTAAAGGTCGCGGGTACGGGTGCGGATCTGGTAGTAGGCCTCTTCGGCGATGGCGTGATACGCCGCCGCGCGCTTTTCAAAGGCACGATAGGATTCGTACACCGCCTCGGCCTGGGCGTTACCCGCCACCAGGGCCTCCAGCACCTCATCACTGGCTACTTTCAGCGCATCAATCACGTCATCCGGCAGGCGCCGCAGCTGCACCTTGTGCTTGTCCAACAGTTCTTCCAGGGCGGCGGCATTGCGCTCGGTGTATTCGTCATACACCTCCTGATTCACCGCCAGCGCGGCAGCCTCAATAATGGTCTGCAAGCGCGGCGGCAAGGACTGCCACTTCTCCAGGTTGATGATCAGCTCCAGCAACGGCCCCGGCTCCTGCCAGCCCGGGTAGTAGTAATAGCGCGCAATACGCTGGAAGCCGAAGGTGATGTCGTTATAGGGGCCGACCCATTCAGCCGCATCAATGGCGCCGGTCTGCATCGCGGTATAGACCTCACCACCCGGCAGCTGCACCGGTGTCGCACCGACCTTGCGCATCACTTCGCCGCCAAGGCCGGGAATGCGAATGCGCAGGCCACGCAGGTCCGCCAGGGAATTGATTTCCTTGTTGTACCAGCCCGCCATCTGGGTGCCGGTGCAACCCGCCCGGAACGGCTTCAGGTTGAAGCCGGCATAGAGGTCATCCCACAATTTCTGGCCGCCGCCACGGCTGATCCAGGCGTTCATTTCCTGGGCGTTGAGGCCGAAGGGCACGGCGGTGAAGAACGGCGTGGCCGGATGCTTGCCGCGCCAGTAATAGGAGGCGCCGTGACCCATCTCGGCACTGCCCTGGGACACCGCATCAAAGGTTTCGAAGGCAGGCACCAGATCACCGGCGCCATAGACACGAATACGCATCTGCCCGCCGGACATCGCCTCCACCAGCCGCGCAAAGCGCTCCGGCCCGGTTCCGACGCCCGGGTAGTTCTTCGGCCAGGTGGTCACCATCCGCCAGCGGTAGGTCTGCCCGTCTGTCTCACCGGCAGGGCCGCAATCCTGCGGGCTGCACCCGGCCGCCAGCGCGGCGGCGGACCCCAGGCCGAGGGTGGATACGAACTTGCGTCTGTCCATGATGAGGCTCCATGGGCGCAGGGCGCCATCTTGTTATCGGTATCTCAGAGAATGTCGAGCCGGGCGTACTGGCTGACCAGCCACTTGCTGCCCGCGTCATCGAAGTTGATCTGCAAACGGGCGTTCGGTCCCTGCCCCTCAAAATGCAGGATGGTGCCCTCACCGAATTTGGGGTGCAGCACCCGCATGCCCAGCTGGAAGCCCTGCACCGTCTCGCCCTCGGCGCCGCGGCTGACCGGACGATTCATGCCGCCCCGCAGGCGCACTTCCTCAAGCAACGCGGCTGGAATCTCACGCAGAAAGCGCGACGGCGCGTTCAGCTGTTCGCTGCCGTACAGGCGGCGGCTCTCGGCGTAGGTCATGTAAAGCTGACGCATGGCGCGGGTGATGCCCACGTAGCAAAGCCGTCGCTCTTCGGCCAGGCGCCCGGGCTCATCGGCCGACATCTGGTGCGGGAACAGCCCTTCCTCCATGCCGGCCATAAACACCACCGGGAATTCCAGGCCCTTGGCGGAGTGCAGGGTCATCATCTGCACCGCTTCTTCGTATTCTCCGGCCTGGCGCTCACCGGCCTCCAGCGCCGCATGGTCCAGGAAGGCGGTGAGCACATCCATGCCTTCCTCGACGTCTTCATCGCCGAACTGGCGCGTGGCGGTCACCAGTTCTCGCAGGTTCCCCACCCGCTGCTGGCCTTTCTCACCCTTCTCGCTGGCGTGGAATTCGATCAGCCCGGAGGTCGCCAGCACATGCTCGGTGCGCTCCCACAGTGCCAGGCCGTCACTGTCGCGGGCCATGCGGTTCACCAGCTCGATGAAACCGCCCAGGGCTGATGCCGCCCGCCCGGGAAGTGAGCCATCACCCACCATGGCGACCGCCGTTTCCCACATGCTGGCGCCGCGCAGGCGGGCCTGCTCGCGCACGGTTTCCATGGTTTTGGCGCCAATGCCCCGGGTTGGCGTGTTCACCACCCGCTCGAAGGCCGGGTCCGCATCGCGGTTGACCAGCAGGCGCAGGTACCCCAGCGCGTTCTTGATCTCGGCGCGCTCGAAGAACCGCTGACCGCCGTAGATCCGGTAGGCAATGCCGCTCTGCAGGAAGGCTTCTTCCAGCACCCGCGACTGGGCGTTGGAGCGGTACAGCACCGCCATCTCGTTACGGCTGAGCCCGTCTTCCTGGAGCTTCTGGATGCGCCCGGCGATGAAGCGGGCCTCGTCCACCTCGTTGAATCCGGCGTACAGCCGGATCGGCTCGCCCTCGCTGATCTCGGTCCACAGTTCCTTGCCCAGGCGATCGCTGTTGTTGGCGATCACGGCGTTGGCGGCCTGCAGGATGGTGCCGGTGGAGCGGTAGTTCTGCTCCAGGCGGATGATGCGCAGGCCCTTGAAGTCACGGTTCAGGCGCTGGATGTTCTCGATCCGGGCACCGCGCCAGCCATAGATCGACTGGTCATCGTCGCCGACAATGGTGATGCCGCTGCCCGCCCCCGCCAGCAGTTGCAGCCAGGCGTACTGGATTGCGTTGGTGTCCTGGAATTCGTCCACCAGGATATGCCGGAAGCGGCGCTGATAGTGGCCGCGCAGGTCGTCGTTGTCGCGAATCAGTTCCAGGGCACGCAGCAGCAGCTCGTTGAAGTCCACCAGCCCGCCACGGGCGCAGACCTGCTCATAGGCCGCGTAGATCTTCTGCATGGTCTGCAAGAACAGGTCGCCACCGGGCTCCATGTGCGCGGAACGCAGGCCCTCGTCCTTCTGGCTGTTGATGAACCACTGGGCCTGGCGGGCGGGCCAGCGCTGCTCGTCCAGGCCCAGCTCGCGCAGCACCCGCTTGATGATGCGCTGCTGGTCGTCCGAATCCAGAATCTCGAAGGCTTCCGGCAGCCCGGCCTCCTGCCAGTGGGCCCGCAGCAGCCGATGGGCGATGCCGTGGAAGGTGCCCACCCACATGCCGGATGCGGGCATGCCCAGCAGTTGCTCGATGCGGCCACGCATTTCGGCAGCGGCCTTGTTGGTGAAGGTCACCGCCAGAATGCCGTAGGGCGACACCTGTTCGGTGGCCACCAGCCAGGCAATCCGGTGCACGAGCACGCGGGTCTTGCCCGAGCCGGCCCCCGCCAGTACCAGCAAATGATCGTCGTCGGCCGCCACCGCATCGCGCTGGGCCGGGTTGAGTCCGTCTATCAGGGAGGTCACGTCGTCTATCATGGGCTGGCATTCTACCTGAATCCCGGCCCCGATCTGCTCATAATACCAACAGCCATGCTCCGAAAGTTGTAAACCCCTGTTTTACTGTTGCCGCCCCGCCGCTACACTGAATCCAAAAACCCGGACACCCAAGTCAGTGACCGGGCGGGAGGGGAACTTGCCAGCATCGGAACCATCGTTTACGCCACTGACAGGCCGGGCGCTCAACGACGCGCAGACCCGTCTGCTTGCGCGTGGGCTGCCCGTGCTGAATGTCGTGGAAGTGCTGGCCGCACTCACCCTGATCGTCTTTTATCGCCACAGCGGCGTGCCCCTCTGGCAGTTGTTGCTGTGGGGCGCGGTGGTGCTGGCGCTGGTGCTGGTGCGCCAGGCCGTGATCCAGTTGCTGCGTCAGCTTGATGCCTCCAGCCCCCTGGGCACCTGGCACCTGGCGCTGATGGCCACGACCGTCGGCGGCGGCGCGCTGTTTGGCTTTGCGCTGGTCTGGCTCAATCCGGCCGAGGCGTTGTTCCAGCCGGGGCCCGTGACCCTGCAGGCGCTGGCCCTGACCCTGACCCTCGGTGTCACCGTCATTGCCGTGGCCATCTGCGGCGTGCATCTGCTGACGGCGGCACTGTATGCCCTGGCTGTGATGGCGCCGCTCGCCGTGCATCTGATACTCGCTTCGCCGGACTACTACCCCTTTGCGGCAGGGGTCGGCATCTTCGCCGTGTTCGGCCTGCTGGCGGCGCGACGCCTGAACACCAGCAGCCGCAATACCCTGATGCTGCAAGCCCGCAACGAAGCCCTGATCGCCTGGCTGGACCGGGCCCGCAGTGATGCCGAGGCCATCAACGAGAAGCTGGCCCAGGAGATCTGCCAGCGCAAGGAGGCCCGCCAGCGCCTGCAGGACTCCCGTGACCGGCTGGAAAGTACCGTGCAGGAGCGGACCCGGGCGCTGGAGCAGACCAATACCGAGCTGGCCTCTGCGGGCCAGCGGCTGCAACTGGCCCTGGATGCCAGCAACATCTGTCTTTGGGACTGGAATCTGGTCAGCGGCGAAACGTTTCATTCAAACTTCGAGCGCCTGCTGGGTTACCAGCCCTCTTCCCTCGGCAACTTCATGGAAGACCTGCGCAGCCTGGTGCACCCCAGCGACTTCAGCCGCGTGCGCGACGCCATGGTCGAGCACTTCAAGGGACGCAGCAGCCAGTACCAGGTGGTGTATCGCCTGCAACACGCTGACGGCCGCTGGCACTGGATCCAGGACGAAGGACGCGTGGTGGCCTGGAACCAGGCCGGGCGCGCCACCCGGATGATCGGCACGCGGCGCGATATCACCGAAGACAAGGAGGCCCGCGAACAACTGCGGCTGGCCGCCACCGTGTTCGAGAATGCCTCGGAAGGCATCTTCATCTTTGACCGCAATTTCCACTTCCTGACCGTGAACGACTGCTTTACCCGCATCACCGGGTACCACGAGCGGGAAGTCCTGGGGCAATCGATTGCCGAAATCGGCAACCTGCCCGAGAACGAACAGGTCTACCGGGACATCGTCAAGGCACTCAATAACGAGGGCTTCTGGGAAGGCGAACTGATGGAACGCCGCAAGACCGGCGAGGTTTACCCGGAATGGCTGCAGATCAGCGCCGTGTACGACGAATCGGGCAGACTCACGCATTATGTCGGCATGTTCTCCGATCTTACCGCCCGAAAGGAAGCCGAGGAGCGGGTTCAGTTTCTGTCCAATTTCGACCGCCTGACCGGCTTCGCCAACCGCAACCAGTTCCGCGAACGGCTGCACAAGAGCCTGACCCTGGCGCGCCTGAACCGCGAGCGCACAGCGTTGGTGTTTATTGATCTGGACCGCTTCCGCCCGATCAACGACTCCCTGGGCCACGAGGTCGGCGACCGTCTGCTCAAGCTGGCGGCGGAGCGCCTGCGCGGCTGCGGCTTTGCGGAGGAAAACCTGGCCCGCGTCGGCGGTGACGAATTCACGCTGGTGGTGGAAAACTACACCCGCCGTACCGATCTGGAGCACATCTGCCAGAAGCTGATCAACGCCATGCGGCGTCCGTTCCATTTTGACCAGCACGAGCTGCTGCTCGGTGCCAGCCTGGGGGTCAGTGTGTTCCCGGACACCGCCAAGGATGTGCAGACCCTGATCAACCAGGCCGATCTGGCCATGCATCAGGCCAAGCGTGCTGGCGGCAACAACTACCAGTTCTATTCCAGTGACATGCGCGTGGCCTCGGTGGAACAGCTGGCACTGGAAACCAGCCTGCGCAAGGCGATCTTCAAGAACGAGTTCGTGGTCTACTATCAGCCCAAGATGGATCTGGCCAGCGACCGCATTACGTCGGTGGAGGCGCTGGTGCGCTGGCAACATCCCACCATGGGCCTGCTGCCGCCCAAGGACTTCATTCCGCTGGCCGAGGAAACCGGCCTGATCAGCGCCATTGGCGAACTGGTCCTGGAGCGCTCCTGTCGCCAGGCCACCCAATGGCACAAGCAGGGCTTCACGGATGTTTGCGTCTCCGTGAACCTGTCGGCGCATCAGTTCCGCAAGGGCAATGTGCTGGAGATCGTTGACCGCGTGCTACAGGCCACCGAGCTGCCGGCCCATCTGCTGGAACTGGAGTTGACCGAAAGCCTGATCATGGAAGACCTGGACAAGAACATTGCGCTGCTGCAATCGCTGCGCAAGCGCGGGGTCGAATTGTCACTGGATGATTTCGGTACCGGCTACTCGTCACTGAGTTACCTGAAACGCTTCCCCATCGACACCCTCAAGATCGACCGCTCCTTCATCACCGAGCTGGACCAGAGCCCCGACGATGCCGCCATCACCCGCGCCATCATCGACATGGCGCACAGCCTGAACCTGCGGGTGGTGGCTGAGGGCGTGGAGACGGCCTCACACCTGGACATCCTGCGCAGCATGGGCTGCGACAGCATCCAGGGCTACCTGATCAGCAAGCCGGTGCCCGAGGCCGAGTTGCTGAAGCTGCTCAAGGCCCAGCAACAGGCCCGCGCCTGACAAACGGCTCGCTTTCTTTATAGCCCCAGCACGGCAGTAGCGATACCGAAGTAGATGAGCACACCGCTGACGTCGGCAATGGTGGTAATTAGCGGCGTACTGGCGGTGGCCGGGTCAAAGTTGAGCTTGTTGAGAATAAACGGCAACGCCATGCCGATCAGACTGCCCACCAGCACCACGATGATCATGGTCAACGCCACCACCATGGCGATATCAATACCGGCCCGGAAGAAACCCACCATCAGGACCGCCGCCGACATGGTCAGCCCCAGTGCCGAGGCCACCAGAATGTCCTTGAAGAACAGTTTCGCCCAATCACTGCCGGTGACATCGCCGGTGGCGATACCGCGCACCATGAGGGTGGCGGACTGGGCCCCGGCATTACCCGCGCTGGCGACCAGCAGCGGCATGAAGAACAGCAATGCCAGATGTGCCGCAATCGTGTCTTCAAAATAGGCAATGCCCGCCCCGGTAAAGATGTTGGCAAACACCAGAATCACCAGCCAGTGCACGCGCGAGCGATACAGCGCATACGGCGATGCCGCGCGCAAGCTGGTGTCCAGCTTGCCCACGGTGGCACCCTTGTGCATGTCTTCCGTGGCCTCGGCTTCGGCTACGTCCATCGCGTCATCGTAGGTCACGATGCCCACCAGCTTCTCGCCGCCATTGACGATCGGCAGGGCCAGCAAGTCATAACGTGAAATCAGGCGGGCGACTTCTTCCTGAGCCGTATCGGTGGTGGCCGACACCACCTCCCGCGCCATCAGATCGTCCACGCGTACGTTCGGCGTGGCCACGATCAGCTGCCGCAGCGACACGGCGCCAAGCAGGCGATGGTCGTCGTCAACAATGAACGCCTGGTAGATGGTTTCCTTGTCCGGCGCCGTGCGACGCAGGCTCTCCAGCGCCCGGGCCACGGTCATGCCGGACTGCACCACCGCATAGTCGGAGGTCATGATGGCGCCCGCTGTGCCCTCTTCATAACTGGCCAGACGCCGCAGATCTTCACGTTCCTCACGGGCGAGGCGCTTGAACAGGGCATAACGGATATTGTCGTCCAGCTCGTTGAACAGGTCGGCCCGTTCGTCCGCAGACATGGCGGTAACCAGTTCAGCCAGATCTCCCGGGGAGAGCCGCTCGGCAACCGCTTGCTGCAACGCCATGGGCAAGTAGCCGAACGTATCGGCACGCTTGTCCAGCGACATGACCTGAAGGACCCCGATGACCTGTTCCGGCTGCTCTATCTGGCCAAGGACATCCGACATGTCTGCCGGATTGAGCTCCGCCACCAGCGCGGGCCATGCCGCCTGGTCGTTCTGGACAATAGCATCGTGCAGCGCGGCCGCCAGGGTCTCGTAGGTCATTCGCTCGCCTCCTCTGCGCGTCGAAGGGCACGACACGCCAGCGAGCCTCGTGCGGGAATTACAGAGGCAGGAAGGGCGTGCCAGCGCGATCGGCGCGGACAGCGTTCAAGTTCGGACTTCGACTGGAAGGATCCATAGTTACAGTTGCGTCATTACCAGCTTATGGCGGCGAAACAATATAGGAAAGCCCGGCGGGGGGTCAACCGGCATCCCGGAGAATGCCGGTGATTTCAACACAGATTTACGGCTCGTCGCGAATACGCAGGAAGCTGGCGAAACGGGGAATACCGTTGCCCGTAGTGCCGGTATGGCGGAAGGTAATGCGGCTGCCCACCGGCGGCGGGTTGGCGCGCTCTGCGTCGGTAAAGCCGGTGCCAATGCGGAAGTGGCGGCCATCATCGCCACGCACCAGCAGCGCCCCCATGACCCCCGCATGGCGACCTTCACCGGGAACATGGCGGATCACCTCCGCCTCGGCGTCCTGCCAGGGCTTGAGCTTCATCAGCACCGGGCTGCGACCCGGCACATGCCGCGCCAGGCCGTGATGCAACATCAGTCCTTCACCGCCCCCTTCAATGACATCGTCGAGATGCAGCATCAGTTGGGTCCGGTTGCGCACCCGGAAGTGGTCCACCGGCTGCAACCAGGGCACCTCCGCAGCCTCCAGCAACTGCGCCATTTGACGCAAACGCTCGCTGAACACCTCTGCCTTGCCCGGCAGATCGAACACCATGAAACGCACCCGTCGCCACGCCTCATCGTCCGGCACCTGGCGGCGCACGGTTCCCGACAGCACATCGAAGGTTCCGCGCCCCATCCACAGTTCGCCATCGAGGGGTTGCGACGGAAAGCCCGCAGTGAACCAGTCCGGCGCCTGGATGCGGTTGCCCTGGCGGGTCAACAGCGCCTGGCCGTTCCAGTAGGCGCGCACACCGTCCAGTTTTTCGCTGACCCAGTATTCGTGCAGCGACTCGATGGACTGATATTCACTGGCCAACTGCACCGGCGGCGCAGACTGGCCATGGGCCAGCGTGACCCAGGCACTGCCACAGCAGAGCAGCATGACAAGCAGCAGGTAATACACCATTGGTCGTTCCTCCATGAAAGACGGACTGAAGGAAACGACTTTAGCGGGAGGCGTCAGGCACGCTGCCGGACCCCGCGCACAAAAGTCATGCGCGGGGTTGCAGGCTTACATGAAAGATCCGTAATGGCTTACGCCGACCCCCGGCCGGTTATTCGACCGTAACCGATTTCGCCAGATTACGCGGCTGGTCCACGTCGGTGCCACGCATAACGGCCACATGGTAACTGAGCAACTGCAACGGCACCGTGTAGAGAATCGGCGCCAGGTACTCCGGCACATCGGGCAAGGTCAGCACGCTGACGCCGTCGTCGGCGGTCAGGGCCGCACGGCTGTCAGCGAACAGGTACAGGCGCCCGCCCCGGGCACGCACTTCCTGAAGGTTGGACTTCAGTTTTTCCAGCAGCTCATCGTTGGGCGCCACCGCCACCACCGGCATGTCCTTGTCGACCAGCGCCAGCGGGCCGTGCTTGAGCTCGCCCGCCGGATACGCCTCGGCGTGGATATAGGAAATTTCCTTGAGCTTGAGTGCCCCTTCCATGGCCACCGGGAACTGGGTGCCACGCCCCAGGAACAGGGTGTGGTGTTTTTCGACAAAGTCGCGGCTGAGCGTCTCGATGGCGCGATCCAGACCCAGGGTCTTTTCCACCAGCGAAGGCAGCGTGCGCAGGTCGGCCAGCACCTGTTCGATTCTGTCTTCGGCCAGGCTGCCTCGTGCGCGCCCCAGGGCCAGCACCAGCACCAGCAACGCAGCCAGCTGCGTGGTGAAGGCCTTGGTCGAGGCGACGCCGATTTCAGGGCCTGCGCGCGTTAACAGCGCCAGCTCTGACTCGCGCACCAGCGAGGAGCTGTCCACGTTGCACACCGTCAAACGGCCCACATAGTTGGGGCTGTCGGCGCCGCGCAGGGCGGCCAGGGTGTCCGCCGTTTCGCCACTCTGGGAAATGGTAATCAGCAGGGTGCCTTCCGGCACCACATGATCCCGGTAACGGAATTCACTGGCCACCTCTACCTGGCACGGCACCTGGGCCAGATCTTCCAGCCAGTAACGTGCCACCATGCCCGCGTGGTAGCTGGTGCCACAGGCGATGATCTGCACGTTGCGCACCTTGCCGAGCAGGTCGCCGCGCTCGGCGAACAGGGCGTCCAGCGATGCGGCACTGGTGACACGCCCTTCCAGCGTGCGCTGCAGCGCGGCCGGTTGCTCGAAAATTTCCTTGAGCATGAAATGGCGATACTCACCCTTTTCCACATCCTCGTGGGTGCCATCGAACTCGTGCACGCGCCGGGTCACCGGCTGCCCGTCAGCGTCATAAAGCTGCACGCCCTCGCGGCGCACATCGGCCAGGTCACCTTCCTGCATGAAGATGAAACGCGTGGTCACCGGCAGCAAGGCCAACTGATCCGAAGCCACATAGTTTTCGCCAATGCCCAGCCCCACCACCAGCGGGCTGCCACAGCGCACGGCGATCAACCGGTCGGGCTCAGCCTTGCTGATAATGCCCAGTGCATAGGCACCATGCAGTTGCCTGACGGCATCCTGAACAGCGGCCAGCAGGTCCAGGCCTCGGGCCTGCGCCTTGTGAATCAGGTGAACCACAACTTCGGTGTCGGTTTCCGACGTGAAACGGTAGCCGTCTGCCGTCAGCGCTTCACGCAACGCCTGATAATTCTCGATGATGCCGTTATGCACCACCGCCAGTCCGTCACCGGACATGTGCGGGTGTGCGTTGGCCTCACTGGGCTTGCCGTGAGTCGCCCAGCGGGTGTGGGCGATGCCCAGCTGGCCAGAGGTGCCCGCCACCACGGTGGCATCTTCCAGTCCCTGGACCTTGCCTTCGCGGCGCACCCGTTGCAGGCCGCTGTCGCAGATCACCGCCAGCCCGGCGGAATCATAGCCGCGGTACTCCAGTCGCTTGAGACCGGTGATCAGGATGCCGGTGACGTTACGTTCTCCAATCGCGCCGACGATGCCACACATACTCAGTGCTCTCCTTGCTTCTTTTGCGGCCGCTTCCAGCCACTCAGATTACGTTGCTTGCTGCGCGCAACCGCCAGCTGTTCGTCGGGCACGTCGTGGGTCACCACGCTGCCCGCACCGACCGTCGCCCCCGCGCCAATCCTGACCGGTGCCACCAGCGCACTGTTGGAGCCGATAAAGGCGTTGTCACCGATCTTCGTCTCGAACTTGTTAACGCCATCGTAGTTGCAGGTAATGGTGCCCGCACCGATATTGGCGTCGGCGCCAATGTGCGCGTCGCCAATGTAGCTCAGGTGATTGACCTTGCTACCGGGGCCGATGTCGGCCTTTTTGGTTTCGACAAAGTTGCCGATTTTGGCGCCGGATGCCAGCCGGGTGCCGGGGCGCAGCCGCGCAAAGGGTCCGATCTGGCAGTCCTCGCCCACTTCGGCGCCATCAATCACCGAGTTCGCCTCCACATGGGTGCCGGCGGCAATGCGTGCATTGCGGATCAGGCAGTTCGGGCCAATGGTCACGCGATCACCCAGGGTCACGTCGCCCACCAGCACTGTGTTGATATCCAGGACCACGTCTTCACCGCAGATCACACGACCACGGATATCCAGTCGCGCCGGGTCCATCACGCTGGCGCCACCACGCATCAGGGCTTCCGCCTGCTGACGTTGCCAGATGCGTTCCAGACGTGCCAGCTGCACACGATCATTGACGCCGTCCACCTCCCAGGCGTGGGCTGGCTGCACGGTGTCGATCTTCAGGCCCGCCGCCACCGCCATGGCAATGACGTCGGTCAGGTAGTACTCACCCTGGGCATTGTTGCTGGACAGCTTCGGCAGCGCCTCGGCCAGGAAGGCGCGGGGGCAGGCCAGGATGCCGGTGTTGATTTCCCGGATCGCTTTCTGGGCGTCGGTCGCGTCCTTGTACTCGACAATCGCCTGCACGGCACCGGCGTCATTACGCACAATCCGGCCGTAGGCGCCCGGGTCGTCCATATCGAGGGTCATCAGCGCCAGGGTCTGCGGATCCACACGTTGCACGAAGGCCTGCAGCGTCTCGGGCTGAATCAGGGGGACATCGCCGTAGAGGATCAGCACCACCTCCTGGTCCACATGGGGCATGGCCTGGGCGACGGCATGCCCGGTGCCCAGCTGCTCCGCCTGCTCTACCCAGGTCACATCGGTCGCCGGGACTTCACGCTGCACCCGATCACCGCCATGACCGTAGACCACGCACAGGCGCGCGGGGGACAGCGCGCGGGCGGCATCCAGCACATGCCCCAGCATGGGTTTGCCCGCCAGTGGGTGCGCGACTTTCGGCAGTGCCGAGCGCATCCGCGTGCCCTTGCCCGCCGCCAGAATCACGATTGCCAGGTCCATCTATCCTTCCTTTCTGTTAACTGCATCCACCATAAAAAAAGGGCGGCCTGAGGGCCACCCTTTCTTTGTCACGCGCACCGGCATCCGGTTCCGGCGGCGTGGGGTTCAGCGACTGCTGCCGCCGAACTTCTTCTTCATTTGCTGGATGGCCCGCAACTGCGCCACGGACTCGGCCAGCTGGGCAGACGCCGCAGAGTAGTCCATGTCGGTGTGCTTGCCTTCCAGGGCTTCCTTGGCACGCTGCTTGGCTTCTTCGGCCGCCGCTTCGTCCATATCGTGCGCACGCTCTGCACTGTCGGCCAGGATGGTGACGATCTTGGGCTGCACTTCAATGAAGCCGCCGTTGACGTAGTACACCTCTTCCTCACCGCCCGGCATGATGATCCGCACGGGGCCCGGGTTCAGGGCGGTGAGCAGCGGAGCATGCCCCGGCAGCACACCGATATCACCCTGGGTGGCCGCCGCCACCACCATCTCCACTTCACCGGAGAACAGCTGACGTTCGGCACTTACGATGTCGCAATGCACAGTGTTCGGCATTTGACTCTCTCCCGCAGGGGTAATCAGCCCTGACGCTTGTTGTAGGCCTCAACCACTTCGTCAATGGAGCCCTTCATGTAGAAGTCCTGCTCCGGAATGTGGTCGTACTCACCGTTCAGGATGCCCTGGAAACCACGGATGGTGTCTTTCAGGGACACGTACTTGCCCGGGGAGCCGGTGAAGACTTCGGCCACGAAGAACGGCTGGGACAGGTAACGCTCGATCTTACGGGCGCGCTGTACCGTCAGCTTGTCTTCCTCGGACAGTTCATCCATACCCAGAATGGCGATGATGTCCTTCAGTTCCTTGTAGCGCTGCAGTACGGTCTGCACGCCACGAGCGGCTTCGTAATGCTCTTCGCCGATCACCAGCGGGTCCAGCTGGCGAGAGGTGGAGTCCAGCGGATCGATCGCCGGGTAGATACCCTTGGCGGCGATGTCACGGCTCAGTACTACAGTCGCGTCCAGGTGAGCGAAGGTGGTCGCCGGAGACGGGTCAGTCAAGTCATCCGCCGGTACGTATACCGCCTGTACGGAGGTGATGGAGCCGGTTTTGGTGGAGGTAATACGCTCCTGCAGCACGCCCATCTCTTCCGCCAGGGTCGGCTGGTAACCTACCGCCGACGGCATACGACCGAGCAGCGCGGATACTTCGGTACCTGCCAGGGTGTAACGGTAGATGTTGTCGACGAACAGCAGTACGTCGCGGCCTTCATCACGGAATTTTTCCGCCATGGTCAGACCGGTCAGGGCCACACGCAGACGGTTACCCGGCGGCTCGTTCATCTGGCCGTATACCAGCGATACCTTGTCCAGTACGTTGGAATCCTTCATCTCGTGGTAGAAGTCGTTACCCTCACGAGTACGCTCACCCACGCCGGCGAATACCGAGTAACCGGAGTGCTCGATCGCGATGTTCCGGATCAGCTCCATCATGTTTACGGTCTTGCCTACACCCGCACCCCCGAACAGACCGACTTTACCGCCCTTGGCGAACGGGCAGATCAGGTCGATCACCTTGATGCCGGTTTCCAGCAGTTCGTTGCCGGACGCCTGGTCGGCATAGGTCGGCGCCTTGCGGTGAATCGGCATGCGCTCCTGCTCACCGATGGGGCCAGCCTCGTCGATCGGGCGACCCAGTACGTCCATGATGCGGCCCAGCGTTTCCTTGCCCACCGGCACCTTGATCGGCTCACCGGTGTTGGATACGTCCAGACCGCGCTTGAGGCCTTCGGTGGAGCCCATGGCAATGGTCCGCACCACGCCGTCGCCGAGCTGCTGCTGTACTTCCAGAACAGTATCGGCACCGCTGACTGTCAGCGCGTCATAGACATTGGGCACGTCTTCGCGGGCAAATTCCACGTCGATTACAGCGCCGATGATCTGAACAATACGACCGCTACTCATGCTTGCATCCTCTCAGCTTGCTTGTCCGCACGGTCAGACCGCTGCGGCACCACTAACAATTTCGGAGATTTCCTGTGTAATCGCGGCCTGACGGGCCTTGTTGTACAGGAGCTCCAGATCCCGGATCAGGCTGCCGGCGTTGTCGGTGGCGGCCTTCATGGCAACCATCCGCGCAGCCTGCTCACAGGCGTTGTTCTCGACCACCGCCTGGTATACCTGGGTTTCGATGTAACGCAGCAACAGCCCGTCAATCAGTTCCTTGGGCGCCGGCTCGTAGATGTAATCCCAGCCGTGCTGCTGCTCCTTGCCACGAAACTCGTCCACGTCTTCGGCAGGCAGGGGCAGCATCTGCTGCACCAGCGGCGCCTGCGTCATGGTGTTGACGAACTCGTTGTACACCAGATACACGCGATCCACTTCGCCCTTCTCGAAGGCATCCACGGAGGCCTTGATGGTGCCGAGCAGATCGCTCAGGTGCGGCGCATCGCCCAGACCGGTCACCGAGGTGACAACATTGCCACCAAAGCTGCGGAAGAAGCTGATCGCCTTGTTGCCAATGGCGTTGTACTGCACCTCAACACCCTGTTTGTCCCAGTTGCGCGCTTCACGCAGCATGGACTTGAACAGGTTGACGTTGAGGCCGCCGCACAGGCCGCGGTCTGATGACACTACGATGTAGGCCACCTTCTGAACCTCCCGCTCCGCCAGGAACGGGTGCTCGTATTCGACGTCGGCATTTGCCAGATGCCCGATTACAGCGCGGATGCGGCTGGCGTACGGCTTGGTCGCCGCCATCCGATCCTGCGCCTTGCGCATCTTGCTCGCGGCCACCATCTCCATCGCACGGGTGATCTTCCGCGTGCTCTGGACACTGGCGATTTTGGTACGTACCTCTTTCGCGCCGGCCATAGGACTATCCTTCTACGCAACGATTACCAGGTCTGGGTGGCCTTGAACTGCTCGATCGCTTCCTTGATGCCGGATTCGATCTCGCCGCTGAAGTCACCTTTCTCGTTGATCTTGTCCATCAACGCCTTGCACTCGCTGTTCATGTACGCCAGCAGTGACGCCTCGAACTTGCCGATCTTGTCGAGCGGGATGTCCTTCAGGAACCCTTCGTTCACGGCATACAGCATGACGCCCATTTCAGCGACAGACTGCGGGCTGTACTGCTTCTGCTTCATCAGCTCGGTGGCGCGCTGACCATGCTCCAGCTGGGCACGGGTCGCTTCGTCCAGGTCCGATGCGAACTGGGCAAACGCCGCCAGTTCACGATACTGGGCCAGTGCCAGACGAATACCACCGCCAAGCTTCTTGATGATCTTGGTCTGCGCTGCACCCCCCACACGGGATACCGAGATACCGGCGTTCATGGCCGGACGGACACCGGCGTTGAACAGGTCGGTTTCGACGAAGATCTGACCGTCGGTGATGGAAATCACGTTGGTCGGTACGAAGGCAGAGACGTCACCCGCCTGGGTTTCAATGATCGGCAGTGCGGTCAGAGAACCGGTCTTGCCTTTCACTTCACCCTTGGTGAACTGCTCAACGTAGTCCGCGTTGACACGAGCGGCGCGTTCCAGCAAACGGGAGTGCAGGTAGAACACGTCACCCGGGTAGGCTTCACGACCCGGCGGACGACGCAGCAGCAGGGAGATCTGGCGATAGGCCCAGGCCTGCTTGGTCAGATCGTCATAAACGATCAGGGCATCTTCACCGCGATCGCGGAAGTATTCGCCCATGGAGCAGCCGGCAAACGGAGCCAGGAACTGCATGGCTGCCGGATCGGAGGCGGACGCGGCAACGATGATGGTGTTCTGCAGAGCACCATGCTCTTCCAGCTTGCGCACCACGTTGGCGATGGTCGACTGCTTCTGACCAATGGCAACGTAGATACACTTAATGCCGGAATCTTTCTGGTTGATGATGGTATCGACAGCAATCGCGGTCTTACCAATCTGGCGGTCACCGATGATCAGCTCACGCTGGCCACGACCTACCGGAGTCATCGCATCAATGGCCTTCAGACCGGTCTGTACCGGCTGATCTACCGACTGACGCCAGATCACGCCCGGGGCCACTTTCTCGACCGCATCGGTGATCTTGGTGTTCAGCGGGCCTTTGCCATCAATCGGGTTACCCAGGGCGTCGACCACGCGGCCGAGCAGCTCCGGACCCACCGGCACTTCCAGAATGCGGCCGGTACACTGGACTTTCTGGCCTTCGGCCACGCCCAGGTAATCGCCCAGCACTACGGCACCAACAGAGTCCTGCTCGAGGTTGAGGGCCATGCCGAAGACGCCGCCCTCGAACTCGATCATTTCACCGTACATAACGTCGGCGAGACCATGGATGCGCACGATACCGTCAGACACGGACACCACCGTGCCTTCATTGCGCGCCTGCGTAGAATTATCAAGCTGGCCAATGCGCTGCTTGATAATCTCGCTGATTTCGGACGGGTTGAGTTGCTGCATGCTTCAATCCCTCAAACTCAAGAATTCAGTTGCTCAGCCAGGCGGACCAGTCTGCCGCGCACGCTGCCATCGATTACGGTGTCACCGGCCCGGATCACTACGCCACCAATCAGGTTGGCGTCGACCCGGGTCTGTGCCCGCACTTCACGTCCCAGACGCTTCTTCAGCGCGTCCACCAGACGGTTGACCTCGGATTCGTCCAGCTCATGGGCTGATACCAGCTCCGCGTCCACGAACGCCTCTTCCTGCGCGAGCAGCTCGTGGAACAGTCGGAATATCGCCGGCAACAGAGCCAGCCGATCGTTCAGGGCCAGCAGCGTGACGAAATTTCTGCCAGCCTCGTTCAGCAGGTCTTCTCCGCATACCTTCACGAACGCCTCGGCCTTTTGTTCGGCCTTGAGTTCCGGGCGCTGCAGGTAAGCCTGCACATCGGCATCACTGGCCACGGCCGCTGCGACAGCGAGCATCTTTTCCCATTGCGACAGGGCCTTGGCCTCTTTCGCAAACCGGAAAGCGCCGTTGGCGTAGGGCCGGGCTATGGTGGTCTGTTCAGCCATGATTCATCCGCCTAAATCAAAGTTCCGCGGCCAGCTGGTCAAGCAGCTGCTTGTGGGCGTCGCGATTCACTTCCGCCGCCAGCACCTTCTCGGCGCCAGCCAGCGCCAGCGCAGCAACTTCCTTGCGCAGCTGTTCGCGGGCCTGATTAATTTCCTGCTCGACTTCGCTCTGAGCCTTGGCAATCAGACGTTCGCCTTCAACGCGAGCCTGCACCTTCGCTTCTTCCAGAATCTGGCTGGAACGACGGTTGGCCTGCTCGACGATCTCCGCTGCCTTGCCCTTGGCTTCCTGCAGGGCCTCGGCGGCTTTCTGCTGAGCGACTTCGAGATCACGCTCGGCACGATCGGCGGCGTTGAGTCCCTCCGCGATCTTCTGCTTACGTTCGTCCAGCGCCCGAACCAGCGGCGGCCACACGAACTTCATGCAGAAGAACACGAAGAGGGCAAACCAGATGGCCTGGCCGAACAGTGTTGCATTCATGCTCATGCCAACACCTCACTCGACTGATGTTGCGTTATCGACCCTTGCGGGGCTTTTCGGGTTACGCGAACACCATCAGGAACGCCAGAGCGATACACATGATCGGCACAGCATCCAGCAGACCGGCAACGATAAACATGCGGGTTTGCAGCATCGGAGCCAGCTCAGGCTGACGAGCCAGGCTTTCCAGGAAGCGGCTGCCCATCATGCCGAAACCAATACCTGCAGCGATAGCTGCCAGACCACCGATGATCGCTGCCGCGATAAAGTTCATGTATTCCATGGGTGTAACTCCCGTTTGCGGTTTAAGTTGCGTGGAACGCGTTACGACACTGTCAGTGCTTTTCTGAAGCCAGGCTCAGGTAAACAATGGTCAGCATCATGAAAATAAAGGCCTGCAGCGTGATCACCAGGATGTGGAACACCGCCCACGGCCAGGCTACAGCCACCTGCCAGGCGCCCATCAGGGCAGCTGCCAGGATGAATACGAATTCACCCGCGTACATGTTTCCGAACAGACGCAGGCCCAGCGAAATCGGCTTGGCCAGCAGCGCCGCCAGCTCCAGCACCAGGTTGACCGGGATCAGCAGGATCTTGAGCACGATATTGCTGGCCGAGAACGGGTGCAGGGTCAGTTCGCTGATGAAGCCGCCCACGCCCTTTGCCTTGATGCTGAAACCGATAATCAGCAGCAGGACACAGAACGACATGGACAGGGTGATATTCGGGTCGACCGTCGGCACGATCTTGTAGAACTCGAGCCCGGCCCAGTGCGCCGCACCGGGAATGAAATCAACAGGGATCAGCTTGACGGCGTTCATCAGGAACACCCAGCAGAAGATGGTCAGCGCCAGCGGTGCGATCAGCTTGCTCTTGCCGTTGAAGGTATCACGCACCTGGTTGTCGACGAACTCGACAATCACTTCGATGAAGTTGACAAAACCCTGGGGGACACCGGACTGGGCGCGACGCGCCGCCAGCGTGAAAAGACCAATGAAGACAAGACCGAGAAGGCCGGACCAGCCGAGGACGTCGATGTGGAAGGCCCAGAAACCGAGAAATTCAAGTTCTTCGTAACACTGGGCAACAATCCAGCTGCCCGCTTCAAGAGGAGAGCCGTCACACCGCAGAACGGCTTCACCGGTGGCCTGCTGCGCCTCTTCGACTCTTGACGGCACCACACGGCCGTAGGTCAGGTGTGTCAGGTGATGCTGAATGTAATCCTGGGGCGTTTCGTAGGCCATCTGCTTACCCAACTGTTATCCGTCGTGATCGCGCGAAAGTGCTCGTTCTTCCGGCGCCCAGCCGGCACGTGCCAGCCATACCCAGCCCGCCGTCTGGGTGATGAAGAATGTCAGCAACAGTGCCGCCGCCGTACCCCGCTCTCTCACTTCCGGCCACTCCCGGAATGTCAGCCAGAGCAACAGCAGCATGATCGCTATCTTGCCCATCTCGGCGCGGATTGCCGCCCCTGCCATGCGATGCTGGCGCCGGTTGCCCGGGTGGAGCCACAACTGAAACCCTGCCCAGGCGAAGGCCAGCATACAGATGGCGCCCCCCCACAATGCTGCGAGAGCGACCTGCGTGCCTCCGAGAAGGCCCGCTACAACAGCACAAATGATTGTGGCTGCTGCCTGAGCTGACATCAGGCCTCGGAACATGCCGAAGCCTGTCTGGATGGTATGGGTCACGGCGCGTCCGTCCCGGCCGGTGCCACGCCGTGCGTGGCCATTGGTGCCCCCTTGTTCACCGGGGACCCCTCGAGTCAGGCGCGCAGAGTATAGGGATATGCCGATCAGGGATCAACCGTAACCGGCTGATTGTCCGGCAACAATCGACCAAAGTCGGCGCCGCCGGCGTGAAGGGCGCCCGCTTGTGAGGACCCGCAGAGAGCCCCCGTGAGAGCGTCTACTTGATATGCGCCAGAATGCCGTCCAGTTCGTCGAGGCTGTTGTAGCTGATCACCAGCTTGCCCTTGCCTCCACTGCCCTGACGAATGGCCACCGGCGCACCCAGACGATCAGACAGGTCGTTCATCAACTGGCGCACGTTCGGATCTTCCCGCTGTGGCGCTGGCGCCGCCCGCACCTTGTCGAAGTCACGCACCAGCGCTTCGGTCTGACGTACGTTCAGACCACGCGCCACCACCATGCGGGCGGCCTCGGTCTGATTCTGTCCGGTCAGCGCCAGAAGTGCGCGTGCATGGCCCATCTCCAGATCGCCATGCTCCAGCAACTTGCGGACTTCCTCCTCCAGGCTGATCAGGCGCAGCAGGTTGGTGATCATGGTGCGCGATTTGCCCACCGCGTCCGCTACCTGCTGATGTGTCAGGCTGAACTCGTCTTTCAGGCGAGCCAGGGCCAGGGCCTCTTCCATCGGGTTCAGATCTTCACGCTGGATATTCTCGATCAGCGCCATGGCGATGGCCGCTTCGTCCGGCACCTCGCGAATCACCGCCGGGATAGTCTCCAGACCTGCCAGCTGGGCCGCGCGCCAGCGCCGCTCACCGGCGATGATTTCATAACGCTTGTCGCCGATGGGGCGCACCACGATGGGCTGCATCACCCCCTGGGCGCGGATCGACTCGGCCAGTTCTTCGAGCGCCTCCGGAGACATGTCGCGGCGCGGCTGATAACGGCCACGCTGCATCAGCTCCACCGGCAGCTTGCGCAGGTCGCCATCCCGGGGAGTGCCGTCTGCGACCGGTGTTGTCTCCAGGCTGACCTCTTCGCGGGGCGCCGGGCTGTTGTGGCTCAGCAGTGCATCCAGCCCTTTGCTCAAACCACCTTTACGCTTGGCTGCCATGCCTTATTCCACCTTTGCTGTCTGTGTCTCGGCCTGTTGTGCGGCCTGCTTGATTGCCTGTTCGCGACGCAGGATTTCCCCTGCCAGCGCCAGATAACTGATCGCCCCGCGTGATTTGGCGTCGTAGCTGATCACCGGCGCACCGTGGCTGGGCGCTTCCGCCAGACGCACGTTGCGGGGAATGATGGTGCGATACACCTTGTCGCCGAAATGGCTGATCAACTGATTGGAGACGTCGTTGGAGAGACTGTTGCGCGGATCATACATGGTCCGCAACAAACCACCGATGTGCAGTTTCGGGTTCAGCACGCTGCTGATCTTGTCGATGGTGTTGAGCAACGAGGTCAGGCCTTCCAGCGCGTAATACTCGCACTGGATCGGCACAATCACGGAATCGGCAGCGGTCAGCGCGTTCACCGTCAGCATGTTCAGGGACGGCGGGCAGTCGATCAGGATGTAGTCGTAACGGTTGCGCACCCGCGCCAGGGCATTGCGCAGCCGGAACTCCTTCAACTTCATGTCCAGCAGCTGCACTTCGGCGGCGGTCAGGTCGCCATTGGCCACCAGCAGATCAAAGCCCGACGCCTCCGGTGTGCCGACAATGGCCTGCTCCACCGGCACTTCTTCCATGAGCACGTCGTAAATCGTGTATTCGGTCTCGTGCTTGTCGACCCCGGAGCCCGAGGTGGCATTGCCCTGCGGGTCGATGTCCACCAGCAGCACGCGCTTGCGCGTTGCGGCCAGCGATGCCGCCAGGTTTACGCTGGAGGTCGTCTTGCCGACCCCGCCTTTCTGGTTGGCAATGGCAAATACCGTCGTCACTGCACGCTCTCCGTCGATGGCTCGATGATCACCAGCTGCCTTGCTCCGTCATTTCCCGGCACGCGCAGCGGTTGCAAGCTCACTTGCCAGTGCCCCGCCAGCGCCGCGACTTCGTCCTCGGCCGCTGCGGCCTTCATGGCCAACAGACGCCCACCTCCGGCCAGTATATGGCCCAGCAGGCGGAGCATCTCCGGCAGGGGTGCGAAGGCACGGGAAATCACCTGGGGTGATGGCTTACGGTACTGTTCCACGCGGGACTGCACAACCTCCACATGCTCCAGACCCAGCGCCTGCACCGCCTGGCGCACAAATCGGGTTTTCTTGCCGTTGCTGTCGAGCAGCACAAACGGCTGCCCGGGCCGGGCGATGGCCAGCGGAATACCGGGGATGCCCGCGCCGGTACCGACATCCAGCACCGCCTCGGGCCCCAGATGCGGCAGCACCGACAGCGCGTCCAGGATATGTCGGCTGAGCATGGCCGCGGGCTCGCGCACCGCCGTCAGATTGAAGGCCGCATTCCATTTGTGCAGCAGGTCGATATAGGCCAGCAGCCGGGCTTGCTGATCGGCGTCCAGCGCCACGCCCATGGCGTCACAACCCGCCGCCAGCGGGCCGGCCAGAGGGTGTGCCGCGCTCATCCCTGCAGGCTCGCCGTGCTGTCTGCGGTCTGCGCCTGCCCCATGGTGCGCTTCTTCAGGTGAATCAGCAGCAGGGAAATCGCGGCGGGCGTCACGCCCTGAATCCGCCCCGCCTGACCCAGCGTCTGCGGCCGCGCCGTCTCCAGCTTTTGCCGCACCTCATTGGACAGGCCACTGACCCGTCCGTAATCCAGATCCGCAGGCAGCCGGGTCTCCTCGCTGGCCCGCAGGCGCGCGACCTCGTCCGCCTGACGGTCGATGTAACCGGCGTACTTGGCCTGGATCTCCACCTGTTCGGCCACCGACGCCACGGCGGGGGCAAGCTCGGCCGCCGCCAGCAGGGCGGCATAATCGAGCTCCGGGCGCTTGAGCAGATCCATCAGGTTGTATTCATGGGTCAGCGGCTTGTCCAGCAAGGCGCTGACCTGATCACAACGGGCGCTGCCGGGGCGCACCCAGGTATTACGCAGCCGCTGAATTTCCAGCTCGGCACCCTCACGCTTGGCGCACAGGGCGGCCCAACGGCTATCGTCCACCAGCCCCAGGCTGCGGCCTTGCTCGGTCAGCCGCAGGTCGGCGTTGTCTTCACGCAGCAGCAACCGGTACTCGGCGCGGCTGGTAAACATGCGGTACGGCTCACGGGTGCCATGGGTGATCAGATCATCCACCAGCACCCCCAGATACGCTTCGTCGCGCTGCGGATACCAGGCCGCTTCCTCTTTAGCCATCAGCGCCGCGTTGATCCCGGCCAGCAGACCCTGAGCACCCGCCTCTTCATAACCCGTGGTGCCGTTGATCTGGCCAGCGAAGAACAGCCCGGGCATGTGCTTCGTTTCCAGGGAATGCTTCAGATCCTGGGGATTGAAGAAGTCATATTCGATGGCGTAGCCCGGGCGGGTGATGTGCGCCTGCTCGAAGCCACGAATGGAGCGCACCGCCGCCAGCTGGATATCGAACGGCAAGCTGGTAGAGATGCCGTTCGGGTAAAGCTCATGGGTGGTCAGCCCCTCGGGCTCGACAAAGATCTGATGGCTGGTCTTGTCCGCGTAGCGATTGACCTTGTCCTCGATGCTCGGGCAATAACGCGGCCCGACGCCCTCGATCACCCCGGCAAACATCGGCGAGCGATCAAAGCCGCTGCGGATGATGTCATGGGTGCGCTCGTTGGTGTGGGTGATATAGCAGCACACCTGACGCGGGTGCTCGTCCACCGAGCCCAGGTAGCTCATGACCGGCGTGGGCGTATCGCCCCACTGCTCCTCCATCACGGAGAAGTCCACGGTCTTGCCGTCAATGCGCGGCGGTGTGCCGGTTTTCAGCCGGTCCACCCGGAACGGCAGCTCGCGTAATCGCCGCGACAGCGCATTGCTGGCCGGATCACCGGCGCGGCCGCCACCATGATTATCCAGGCCGATATGAATGACGCCGCCCAGGAAGGTGCCGGTGCACAGCACCACGGCCTCGGCGCGGAAACGCAGCCCCATGTTGGTCACGGCGCCCACACAGCGGCCCTGCTCGACAATCAGATCGTCCACCGCCTGCTGGAAAATCGTCAGGTTCGGCTGATTCTCCAGCATGTCGCGAATGGCGGCCTTATAAAGGATACGATCTGCCTGGGCACGCGTTGCCCGCACCGCCGGGCCCTTGCGCGCATTGAGCACGCGAAACTGGATACCGGCGCGGTCCGTGGCACGGGCCATGGCGCCGCCCAGCGCGTCGATCTCGCGCACCAGATGACTCTTGCCGATACCGCCGATGGCCGGGTTGCAGCTCATCTGCCCCAGAGTCTCGATGTTATGGGTCAGCAGCAGCGTCGGCACGCCCATGCGCGCGGCCGCCAGCGCGGCCTCAGTGCCCGCATGGCCACCGCCGATCACGATTACGCCGAAACGCGTTGCATACTCCATGACACCTCAGCCCGAAGGCCTGTTCAAAATATGACCAGAAAGGGCGCGTAGTATACGGATGGGCACCGCGTTTATCCACAGGGGCGGCGGCCTCGTCGCTGCCTCAGCAGGCCGAATATCATCAACAGAACGAATGGGGCCATATAGCCGCCACTGCCCGAGCCGCCAGGCCAGGCGTGGTCGAACTGGAGCGCTTGATAGTTGCGCAGGCCCAGCTCATCGGTCAATTCGAAGACCGCCACAAAGCCCCGGAAGTCCGCTTCCTTCCCGATCAGCGTCCAGGTGTTTTCGTCCATGGACAGAGACGATAACGGCGGAGGGTAAGGGTGCTCCCCGTACCCCTGCCAGGGGATGTCCACTTGCAACAACACAAGCTCGATAATCTGATGCCCATCCGGGTCGGCAAGATAGGGCTCCAGCGGAATCGCGATGATGTCGTCCGGGCCTGCCTGCTTCACCCGGGCGCGCAGCGTTTCGTAGAAATCGTCCACCCGCATATAAGGCCGACGGTTGAACTCGATCGCGCCGATATCGATGGCCGACCCGTTCAGTCGGGCACTGCCCCGGACATCTTGCCAGGGCGTGGTGCCCTCGCCGGGCTGTCGCGACGGGTCGCCCGCATTGATCAGCGGGCTGCCGGGCACCGGCTCCCGGTGCGCGGGCGCCGATGCAACGAGCGGGTCACTGCCCAGCAGCTGCTGGCTCACGCTATCCAGAGTAACCGTCGCCGGAGGCGCTTCAATCCGGCCCAACAGACTGTAGCTCGCCTCCAGCGTGCCATCCTCCACCAACACATCGTCCTGGCAGCCATTGCCCGCAATAACAGTGTGGTCCAGCAGCAAGGCGCCATCACGGTGACGCAAGCAGGGGTGGTCGGCATCGACGCCGCCCGCCGTCAGCGAAGTGTGCCGCAGCGTCAGCTGCTGGCCTTCAAAATCGATGATCGGCAACGTCAGCGCCGGCGCGCCCTGAATCAGGCTGTTCGTGATCAGCACGGTCGGCCCGGCACCCGCTTCGTAGGGCGAAGCCTTGAGAAATGCCCCCATATCCGTCGCGGTGACACTGCGGAATTCAGCTTCCAGGCAACCTCTCAGGTGGACCATCGCGACATTCAGATCACGCACGAGGCCCGGAAAAAACTCCCCAAAGGTGCTGTCTTCAATCATCACAGCCCCGCCACATTCCGGCGCCTGCAAGTCAACCACTGTCTCCGGCGCTTCAAGGATGCTGCCCTGAACCTGAATCATGGAGCCCGGCAGCAGTTCGCCGGACAGTTGCCGACCGTTTTTCAGCAGGTAGCTGTCCGCAATCGTCAGAGACAGCGGGGCTGCGCAGTCCAGATGAAAGGCCTGCTGGAACATGCCCACGTAGACCCCACTGAAGGTGAGATCATTCGCGCATACGGAAAAGGCGCTGGTGGGCATCGTCACCGGCACATCACCATAGACGCCAACATGACTGAACACGCTGCCTTCAGCACCCGCACGCAGATCAAACAGAGGGCCATCCAGACGCGCATGAATATCCGCCTGGCTCAGATGAGGACCCGGCTGTATCTGCACCGGCGTATCGATGATCAGGGTTTCAGTGACCAGCACGCTGAAAAGCATGATCTCGATGGTGGCGGGCTGACCCGAGGCGCTGGCGGCTTCGATGGCCGTTGCCAGCGTATAGCCCTCGCCATCCGTCCCGCTGCGCGTTACCTGGTAGACGTTTGCAACCACCGTGGCTGGCCATAACACCATCGCGACCAGCGCGGCCCCCGCCACACGCAGGCCTTTCCCCGAAAATAGCATCGCTTCCTCCCGAAGCCTGTTCTTGTTTTCTCCTCGCCTGATCAGGATATGATCAACAGGGCGCTATCGCCGCTCCAGATGGAAGCGCATCTACGTTATACTCTTTGCTTATAACATCCTACGTCCTTATGCCGCCAGGCTAAGGCCCATCCACCAGCAGGACGAACCATCAGTGCAAAGTCTTCATCTGGCACTCTTCGTCGGCGCAGCACTGCTCTTCGTGGGGCTGTTGCTGGGCACCCTCTCCACGCGAGTGGGCGTACCCTCACTGCTGGTATTCCTGGTGGTGGGCATGCTGGCGGGCGAAAACGGGATCGGCGGTATCCAGTTTCAGGACTTCGAGCTCGGCTTTCTCGTCAGTAACCTGGCGCTGGCCATCATCCTGCTGGACGGCGGCCTGCGCACCCGGCTGCACACTTTTCGTGTTGGCCTGAAACCGGCGCTGACTCTGGCCACCCTGGGGGTGTTGCTGACCGCCATGTTCGTGGGCGCTTTCGCCACCTGGTTGTTAGGGCTGGACTGGCGCCTGGGGCTGCTGCTGGGGGGCATCATCGGCTCCACCGATGCCGCGGCGGTATTCAATGTACTCAAGGGTTCCGGCCAGCGGATCAATGAGCGGGTGGAGAGCACACTGGAGATCGAATCGGGCCTCAACGACCCGATGGCCATCTTCATTACCGTGCTGCTGATTGATCTGCTCACCCATCCGGAGGCGGCCTGGGGTCTGGAAACCCTGATCATGCTGGTGCAGCAGTTCGGGCTGGGCGTCATCTTCGGGGTCGCCCTGGGCGCCGGGCTGTCGGAACTGCTGTTGCGGGTGCGCAGCAACGAGGGACTACACGCGCTGCTCCTGTGTACGGGCGGCGCGGCACTGTTCAGTGTCACCAACCTGGCGGGAGGCTCCGGGTTCCTGGCGGTGTACCTGGCGGGGCTGATCGCCGGAAACCGGCGCTCCGGCACCAGCGATAACGTCCTGCGGTCGATGGATTCCATGGCCTGGCTGGCACAGTCCGGCATGTTCCTGCTGCTCGGCCTTCTGGTGACGCCGTCGGGGCTGATCTCGTCACTGATCCCGGGCCTGCTGATAGCCCTGTTCCTGACCTTTATCGCGCGCCCGGCCGCTGTCTGGTTGTCGCTGCTGCCGTTCTCGTTCAGCGGCCGGGAAACCACGTTTATCGCCTGGACGGGGCTGCGAGGTGCGGTGCCCATTGTGCTCGCCGTGTTTCCGCTGCTGGCGGGTATCGAGCAGAACCGGTTGCTGTTCGACATCACCTTCGTGGTGGTGCTGACGTCATTGCTGCTGCAGGGCACGTCCATCAACATGCTGGCGCGGCGCCTGCGCATTGCGCTGCCCCCGGCCGCCAGCCCCCTGAACGCTGTGGCGCTGGAAGGGGCCAACGACCAGTTCCTGGTGCAGTTCCGCATCGAGGCCGGCTCCCGGGCCGAAGGCAAGACCATGGACCAGGTGGCCAACCCCGGCATCCGGCCTGTGGCCGTCGTGCGCGGCGGGACGGCGCTGGATCTGACCGACCATCCGGTGCTTCAGGCGGGGGATCTGGTGACCTGGTTGACCAGCCATGCGGAGCAGGAGCAACTGGGGGAGTGGTTCCTCGCCACCACCGTGGCGCTGCGTCGCTTCTACGGTGACTTCACGGTGCGTGGCTCGGTGAAGGTCGGTGATGTGGCGTTAAGTTATGGCCTGACCGGGCTG
>ERZ869909.739-NODE-739-length-33333-cov-4.679426_pt1 | contig 33333 bp, 27 predicted proteins | sample MGYA00520892_ERZ869909 | MGnify/ENA primary metagenome ERZ869909 (study PRJEB32215, sample SAMEA104723947) | bioreactor metagenome | biome: bioreactor; feature: anaerobic bioreactor; material: water | place: China | collected 2015-03-12 ...
TCCGCAGCAGCCAGGGCAGTCCTCGCTGGGTATCGCCTACCAGGAAGCTGGCCAATACAAAATCCTGCGCCCGGACTTCATCTTCTTTGCAGAGCAAGATGGCCAAATAGTTGCGGACATTGTAGATCCTCACGGGCTCCACCTGGCCGATGCATTGCCCAAGCTGCAAGGCCTCGCACTGTATGCCGAGAACCACGCCAGCGCATACCGCCGTATCGAGTCGGTGGCTGAGGTGAAGGGCAAGCTGCGCGTGCTCGACCTGACCAAAGCTGAAGTAAGGAAGAAAATCGGTGCAGCAGCAGATGCTGGCAGTTTGTTTAGCGACTCTATTGCTGAAGACTATTAGCATTCAACAGACATAAATTGGGGTCTATCGTATGTCGGATCAATACACCTATGCTCGTTTTTGGCGTTGCGCCCTCCAGGTTAACCCTGTGAGTTACAACGGTGCATACCGCGGCAATGATCACGGAATGGACGAAGCCGACTATAACCAGGCTTTGCTGGAAAAATGCAAAGCTCTGGACATAAAGGTGATTGGACTAGCCGACCACGGCAGCGTTGATAGTGTCGATACGCTGCGCAATACGTTGGCGCCACATGACATCGTGGTTTTTCCAGGATTTGAGATCGCTTCAAACGATAAGACTCACTTTGTTTGCCTGTTCTCAGAGGACACAACCTGCCAGCAGTTGGAACGGTATCTAGGAGTGCTGGATCTACTAGATCCAACCGACGGAGTATGCCCCTCACGGCTCAGCTCAGAGCACCTGATTGACAAAGTAGAGGAGCTGGGCGGCTTCATATATGCCGCTCACTGTACACAGGACAGCGGGTTACTGAAGAACCGCCAGAATCATGTCTGGCAGAAACCAAATCTTCGTGCTGCACAGATCCCTGCTTCGATTGAAGAACTCAAAGGCGTTGAGGACGACTTCTATCGCAAGGTGATTCTCAATAAAAACGATAGCTACCGACGCGAACGGCCAATGGCAATCATCAACGCCAAGGACGTAGCCAAGCCCGGTGATCTTGAGCATAGCGGGGCAACCTGTCTGATCAAGATGACGCGGCCTACCTTTGCAGCCTTCAAGGTTGCTTTTCTTGACCCAGGCTCGCGTATTCGTCTGAACTCTCAGCAAGCAGAAAGTCCTGTCGGTGCAATTTTGCACATGAGGGTCTCTGGTGGATATTTGGATGGCGTGGAGGTGGATTTTTCCGAACATTTGAATACCGTCATTGGGGGGCGTGGCACAGGAAAATCGACGCTTCTGGAGTGTCTGCGTTATGCGCTGGAAATTCCCCCGAAAGGTAAGCAAGCTCAGAAGCTTCATCATGAGGTGATCAAAGAGAATCTTGGCCGTTCCGCAGGGCGAATTGAGCTTAAGGTCGTGTCCTCAGCGCAAAATGGCAGGCAGTATCTGGTTTCCCGCCGCTTCGGCGAGCCGCCGATAGTGCGTGATAGCAATGGTGATGTTTCTACATTACATCCCCGAGATTTGCTGCCCGGAATTGATATTTATGGGCAAAACGAAATTTATGAGTTGGCCCAGGACGAAACCAGCCGCCTACAGTTACTAGATCGCTTCCTACCTGAGGACAGTGATTTTTCTGGGCGCAGTTCCGAGCTGCACAAGCACTTGCAGCATAACCAGCAAAAGCTTGCCAAGGCGCTCAGTGATTACGACGATCTTAAAGCTGAAGTGGAGCGTCTGCCGAAGCTGGAAGAGCAGGTTCAAGGCTTTCAAAACCTCGGCATCCAGGAGAAACTTGCAAAAACATCACTACTGGCACGTGAGCGTCAAATTGCTCAGCGCAGCAATGAAGAAGTGCAACACCTGCGCGATGGACTGACCGCGCTGAACGACAACCTCCCGGACCTTACCTTCCTCAGTGATAAAGCATTGGACGGACTGCCAGATGCCGACCAACTAAGACCCATCCGAGTGATCCTGGATCGGCTCCAGCAAAGCTTTACCAAGCATCTTAGAGCGATGGAGGAAGAGCTAGCGGAAGGTGAACAGCAGATTAGAACCCAGCTTGCTTTGTGGCAGCAGGCCTTGCAGCGCAACGAACTGGAGTTGGAGAAAGCTTTACGTAGCTTGCCCGCCATGGCGGGGAAGAGCGGCCAAGAGGTCGGTACAGCTTACCAACGCTTGATGCAGGAGATTGAACGCATCAAACCCATGAAGTCGCGACTTTCGAATTTTGAGAGTCTTCGGGACAATTTGCGACAGGAGCGTCGTAACCTGCTTGCGGGATTATCTGACCTGCGAAATCAAAGGACCCAGGCACTGCAAAAGGCTGCCAAAAAGCTCAATAAACGCCTTGAAGGGAAGCTCAAGGTCGATATTGTTCCTGAGGCGGACCGCACGCCGCTAAAGCGATTTCTTATGGACTGTCGCCTGGAAGGCATAGGTGAAAAACGGCTGGCCTGGATTGATGAGCAGGAGATCCTGAACCCGCTTTCCTTGGCGCAAGACATTCAGAAAGGCGCAGCGACACTACAAGTGGATTGGGGTCTTACCCCCACAATGGCAGAAGCGCTTGCGAAACTTCAACCATCTCAAATTATGGCCTTGGAGGCCCTTGAGTTAGATCATCGAGTTGATATTTTCCTGAATGTCGCGCACGGCAAGGTGGAGCCCGTGTTCAGAGCTCTGAATAGACTTTCTACTGGTCAACAGTGTACGGCTATCCTCCACATGTTGCTGCTGGAGAATGCTGACCCATTGATCATGGACCAGCCTGAGGACAACCTGGATAACGCATTTATTGCTGACCGAATTGTTACCGAGCTGCGAGACGCGAAAACTAGTCGTCAGTTTCTGTTCGCGACCCACAACGCCAATATCCCTGTGTTCGGTGATGCGGAGTGGATTGGTGTCTTTACCGCCTCAGAGAACCAAGGCTCTCTTGGTTTCGAGGCGCAAGGTTCAATTGATGTTCCAGTAATTCGTGATCAAGTTGCAAGCATCTTGGAAGGTGGGCGAGATGCGTTTATCCAGCGAAAGGAAAAATACGAATTTTAGAGGTTTATGTCATGTTGAAGTCAGAATTGCTGGAAATCATCGCTAACGGAGAGAACTCCGGCGTTGAATTCAAACGGGATGATCTACGCCCAGAACAGTTGGCGAAAGAGATCGTCGCGCTTCTGAACTTCCAGGGTGGGAAGCTGTTGCTCGGTGTGGAAGATGACGGCTCCATCACGGGCATACAGCGTCCAGACTTGGAAATTTGGGTGATGGATACAGTATTTGGCCGATACGTCCACCCGATGACGCTCCCGTTCTACGAGGAAGTGGCACTCGATGATGGCATGCGAGTCGCTGTCATAACTCTGACTCAAGGTACTGCCAAGCCCTACGTAGTCCGCAACAATAACCGTGAGGAGATTTTTGTACGTGTAGGGAGCACATCGCGCTTGGCAACGCGCGAGCAACAAGCCCGTCTATTTGAAAGTGGTGGCATGTTACACGCCGAGATATTGCCTGTATCCGGCACTGGCTTTGATGATTTGGATAAAGCTCGACTGGGCGATTACCTTGTAAATATTGCTGGTGACCAAGAGGAGCCGCAAACCTCCGAAGAGTGGGAGCAAAGGCTGACAGGCTTGGGTTTTATGGTGGAGCGGCCGGGCGAACCTGCCATTTGCACCATAGCGGGCCTAATATTGTTTGGTCGTAGCCCACGCCGTAGCTTGCGATATGCAGGGGTTCGATGGATGTCTTTTGCTGGTGACACCAAAGAATACCAAGCACAGGATGACACTATACTTGATGGCCCTTTAGTCGCGTTGTGGGAAGGACAGTCGGGGACTGGACGTAGTATTGTCGATGATGGACTCCTGGAACGCTTAGTTGACCGGATGCGGCCATTTATTTCAGAGGAAAACACTGAGCTTGATGGCGGTCTACGCCGAGAATCGACCTATCGATATCCATCCGACGCGATACGAGAAGCACTCCTTAATGCATTGGTTCACCGCGACTGGACCCGCTCGATAGAGATTGAGGTAGTCAATTATGCTGACCGCCTGGAAGTCATAAACCCTGGTGCTCTTCAGAACTCAATGACAGTTGAGAAAATGCTGGCCGGCCAGCGCTCACCGCGAAACCCTATCATAATCGAGATCATGCGTGACTACGGTTATGTAGACTCCAGGGGCATGGGGGTACGTCGCAAGATTGTTCCCTTAACACGTAACTATGCCGGAAAAGACGCGGAGTTTGACCTGACGGACGATTACCTGCGCGTAGTGATTCCGGCTCGTAACGACTGATTTTCGATAGCTGTGCGCATTCGGATTAGATGCAGCTGCCTGGAACCCACCACATACCAACTGTCAAGGAATCCTTGACAGTTGGGCTTGAGCTTACTAAGGATCACTCCCAGCCCAGCCCAGCCCAGCATTAAATGTCCGCATCCAGCTCCTGCGCTCTATCAGATTCAACCAGCGAAGCGGGACTGACTGTACTGAACAGCGGAGGAAATCGGTACACTAGCAGTACACTCGTCCGTTCTGGCCGCCTTCGCATAATTACGCTAAGTTACTGTCAAGCAAATACTTTGGGTTTATCTGGCTTACGGTGGGCCACCCTTGATTTTGCTGGGCTTGCAGCGTTGCGTGCAAACTCATAATCCCTTGGTGCCTGGTTCGAGTCCAGGTGGGCCCACCACTTCCATGTTTCCTCATGCCTGGCATCCCCACGCCCAAGCTGGTGTAATCAGCTTTTATCGTCTCCACGACGCTGATCGAGGCGCCCCATGTTCCAGCCCCCTCGCAGCCGACATCATCTGCCCGAGCCGCAGGCGGCCAATCCGACCTGGCTGGAGCTGTTCTACGATCTTGTATTCGTAGCCGTCTTTATCCAGATCGGTGATCTGTTGAGCCGGGACGTCAGCGGCAGCGGCATTCTGACCGTGCTGTTGCTGTTCGCGCCGATCTGGTGGATCTGGGTGAATATCGCCTGGTACATGAACCGGTTTGATGTGGATGACGTGATACACCGGCTGTTGCTGCTGGTGCAGATCTTCTTTATCGCCTGGATCGGCCTGAGTGTGCCGGATGCCTTTGGTGACCAGAGCACCCAGTTTGTTATCTGCTATATCGGCTTCCGCCTGACCATGATCGCCATGTATGCACGCGCGCTGCGGCATGCACCAGAGCAGCGCGCCCTGCTGCTGCGTCATATCACCCACTTCCACGCTCCGGGAGCTGTGTTGTGGGCCTTGTCGTTACTGCTGCCCGCCGAGCATCGCCCTTTCATGTGGGCGGCCATTTTTGCGGCCGAGGTGGGCAGTGCCTTTCTGCCGCGCTTCATCGCGCTGATGCGCCTGCATCCGGTCCACATGCATCATCTGGTTGAACGCTTCGGCACCCTGATCATCCTGGTATTGGGCGAGACCTTCATCAAGAGCATCACGACCGATCCGGCCCCCGCCCTGTCGTGGCAGGCAGCGCTGTTCTCGGCGCCGGCGATTGCCACCTTCTTCGGGCTCTGGTGGCTGTATTTCACCGCCATCGACAGCGAACGCGCCGCCGCACGCATGCTGCAACCGGAAAACCCGCTGCCCTGGATTCTGGCGCACCTGCCACTGGCCCTGGCACTGATTACCCTGGCCATTCGGCGGCAACCATTTCGCCTTGGCGTCCGGGTCCAGGAAAGCACGGTAGATGCGCTCGGCGGGCGCCTGAACAACACGATGAAGCCGTATGGTATGGGGCATGGGTGATCTCCTGTGCGATAGGACAAGAACGGGTTCTGCTCTGGTCGTATCGCCCTGCCCCCTTTCGACATCCCTACGCTGCGCTGTCTGAAGGCCCGACGTTAGCCCCGACAGAAAATGCCGCGTCACGCAGCCGCCGCCATATGTCGTGACCCACTTCATCAATATCCCGCACCGCCGCCAGGCAATCGCGTCGTGCCGCGCTGTCCACCAGCGGGTCGGGCAGCAAGGGGTCATTGATCATTTGCCGGATCATGGTATTGCCGAGCAGGAAGGACTCCCGCGCCGCCTCCTCGGTATCCAGCCCCGGCAGCCTGGCCAGCCACTGGCGAATACGCTGCGTGGAGTCCCGATAGCGGGCATTGAGCGCCTCGCCATCCCAGAGCGTGCGCGCCTGCGCCTCGCAGGCAGGCTCCAGTGTGTCGGCGCGCCAGAGCATCGCCTCGACATCCAGCCCCAACCGCCCCAGGCGCTGGCGCAGCGCGGTCATGTCTTCCACAAGATTGTCCGGGCGCACATGCAGGTCTCGCCGCAACGCCTCAAAGCCTGCCAGCCGCAGTGCGCGCAGGCGCCGGTTCAGCGCGGGCTTGTCGCTGCGTTTCAGCTCCCCGGTGTAGACCATCAGCCAGCCGCCTGACCAGGTGCGAATACGGGCCTCGGCCTGTTTCCACAGGCTCAACTCACCCGCCAGCGCCACCGCCCCGGGCCCCAGCCGGTAACTGCCCCGGCCAGCGGCCTCCACCAGCCCCGCCGCATTCAGGCGCACCAGCGCCACGCGCACGCTATTGGCGCGGACCCCGAACAGCCCGCAGGCCGACACCGCCTCGCGCGCCTCCAGCATCTGGTCTTCCGAGGCCAGCAGGAGCGTCAGGATCAGGTCTTTGGGGTTGAGCTGCATGGGCAGTGCGTCTCCCTGGAGAACGGCGGAGTGAGAACAGGTCAGAATGTTACTTGTATATTCCGATGTTGACAATCAAGGTAACACAGCATAGAAATGACGGATCTTCCGGCAGCCGAGTAGCAGCCCATCATGACCACACTGAAGACGATGACCTACGAGGTCACGGGCCGCATCGCCCGCATTACCCTGAACCGCCCGGCACGTGGCAACGGCATCACGCTGGACATGCCGCGCGAAATGGCGGCCTGTGTTGAGCAGGCCAATCTGGACCCCGCCGTGCACGTTATCGCCCTGGCGGGCAACGGCTCCGGCTTCTGCGGCGGCTATGATCTGGTGGACAGCGCCCAGGATATGACGGTGGACAATACGGGCGGCGACTGGCCACCCGGCTCGCCGCTGGACCCGCTGGTGCAGCGCGACAACCACCGGCCTGACCGCACCTGGGACCCGATGACCGACTACGCCATGATGAGCCGCAACATGCGCGGCTTCATGAGCCTGTTCCATTCCGACAAACCCGTGGTGTGCAAGGTGCATGGTTTTTGCGTGGCGGGCGGCACCGACATGGCCCTCTGCTCAGACCTGCTGGTGATCGCCGACGATGCCAAGATCGGCTACCCGCCGGCCCGCGTCTGGGGCTCCCCCACCACCTCGCTGTGGTTCCATCGCCTGGGCCTGGAAAAAGCGAAGCGGCTGCTGTTCACCGGTGACTGCCTGTCTGGCAAGGAGGCGAGGGAGTGGGGCCTGGCGACTGAGTCGGCGCCGCCGGAGCAGCTGGATGAACGCTTCGAGGCATTGCTGGCACGCATTGCCCGCATGCCCATCAACCAGTTGATGATGATGAAGCTGCTGCTCAATCAATCCGTGATGCAACAGGGGCTGCACACCACCCAGATACTGGGCACGGTATTCGACGGCATCACCCGCCACACGCCGGAGGGCTACGCGTTCCAGCAACGCGCCGCCGAGGCCGGGTTCAAACAAGCCGTACGCGAACGGGATGAACCGTTCGGCGATTACGGTCTGTCTTCCTTCAAGGGTTAACCACCATGAGCACACCAGCAACCCGACGCAAAGTCACCGACATTTTCAGCCGCGACGAAATTCGCATGCTGACCGAACGCTCCGACCTGCGCGGATTGACCGCCGTCGGCTTTACCTGGCTAGTGATTGGTGGCTGCTTTGTCGCCCAGGCCTGGGCCAGCCAGCAATCCATGATGATTTTTCTGCCAGTGTTGCTGCTGGCACTGTGCGTGATCGGCGGTCGGCAACTCAGCCTTGCGATTCTGATGCACGATGCCTCCCACGGCACCCTGTTCAAAAGCAAAGGGCTGAATAATGTGTTGGCCGACTGGCTCTGTGCACGGCCGATCTGGAACGACCTGCACAAGTACCGCGCCCACCATGTTATCCACCACACCCGCACCGGGCAGCAGGATGACCCCGACCTGTCGCTGGTGGCGCCCTTTCCCACCACCCGCGCGTCGCTGGCGCGCAAGCTGTTGCGTGACATTACCGGGATCACCGGCATCAAGTTCTTTATCGGCCGCTTCCTGATGGATACGGGCTATATCAAGTGGACCGTGGCCAACGATGTGGTCCGGCTGCCCGACGAGGGCATGACGCTGCCGCGCCGATTCATGCTGCTGCTGCGCAATGCAACCCCGGCGCTGATCGTCAACGGCCTGCTGCTGGCCGCCCTCTGGGCCGCTGGCCATGCCTGGCTGTTCCTGGTCTGGGTGGTCGCCTACATGACGACCTTCTCGGTGTTTGTGCGCATCCGCTCCATGGCCGAGCATGCCTGCACTCAACCCGGCGCAGACATGTTCCTGAACACCCGCACCACCCGCGCCGGACTGCTGGCCCGCGCCACGGTTGCGCCCCTGAATGTGAACTATCACATCGAGCACCACGTGATGGCCTCGGTGCCCTACTTCCGTTTGCCGCTGATGCACCGTCTTCTGCGCGAGCGTGGTGCGGTGCCCACACCGCCGGGGTATCTGGAGGTGCTGCGTATCGTCTCGTCGAAGACACCGGCCAGCGCGGGCTGACCCGTTCATATCTGATCGAAGAAACGGCTGATCAATGAAGCCGACTTTCTTTCCTCCAGACAAATAAGGTGTGCATGGGTGTAAAGGGCCATATCGTCCACATTCAGCAAAGTTAATCGCGCATCTGCCACAAAGGCGGTATGCGCGACCACCCCCAATCCCAGGCCCTGTGCAACAGCCTCTCTTACCGCTTCACGACTACCCATCTCCAGCGAGGTTCGAACCGTGATGCCGGCTTCTGCCATACCTGCCTCAAATACCGACCGTGTCCGGGAGCCATCTTCCCGCAACACGAACTCCTGCCCAGCCAGATCCGACCACCGCAATCCGCGCTGCCGCGCCAATGGATGCGATACGGGCGCAAATACCACCAGCTTCTGTTTCCTGTAGGGCACGCAATGCACCGCCGGATCATCTACGGCATGCAGTACCAAACCAACATCGTCGTGGTGCTCCAACACGCGCCGCGTGATCTCCCGAGAGTCGCCCAGGGCAACCGAGATTCGAATACCGGCGCAATGCTCTCGGAAGCGCCGAATCAGTGGCAGGATATTGTAAGGACCAACAGCTCCGATATGCAGATGACCCTGATACTGGCACTTGGCACTTAACAACAGCAGCCGCGCTTGCTCCTCCGCCTGATAAAGACGCGCGGTAACCTCATGTAGCAGGCGCCCGAACTCACTGAGCTCTACCCCGCGCCCTTTCCGATGGAACAACTCCACACCATAACGCTGTTCAAGGCTGCTCAAGTGGGCTGACACCGTAGGCTGACGCAACCCCAACAGACGGGCCGCGGCTGACATACTTCCTGTGCGCGCTGTAGCTTCGAAGGCTTTCAGCTCAGCGGTCGATGATCCATGCATGGCGCTCTCCATAGACGTGATCTATAGATTGATCGCCTTATATGTCGGTTTGATTAATACCGGCGTCATGATGGGTGCGGATACTCACCGGACATCAAATGAGTGATCCGAAGAGGTGCCCATGTCCCAGCACGCAGCGCTCCACTCCACGCACAGTATGCCCACAAAGGCCCAGCAACCGGGATCTGCAGCCACACCCGCACGCATTGCGCTGGAGACACGCGAGCTTGGCGTGACCTACCCGAACGGTGTCGTCGGGCTCCATCCGCAGAGCATCACTTTCAAACAGGGGGATGTGATTGTGCTACTCGGCGCGTCCGGCGCGGGCAAGTCGACCCTGCTGCGCTCCCTGAATGGTCTGGCACAGCCAACCCAGGGAGAAATCCTGGCCGAGGATCTGGGCAGAGTGGTGTCCGCCCCAAGGTCCGGTCGCGTCCATCGTGCCACGCTTCGTGCACACCGCCGTCGCACCGGGATGATCTTCCAGCAGCATCATCTGATTGGCCGTCTGACTGTTCTGCAAAACGTGTTGCTCGGGCGCATCGGCTACCACAACAGCCTGCGGTCTCTGTGGCCGGTGACCCGCGAGGAAAAGGATATGGCGCTCGCTGCCATTGAGCGTGTTGGCCTGCTCGAACGCGCCCTGCAGCGCGCAGATCATCTCTCCGGCGGCCAGCAGCAACGCGTGGGTGTTGCACGCGCGCTGATTCAACAGCCCAGTATCCTGCTGGCCGATGAGCCTGTTGCGAGCCTTGACCCCGCCACAGCTGAGCAGCTGCTCTCCCTGATTCATGACATCTGCAAAAAAGACGGACTTACCGCCATCATCAGCCTCCATCAGGTTGCATTTGCACGACGTTTCGCAGATCGCATCATTGGACTCAAAGCGGGTGACGTAGTTTTTGATGGCACCACGGACACGCTATCACCACAACAAACTGACAGCCTTTACCAGCAGCCGGCGCCTCCCAAAGCGGCTCGAACTGCCCTCCAAACCTCATCCGCACCTGCACTGGAGTACTGAATATGATTCGCATCATTTTTATAGTCACTATCGCAGCGATACTTTCTGTCTTTGCCGGCATCAGTCTTGCTGAGGGCAAGAACCCCTCACGCCTGCGCGTCGCTTTGTTGCCAGATGAAAATGCATCAACACTGATTCAAAACGCGCAGCCGCTAAAGGCCTATCTGGAAGAAACCCTGGGCAAGCGCATCGAAATTATCGTGACCACCGACTATTCATCCATGATCGAGGCCATGCGCTTTGGCCGCATAGAAGTGGCTTACTTCGGTCCGTTTTCCTACGTACTCGCGAAATCCCGTGCACCTGGCATAGAACCTTTCGCTGTCGGCATTGAAGGGGGATCACCCACCTATCATTCTGTGTTGATCGCTGGTGTCGATAGTCCGGTCAGAACCCTGGAGGACATTCGCGGTCGTTCTTTCGGCTTCGGCGATCAGGCTTCCACATCCAGTCATCTGGCCCCACGCGCACACATTCTTAGCCACGCAGGACTTGATGGTGATAGCGACTACCGTCCGGTTCATCTGGGCACCCATGATGCGGTCGCCCGCGCCGTGCAAGCGGGTCAGATTCCGGCCGGCGCCTTGTCCAAAGCCATCTATGACGTCCTGGTCGAGCGCGGCACCATTGATGCTGACCGCCTGGTTGAGCTTGAGCTGACTGCGCCGATCCCGAACTATCCGATCGTTATGCAAGGCGACCTGAACGCTGATCTCAAGGCTGATATCCGTAACGCGTTCCTGAACATGGAAGATGAGGCTGTACTACGCGCATTCCGGGTCGAGGGCTTTGCCGCCACCGATGACAGCGCCTACGACATCCTGCGTGAAACAGCGTCTGTTCTGAATCTGGATCTGGGTCGCATGTAATGAATAGCTCCTCTGCACGTTACGATGACATTCTGCTTGCCGCCCGCCGTCAGGGCGGCAGGCAGCTACGCCTGGCCGGGCTCGTGGTGATCATCTGTATTGCCGCACTGGCCATCACCGGTTTCTTCGATATGACCCGCTTTATAGAGGGCGGGCCGGCCATCGCTCAACTGGCCTCAGAGATGGTTCCGCCCGACTTCGGGCGCTGGCGGCATTGGATGAAGCCATTGCTGGATACCCTGGCGATGTCGATTGCAGGCACAGCATTGGCCGTGCTGCTATCACTGCCACTGGCGCTGCTCGCCGCACCCAATACCACGCCTCATCGTGCGATCTATCATGGCGCACGCACTCTGCTGGCAGCTTTGCGGTCAGTGCCGGAAATTATCCTGGGCATCCTGTTTGTGGCCGCGGTGGGTTTCGGCGCCCTGCCCGGCGTTCTGGCGTTGGCACTGCATTCTGTAGGCATGGTTGCGAAGTTCTACGCAGAGGCCATTGAACATGTCGACCCAAAACCGCTTGAGGCTGCCAGCGCTGCCGGCGGCAGCCGCTTCCAGGTCATCACCCATGCGGTCATGCCACAAGTTCTGCCGCAACTTGCTGACATCACAATCTACCGCTGGGAGTATCACTTCCGGGCCTCGGCAGTCCTGGGCATCGTCGGCGCGGGAGGCATCGGCTTTGAACTTATGGCTGCCCTGCGATTGATAAAGTATGACGAAGTATCCGCCATCCTGCTGGCAATCCTGGCCTGTGTCGTGCTGGTTGATGGCATTGGCGCCCACCTCAGAAAAAGGCTGCGTTGAATATCATGGGAAATCAACACAACAAGATACTGGTAACACATCGGGTCCATCAGGAGGTCGCTGATCGTCTACGCGACATAGGTCAGGTCGACATGAACCCAGACTCCGAGCCATGGCCGTATGAGGAAATCTGTCGGCGTGCCGCTGATGCGAGCGCCATGATGGGCTTTATGACCGACCGCGTCGATATGGCTTTTTTGAATGGCGCGCCGCGCTTGAAAATCATCGCCTGTGCTCTCAAGGGCTATGACAGTTATGACGTTTCTGCCTGCAAGGAAGCCGGAGTGTGGCTCAGCATTGTGCCCGACCTGCTAACAGAGCCCACAGCCGAACTGGCTATCGGCCTGTGTATCGGTCTCGGCCGTCATATCCGCCAGGGAGATCACAGGATTCGCACCGGGTCCTACCAAGGATGGCGTCCGCAGCTATATGGTTATGGCTTGCATGGGGCGAACGTAGCCGTGGTAGGTCTTGGCGCCGTAGGCCGCGCTATTCTTGCCAGGTTACAAGGCTTCGGGTGCCGGCGTTTATTGGGCGTCGACCCGGACACAGCCGTACCGGGTGTGGAGTCTGTTCCACTGGCGCATGCGCAAAGGCATGCCGACATCCTGTTCCTCGCAGCGCCTCTGACTCCCTCATCTATTCATATGCTCGACGCACAGACTCTGCCTCAAAGTCAGTCTGGACAAATGATCATCAATATCGGACGCGGCTCAGTTGTGAATGAGTATGCCATTGCTGATGCGCTGCATCAGGGTCGCCTGGGTGGCTACGCCGCTGATGTCTTCAGCTTCGAGGACTGGGCGCTCCCGGATCGTCCTCTGGATATTCCCGATGCATTGCTTCAGGCGCCGAATACGCTTTTTACTCCCCACTTGGGATCCGCCGTTCACAGCGTACGACTTGCCATCGAACACCGTGCAGCAGACAACATCATTGATGCGCTGCAGGGGCGCCCTCCCCGGGACCTTCTTGGGAACATGCTTCCCGTGATGCGCGCCGCAAATACTCACTGATCTCCGGCCGCCCTCGGGCGGCCACCCACTCTGGTATGCTACGCGGGTGATTCATAACCGGAGTGAGACCATGCCTGCCGATCGTTGGGGCTTCCAGCTCGAACAGACATTTTCCACTTTGCCAGAGGCAATGTTCTCCGTCTGCGCGCCGACGCCGGTGAAGGCCCCTGAAGTGGTCCTGTTCAACCGTGCACTGGCCACGTCACTGGGCCTCGATGCCGGCACACTGGACAGCGCCGAGGGCGCTGCGCTGCTGGCAGGAAATGCGCTGCCCGAACACAGCCAGCCGCTGGCGCAGGCCTATGTCGGGCACCAGTTCGGGCATCCGAACATGCTCGGCGATGGGCGCGCCATTCTGCTGGGCGAACAGCGGGCGCCGGATGGCCAGCTTTATGACATCCAGCTCAAGGGCGCCGGGCGCACGCCCTACTCGCGCGGTGGTGATGGCCGCGCGGCCCTGGGCCCGATGCTACGCGAATACCTGATCAGTGAAGCCATGCATGCACTCGGTATCCCCACCACCCGAAGCCTGGCGGTGGTGCGTACCGGTGAGCCGGTGTTTCGGGAAGACGTGTTGCCCGGCGCCATTCTGACCCGCGTGGCCCGCTCGCATGTGCGCGTAGGCACCTTCCAGTTTGCCGCCAGCCGCCAGGACACGGCGCTGCTGCGTGCGCTTATGGGGTTCGTGATCCAGCGCCACTATCCTGAGTTGGCCGATGTTGATCCGGCCTCACAACCGCTGGCCCTGCTTGAGGCGGTGATAGATCGTCAGATTGATCTGGTTGTGGACTGGATGCGCGTCGGCTTTATCCACGGCGTGCTCAATACCGACAACGTCACCCTGTCCGGCGAGACCATTGATTACGGCCCCTGCGCCTTCATGGACAGCTATCACCCGGAAACCGTATTCAGCTCCATCGATCATCAGGGACGCTACGCTTTCGCCAATCAGCCCGCCATTACCCAGTGGAACCTGGCCCGGTTTGCCGAAACCCTGTTGCCGCTGATGGCGGATGATCCTGAAGAGGCCGTGGGCCCGGCCACCGCACTGATCCAGTCATTCCCGCAGCGCTATGGTGAAAAGTGGCTGGCAATGATGCGCCGCAAGCTGGGCCTGTTTGGTGACGATCCCGTGGATCAGACGCTGGCCACGGACCTGTTGAAGTGGATGCAGTCGGAAGCGGCGGATTACACCAACACCTTCAGGGATCTGAGCAATGAGCAACGCCCCGAAGGCACCCCCTACGACAGCGCTGATTTTCGCAACTGGTATGACCGCTGGCAGGCCAGGCTCGGTCGCAACAGCAAGCCGCTGAAATCGTCGTTGTGCCTGATGCGCAACAACAATCCGGCGATCATTCCGCGCAATCATCAGGTGGAAAAAGCGCTTGAGGCCGCCAGCAGCGAAGGTGACCTGACACAGACCCGAGAATTGCTTGCGGTGCTGGCAACGCCTTATGAGGACAGCCCGGACAAGACCGCTTTCAAGTCACCCCCGGCGCCCGAAGAGCGGGTGTGCCAGACATTCTGTGGCACCTGACGGCCTCTATGGCGACACGTCGAAACGGGGCTGCCAGGGCAATGTTGCCATCTCGGCCCGGTCTGCCTCGGAGGCAAATCCAGGCAGGGTATCGATACGCTGAAAAAATGCTTCGGAATGCAGCAACACGTCTCTGACCTCGTACGCATGGCGCGCCGCATCCCGCTGGCGCGCTTCGGCGGCCTCCGCCACTGAAGCGAAGCGGTTCTGCGCCACCAGAAAACGATCCACCTCCTCGTCGCTGAAACCGGCCAGCGTAACGATGGCGGGCACATCGAGACTGTTCGAAACACGCCCGTGTCCGCTGGCGGTTTCGCGGCATGCCGCAGCATCCAGGCGGTTACCGGACAAAAACAGCGTGCTCACCGAACGTACATGCTTGCACAGCGCTGCATCACCCGTGTGGAAGGCTACATCACGGAAGCAGCCGCTGCGCACATAACTCACTCTGGTGCCTGGCGCATTGAAGGCCGACCGAGTCAGGCTCTGCGGGTGGATCAGATAGCAGGGCTTGGCGGAATCCAGGTGGCGGGCCAGGTACAGAAACTGGTATTCGATAGGCTCGGGATCGCGCGACGACGTAAAACCAATCTGTTCATCGGCACCGCTGACCAGGCCGCAGCCACCCAAAGCCACGAGCAGGCTCACAAGCAATCCCACACGCAGGCTCTCTCGAACGGCAAGGGCGCTGCCCTCCCTGGCATGGTTTCGAGGCCCTGATCCTGCCTCCGTCCCAAAGCTGCTTCGTGCCTCCATGAGCACACATCCTCCAACCCATGCAAAGCCTCAGCTGTTTACCGTCACCCTGAACGGATTGCCATGGATCACATCGAAACAAAGCCACCCTTCCATGCCGTGAGGGCAAGAGCTTTAACTATTTTGTGGTTGCCAAGACTAGATAATCAAATCCAGAGGAAGATCACTGATATCCCGTATTCGCTTACCATCGATCATTACCATCAATTGGTCGAGAGCATCATCCCAGTCAACATTAGACCTCAACGTCTCCACCAATTCGAATAACGCAAAGTGATACACGCAATCCACGTCACCAGTACCAAGAGCCAACGAAGCGATTCGACTTGGAGTAGGCTCAGCTGTCAGGGCCACAATGTGAGGTGACCGACCCTTTCTGTTCCGAATCAGATTGAGCGCCTCTGTCCGGGTATTCTGTGCACGATCAGATCTCATTGTAAATTTGCACGATATGCTCGCATGGAGGATTTCCTCCTGCCTTTGGCTGTTACTCTCTCTCAAGGCGCTCATCCTGGCAGAACGCTCATCCACCAATGGAAACTGGGCATTTAAGATTTCATCCGGCTCCGGCTTTCGGGCAATGATCACATCCGGGGCCACCGTGTAACCATTACCCAGGAACGTTGCCAACGTAGTATGCTCATCCGCCAACCTCTTCAAATCTGACAAGTGAGAGTACTGCGCATACTTAGACACCTTGTCCTCAGAGCGACCCCCAACCTTCTCAACGACCCATGTGCCCGGCCGCAGATGCGTCATCTTCGAGAAACAGTTCCTTATGAATGTCTCGCAAATCGCCTCGAATTCATTACCAAGCGTTTGACCATCCTGCTTTTTCTCGACGCAGATCAGTTCTTGCCCAACGCCGCCAGCAATACGCTCCGCCAGCAAGCATGACAATGTGGCACTCATTCTTTGCCCCACATCACCATTACTGGCTATTCGACCAGTTGCTGACTTTGACGAACTGGAGACGGTCAGCACCCCTCTGCTGAGAAGCGCCCGATGAAAGGCTGAACGCTCAGCTGTTATGAGTGCTCCTGCGGACCCCTTCATGCATACACCTTAGTTATAGAAACATCCCGCTTTCTGCCGATATTGCGAGCCCCTACCGCAGAGTCTAGCGCAATCCGTATTTGGCGCCCCAAAGCGAACGCAACCGGAGGAGGAAATGCATTCCCGATTTGTCTATATGCGTGCGTTTTCGCTCCCGAAAACTCCCAATAATCGGGAAACCCCTGCAACCTTGCCGCCATCCTCACTGTAAGCAGCGGCATCCCTTCGAAACCAGGCTTAATCTCACCAGAGCGCATAAGCACCCCTTTGAAACCACGGGTGGGGATCTCAAAATCATCTCCGACTCTGTGAGGGTATACACCCAATTCCTGCCACTGCCGCTTTGCACGCGTAGGCCCGAGATCAGGACCGCCATGCTTGTGCGAACCGCCGACAAGAGTGGGAGCTATTTTATTTGCTTTTCTTTTCCATTTAAGGGCGCCAGGCCAACCACGCGAGGACATTAAATCAAAAAGCGCCTCACCCACTGTAACTGGGGGAGTCAAATCGGGTTCTGGCCAACTAAAGAAATCAGCATACTGAGTCTGCAGTGCAACCAGAACGGCCCTGGGCCTCAGCTGGGGGACACCGTAATCTGATGCTTGCAACAGACGCCACTCCCCAACATAACCTAGACGGACCAAACTTTTAACTATACCTTCACGATATGAGGCAAACTTCGATTCAAGTAAACCCGGAACATTTTCCAGGAGAACCGCCTTGGGCCTCACATGCCGAACAATCTCCAACGCTGTGGGAAACAAGTCACGGTCATCCTGGCCTCCAAGTTGGCGCCCAGCCTTCGAGAAGGGGGGGCATGGCACGCCACCGGCAACCAAGTCGACTACATCGCGGTACCGCTTCGCATCTCGCTTGGCAAAAACTCGCAAATCCTGGTGATGAATATCTCCCCAACCAAGACCAAGCCGTTGGTTATTCCATCGCAATGTTTGATAGGCATGGGGATCGAGCTCTATCAGGCCCACATGCTCAGCACCGGCCTCATGCAGTCCTATGGCCTGCCCGCCTGCGCCTGCACACATCTCCAGTGTCCGCATCAGTCAAGCCCTCTCTACATAACCATTCGCAACCTGCCCACCTTCTGCGGACACCCGCAAACCTTACTGGTGAGGCACATTAAAATCCATCCGCTCTCGTCCCAAAACCACCCGTAAGCTCCGGCAGGGTCGGATGATGGCGTGGAACCAAGCGACGAATCGAAAGCCTACACCAGCACTGGCCAAATGAACAGTTCCCGAGCATGTTTGCCTCGCGCCCCGGACTACTCAGGGGTATAAGCTCATGCCATGTCAGGATTTTCCAGCAGCAACGCGGCGCCCAGACCACCGCCTGCACAGGTAGACACCGCCGCAAAGCGTTGCCCTTCCTGTTGCAAGCGCTGTGCAGCGGTGAGCAGCAGGCGGCAGCCGGTGGCCGCGAACGGATTGCCCAGGGACAGCGAGCCGCCCCAGGCGTTCAGGCGATCGCGGGGAATTTCGCCGTGGGGCATGTCGTGGCCGTGGCGAGCGCGGACAAAGTCTGCGTCGGCCATGCAGGCCATGTTGACGAGCATTTGTGCGGCGAAGGCTTCATGGATTTCCCACACGCCGACATCGGCAAAACCCAGGCCGTTGCGGGCCAACAGCGGGGGAATCGACATGGCCGGGCCGAGCAGCATTTCATCCTGCAAGGTATCCACCCCGGCCAGCAGGTAATCGCGCACCACGGCCAGCGGTTTCAGACCACGGCGGGTCGCTTCCTCTCGGCTGGCCAGCAACAGCGCGCCCGCGCCATCGGTAAAGCGCGAGGCGTTGCCCGGGGTAATCACCCCGTGCTCGCGATCGAACACGGGGGACAGTTTACCCAGGCGCTCTGCGGTGGCATCCGCGCGCGGCGTGTTATCCGTCTCGGCGGTATCACCGACCTTGTTGGTGACCGCAGTAATCTGCGTCGCCAGGTGCCCGGCTTCCGCCGCGCGCACCGCACGGGCGTGGCTCTCTGCCGCGTAGGCATCACAGGCTTCCCGGGTCACCGGTGTGCGCTTCACCATGCGTTCGCACGACACGCCCATGGTCATGCCGGTGGTGTAATCGCTGCCATCGGGAATATCCAGCCCGAAATCACGCAGGCGCAGACCACCCAGCACCTTCATACGGTCGCCAAAATCCTTGCGCTGGCGCAGTTTCATCAACGCGCGGCGGATGCCCTGGCCCAGGCGCACCGGTACATCAGAAAAGTTTTCCGTACCGCTGGCGATGCCCAGTTTCAAACGCCCCAGACGAATCTGGTCACACAGGTTCATCACACCAACGTTCGGTGAGATACCCGCCATGGCCACCGTGTAGGCCGGCGTGCGGCTGGCCATGCCTGCGGCCAGCATGGCCTCGCGGGCCACGTTGGTGGTTTCCACCTCATGCAGCACCGTGCCCATGATCACCAGTTCGATATCGGCTGCGGGCACGCCCGAGCGTTCCAGCACACCGCGCAGCGCCTCGGCGCCCAGCTCGTAGCTCATCATGTCGGCATAGAGCCCGGCGCTATCCAGGAAGGGCGTGCGCGTGCCCGCGACAATGACAGGTTGCTGTTCGTTCATGCTTCGCTCCCCTGGCGTACATCCCTCAGGCGCACATCACCCGCCTGGTAAACATTGCCGTTATCATCAATCAGGCGCACGCCATGGCGGCCCGCGTCATCTTTGCTCCGGGTCATCTGGATCGACAGCACCGGGCTGGGCAGCGGCAGGGGCCGGATAAACCGCACATCGATTTCAGCGATGTCGTGGCCCTGATTGCGGATCGTCTCGAACACCTGCGCGAAGCAGCCATAGCCGTGCATGATGCAGCCCTTGAAGCGGGTGCGTCTGGCCATGGCCGGCAGCGTGTGGATCGGGTTGAAGTCGCCGGTCAGCTTGAAGAAGGTCACGCCCTCCTTCGCTCCCGCTTGCCACTGGCCGATGGTGGCGAAGTCCCGCTCTGCGGGCGCTTTCTCCTGGCTGCCCTTGGGCCGCGACTTGATCATGACCGCCGCGTAGGCATTGATGATCATCGCCTGAGGATCATCCTTTGGCCCGATACTGATGCGGCTGTGGATCCGCGCCCGGTAGCCGTCGTCACTGGCATCCAGCAGCTCACCATGCAGCTGGAACGGGCCCGTGCGGGGCAGCGGCGTATTGATACGCAGGCTTACGCCCTGGTTCAGCACGCTCAGCAGCGGGTACGGCGCCCGTGCCGTCAGCCGCGAAATGGTGCCCATGGCCATGCGCGCCGCGGCGAAGTGCGGCGCCAGGGTCTCACCGAAACGTGCCGTGTCCATGCCACTCCAGCGGTCATAGGCTGCCAGCAGCGCCGGCGACGGCGCCTTCATGGTCAGATCCAGCGGCGTGGTGTCCAGGGTGCCTTTCTTCGGCAGCGGCAGCACTGAGCGCAAACCACCGCTGGCCATGGCCCAGGCAACGGACAGGTTCTCCAGAATAAAGCGGCTCGGCACCGCGGCGGACGATTCAGTCATGGTCTTTTTCCGTGAAGGGAAACATGCAGCGGATTCTAGTGGACCCCGCACCCGGTGCCATGACCCCACCGTACAGGCCTGCTGCACCCTGAGCATTCCGGTCAATCCGCTTTACCGCGTCCCGACGCTATACAGGGAGAAATCACTTGTATAAATGAGCCATGACTGGTTAGTCATATCGTTTTCACGCCCGTATGATCAAGCAGACACCAGAACACTGCACCCCGGTACCAGGAGACCACCATGACCGCCAGCGCTGCCGCCCGCTCCCCCAACGCGGCCCACCACGATACCCGGAACGGCCGCTACAGCGACGCCTTCATGAACCGTATGCGCCAGACCGGCGACCCGCTGGCCGACCAGGTGGCGGCGCAGCTCAAACGTCACCTGCCCTCACAGATGCTGGACGAAGTGATGGCCCGCGCCGACAGCGAGGGCGGCATCTTCCGGGACTTTCTGGACTACTCCTGGACCGTGCCCGACTGGGTAGACTGGGACCTGATCGAACGCGCTCGCCGGGTGCAGCTGGCCTTCGGCCAGACCCGTGGTGTGGTGCTGCTGGTCGGCGGCCTGGCCGAGGGCGCCGGGCTGAACAAGGCCTCGGAAGTGCTGGCCGCCACCGGCCGTTTCAAGCCCGAGAAGGTGATCAAGCGCCTCTATGAAACCGGACAGATGACCCACAACAGCCAGGCCCCCAACGGCCTGCGCCCGGGCGGTCCTGGCCACCGCACCATCATGGAAGTGCGCCTGCTGCACGCCATGGTGCGCCGCCATCTGCTGAGCAAGGGCTGGGACAGCGATCGCTTCGACCACCCCATCAACCAGGAAGACATGCTTTTCACCATTATCGAGTTCAACCACCTGGCCGTGCGCGGCATGGCCCGCCTGGGCGTCACCCTGAGCCGCGAAGATCTCGAAGCCACGCACCACTTCTGGCGTTATGTGGCCTATCTGAACGGCGTCACCGATGAATTCCTGACCACCAGCCCGGAAGACGAAGCGCTGGCCTACGACCGGATCATGGAACGCGAGCACGAGGTCCATCCCATCACCGTGGAACGCGTGCACGAGCTGATCACCGGCACCGCCGGCCAGCCGCCCATGTACCTGCCCGCCGGGATGATGTTCGAACTGTGCGCCGCCTGCCTGGGCGAAGAGCGCGCGCGCCAGTATCAACTGCCCCGCTCCCGAGCCTGGCGCGCCGTGATCAAGATGCTGACCGTCAATAACCGGGTGCAGACACGACTGCACTATCTGGTCCCGGGGCTGGGGCGGGCCTTCGGTGCCTGGAACTTCCGCATGGCACAGCGGATGCTGACAGCGAATATCGAGGCCGAGGTGGAGAAGCGGGCGTTTCGGCATATTGCGTGAGCAAAGGAGAGTGACCGGCATGTGTCGATTTTGTTGAACTTTATCGACACAGCCTATTGCTATGTTTATCGCATCGACATAGACTGCCTCGATCCACGATCTATGTCGATTTTTTGGGAGAATATGAACATGGCATGGGAAGCAGACAAGCCCCACAACCTGTTGCCGCCTCTCCCGCCTGCCCGGGAAACCACGGAAACGGTAGCCATACTCAAAGCCTGTATTCCGGCCCGCGCCGCCCTCGCCGAACTCAAGCAGGCCGGTGAGCTGATTCCCAATCAGACACTGCTGATCAACCTGTTGCCCCTGCTGGAAGCCAAAGACAGCTCCCGGATCGAGAATATTGTCACCACCACCGACAAGCTGTTCCGTTACTCACAGGAGGATCGGGGCGCCGATCCGGCCACCCGGGAAGCCCTGCGCTACCGGACAGCACTCCATGAGGGCTTCATCCAGCTACACCGCAAGCCGCTCTGCACCAACACCGCCGTGGAGATATGCAGCACCTTGAAGGGTGCAAACATGGATATCCGCAAAGTGCCCGGCACCATTATCGGCAATCAGGCGACCGGCGAGACCATCTATACCCCACCCTGTGGAGAGTCAGTGATTCGCGACCTGCTGGCTAACTGGGAGCACTATCTGCACGCGGAAGACGGTGTCGACCCCCTCATCAAGCTGGCTGTCAGCCACTACCAGTTCGAAGCAATCCACCCCTTTCACGATGGCAATGGCCGGACAGGCCGCATCATCAACGTGCTCTACTTGCTAGAGCAGCGACTGCTGACACTACCGATCCTCTATCTCAGCCGCTATATCGTTCAGCATAAGAATGACTACTATCGACTACTGACTGAGGTTACCCGCACCGGTGACTGGCAGGCGTGGATCATCTTCATGCTCACCGGCGTTGAGCAGGTTTCCAACTGGACCTGCGCAAAGATCGCGGCCATGCGAAAATTGATGGTACAAACCGAACAACATGTCCGCGACAAGCTGCCCAAGGTCTACAGCCACGATCTATTACAGGTGATTTTCGAGCAGCCGTACTGCCGCATCGGCAACCTGGTCGAGAAACAGATCGCAAAACGGCAGACCGCCTCGGTGTACCTGAAACAACTGGTTGATATCGATGTGCTGCAAGAGCAGACCGCTGGCAACGAGAAACTGTTTCTTAACCCGCGCCTGCTTCGGTTGATGACCACTGACAACAACGACATACAACCGTATCAGTGAGCGCACCATAAAAAAATGCCGGCTAGCATATACAAGGCAAAGTGTAAATATCATCCGGCATTTTATCTATACGGCGCCGACGCCTTTGCAAGCCACTTGACGATTAAAAGCTTTTAGCGGTATAAACCAATTCGGCGAGTTAACTGAATATCGTCCTTTCACGTTTTATTCATTTTTACTTTTCATATCCGGGGAACGGCGCTTTTCTGCCACCACGCTTTTGTGGGCACGCCGTTTTGTTCAAGGACTCAAAAAGATTTATATATGGCCATTGTTCTGGACCACCTCACCGTACCTCAATTGAAAGAAGTGATTGCCGACGCCGAAGTGTTGCTGCGCAAGCGTCGCGAGCAGCAAGCCCGTGAGACCGAGGCGCAAGCTCGCGCCCAGGCGCAGGCACCGCGTGCCATTGATCGCTCGCGCCTGGCCGCCGGGCTGCGCCGTCACGACAGCAGTGATTCCCACGCCCACTGATTCGCCGCCCTTCGGCTGAGCCCTGTGCCGGGCACTCTGACTGCGGGCACTCTGACTGAATGATGCGTGTATGCCGATCGGCATACACGCTCTTCCCGCCCACGGCGGACGCGCCTTACCTGCCAAACCTCCATCATGACCTCGTTACTTAACGAGTCTACACATTGGAGGTTCACATGACTGTTTCTGCCTTTTCTTTCCTGCGCACCCCTCTGGCCGTGGCGGTACTGGCCGGCGCGGCTACCGTAGCTTGCGCCTCTTCGCCGAACAACACGGCCGCCATTTCCGAGGCGGATGTTCTGGCCGCCCAGCAGGCCTGGGGCAATGCGCTGGTCCAGATCAGCAAGGATTTCGAGCAGGGCGGTATCGAGCAGGCGCGCGCTACGGCGAAGAGCGTGATCGATGCGGCTTACGGCTACAACCTGGGCCCCGTACTCTTCAAGCCCACCCTGACGGTAGCACCGCAGACATTCCGCACTACGGCGGAAGGCGCACTGGCCTACTTCGTCGGTCATGACGACAACTTCCCGAACGACAGCGGCTTTGCCCTGAAAGGCTGGCGCAGTGTCGAGGTGGATAACGCAGCGCTGTTTATCGACGGCAACACCGCCATGAGCATGGGCAATGTGTCGATCACTGACAAGAACGGCAATGTCACCACGGTCGACAAGACCTGGGGGTACGCGCTGGACAGTGAGGGCACCCTGCGCATTGTGCTGCACCATTCCTCGCTGCCCTATCAGCCCTGAATCACCCATTACGCCGAGGTCATGATGATGAATAAATCAGGAGTATTGCTCGGTGCTGCCATGCTGGCTCTGGTCGGCATGGCCCATAGCCAACCGGTGACCATCACGCTGGTCGAACACGGAACCGTGCATGCCTACCATCCGCAAACCAAGTTCCAGATCAATCCGGAACTGGGCCGCGCCTGGGTGCATGTCAGCTTCAAGCTGGATGACTTGTGGCAGGAAGCCCCCATGCGCTCCCAGCGTGTTGCCGTGGAAGGCCTGCGCTTTGATGCAGAGCAAAGTGCGGTCGTGTTGTCACTGCCAGATCGGGAGGTCACTTGTGCGACGGTGTCGGACCGGCGCTTCCCGCGGCTGGCGGGGCATCGCATAGAGCCTACCGGCATGTGCAAGCTGGAAACCGTGACCACGCGAGAACCATTCGATAATGGCTTCTTTGTCAGCAACCAGGACGTCACCCGCACATTCCTGCATGTGCAGAGTTGACTACCACTCGGCCCGCAGCGATTATCGCTGCGGGCTTTCAGGTAAAAAGCCTGGCTTTGCGTCAGGCTCAGCTGCGTTGCAGGCATCGCAAACGATCATCTTGCCTGGCATGGAGAAACTGGCATGGGGTTGCGCCGAAAAACAGGGTCCGCAGTTGCTGCCAGCATGGTGCTGCTGCTAGCAGGCGAAGCGATCGCAGATATTGCCGAGACACGCGGAGGCCTCACAGTTCGATCCGCCGACGGTCAATTTGAGGGGCAGGTCAGTGCGCGCATTCACTTCGATGCCTATTTCTTCGACAATGACATTGAAGAGTCGGTCAGCACAACCGAATTCCGCAGGGCCCGTCTAACACTGCGCGGCAGAGTTCATGAATGGGACTATCTGTGGGAAAATGACTTCGCCGGTCAGGACGAACGAGCTGGCTCTGGCTTCAGACATATGTTTATTGCTACACATCTGGGTCCGGGGCGCCTTATCCTAGGTCAGTTCAAGCCATACCGCGGCATGGAGGAGCTCACCAGCTCCAACCACATCCTGATGATGGAGCGCCCTTTTGCTTCCGCCATAGGCATTCATGCAGGCAGACAGTGGCAGCAGGGCGCCGGTTACCTGGTGACAAGAGAGCGGCATAGCGTGGGCCTGTCGGCATTCAACACCCGTGGAGCCGGTTCCGCACGAAACGATGGGGTTGGCGCCGCAGGCCGCGTTACCGTGCTCCCGATCAAGACCGAGCAACAACTGCTGCATTTGGGCGCATCGTTTTCGCATGAAAACGGCACGAGTTCAACGCCCGCCTTTAACGCCAATGCGTTATACGCAGGTCGGCGTGGGCCATCGCAGCGTATCGCCACCACGCTTGAAGGAGGGCGCGTCGATGCGCTGGGGGTGGAAGCCGCCATCTCCGCCGGGGGCTTCTTTGCGCAGGCAGAATATGTTGCCGCTGAGTTCCACCAAGCCTCGGGGCCGACACAACGCGTTGATACTTACTATGCTCAGGGCGGTTACACCCTGACCGGGCAAATGAGGCCCTATGATTCTGACCGTGCGGTATTTCTCTCCCCGGCAGGCTTTAATATCGTGCAACTCACAGCGCGGTATGACCATATCAGCAACGCTGACATCGACAACATGCAGGCCGAGTCCATCACCTTCGGCATCAATTACTTCGCCAACCCGGCTGTGCGCTTCATGGCGAATTACACCCTTGGCGACAACACTTTTACCGGCGACCGCACACGACAACTGGCCCTGCGTGCGCAGCTCGCCTTCTGAGCGGAAGGCGTTGCGTTCATCTCAACGCGACGTCCGCCATGGCCGCCGCTCAGCGGCCAGATCGGGCACTTCACCCAGTTCAGACAAGGTTCGATAGAGCAACCGCGTCTCCAGCAGGTTCCAGGCTCGAAGAATCACTTCAACGGGATCAAAGGGTTTGGTCAGAAAGTCCGACGCCCCCAGTGACAGGGCTTTATAGCGCGCGTCGCGAGTCACATCTGCCGTCAACACCAGCACTGGAATCCAGTTTCCTTCATGGCGCTGCTCCTCTATGAGTGTGAGCAGGCTGTAGCCATCCACCTCGGGCATGCGCAAATCCAGCAACACAATGTCAGGTCGGTATCCCTGAATCAGGCCGGGCACTCGTGTGGCATCCACCGTCGACAACACCTGCTCGAAGCCCTCGTCCGTGAATATCTGTTCCAGCAACGCCAGATTGGCCGGCTCATCGTCAACAATCAGCAAGCGTGCGTCACGCATCGCCGGGCGCGAGATGCTCATCCAGTAACTCCTGAAGGTGGTTGCGCCAGGCACTGGGAGGCGCATTGCGGGCCAACGCCCGAACATGGCAAGGCGGGGTTGGCGAATCCTCTGGCGCATCTCGCCACAGGCAGGCCACGGGCGGCGGCACCGTGTCCGGCCACACCGGTGATTCCTTGTGATCGTGCACCAGCAACCATGACGTTCCAACCCTTGAATCAGGCGATATCCCATCGGGTTCAACGCGCTTGCAGGGCAGGCCAAGGCGCTGGGCCGTCGCATCAATCTGCATGGCAAACACATCGTCACGGGTACACAGCAACAATTGCAGGGCACTTGCTGCGGGTGCTTCCCTTCGGCGGGGAGAAACATCAGAAGCTTGCAACGGAGCGGTTATGACGCCTGCCACTGCCTCCCCGCTACGCGGCAGCGTTATCGTAAAGCAGCTGCCACCATGGGCCGTTGGCGTGAACATCAGTGCGCCCCCCATGGCAGACATCAGCCCATGACTGATGGCCAGCCCGAGTCCCACGCCTTCCATCTGTCCATCCTGGCGCGAGAACGGTCGAAACAGCTCCGCATGAAAGTCGGGATGAATGCCCGGGCCTTCATCTATAATATGCAGGCTGACGGTCTCGGACTGCACCGCACCGCGAATCACCACTGCGCTGCCTGGCGCGGAGAATTTGGCGGCATTGTCGAGAAGGTTAATCAGAACCTGCAGGACACGGCTGGTGTCAGCCAGCACCGGCGGCAAGGCGTCGCAGCCCTCCCGATACAGGCGAATATCGCGCGCCGCAGCACGCCCGTTCATAATATCGAGTGCTCGCCCGATCTGCCCGGTCAGATCAATGCTCTCCAGCTTCAGCGTCAACTGACCGGCCTCGATGCGCGACATGTCCAGCAGATCATTGACCAGCTGCAGCAGGTGTTCGGCGCTATGCTGGATAGCATCAATCTGGCGCCGCTGGGCAGGCAATTCCAGATGCTTTTTCAGCAGTGCGCTGAAGCCGATGACGGCATTCAGCGGGGTGCGAAGCTCATGACTGGTCCGGGACAGGAACCGGGTTTTGGCGCGACTGGCCTCTTCAGCTGTTTCTCGTGCAGCTTCCAGCTCATCCAGCTTTTCGTAAAGGGTCTGACCGGTTTGCACCAGCAACCGATCCAGCTCGGCCAGTTCATCCTCTGGCTGATCGCGAAAGGATTCGAGCGGCTCTTGCATGCTGATCCGCCGGGCATTGTCACGCAGATGACGAATACGGCGGATCAGGGCAGAAGCAAATTGCTGCGACAGCAGGGACGCCAGAACAAAAGTGGCCAGAACCGCCGCCAGCATGGTGGCGTGGCCGATCTGTCGCGCACGGCGCTGCTGGTTCTGCATATCGGCAATCAGACGATTCTCGCGTTCTTCCATGAACGCAATACGCCGCCGCAGCCGATCAAGCAGTTCCTTGTTATCACGGGAGTAAGCCAGCATCTGCCCGCCGCTCAGTTCCCGCGAGCGCGCCGTCAACACCGCCAGGTTCGACAGCTTTACGTCCACCAGTTCAGAGATTTCAGCCAGTTGTTCGCGCTGAACCGGATCCTTGATATCGCGCTCCAGGCGCCGCAACGCCTGACGCAACTTCTGTTCCGCGCGTTCATAGGGGCGTAGAAAAGTTTCGTCCTGGGTAATGATGAATCCGCGCACACCGCTGGCCGCTTCCGCCAGCGCAGCATGCACCGCATGAATCTGCCCGAGCACACGTAGCCCGCGCTGCACCTCATCGTCGGCCTGGCGAGTTTGCGCCAGCGCGAACAACAGCACCCCCACGGTCGTCGCGGCCAGCACCAGCGGCACCAGTGTCAGTACCAGGCTGCGCTGCCCCAGATTTCCGGACCAGAAGCGACGCGCGAGGATGCGCATGGTCAGATTCCCGCTCCGCTGTGCCCCAGCCCGAGCTCCACCGCCCGCGCTGCGGCCTGGGCGCGGTCATCAAGCTGCAGCTTGTTGAGGATGCGTTCAACATGGGTTTTTACCGTGCCCGGCGCAATGCCGAGACTGTCGGCGATACGGGCATTGCTGAAACCGCGCGGCAACAGACTCAATATCTCCCGTTCCCTCGGCGTCAGCCGACCCAGGTCACCGGCCGCCAGCGCATCAGCGCCTACTGCGGTGTGGGGCCCGGCCATGGGCACTGCCAGCAGCGCGGACAACACTTCAAGCAGACGCTGATCCGCCTCACCCGGCGGACGCTGTTCCGCATGACCCGCCACGCCCAGCAATCCGGTCACCTGGCCATCCCGCGCGAGCGGCACCAGCCATTCGAACCCCGGGCTAGCGGTGTGTACAAGCCAGTTATCAGCAGGGTTCTGGCGAACCAGGGGCCTGCATGGCCACACCAGAAACGGCTGCAGCCCCGTTCGCAGCGGATAACGCACACCAGCGCTGACCAGGCTGCCGCTGGCCGCCAGCGATTCCAGCACGCCAGCGTGATAACGCAGCCAGACCACTTCAGCGGCACCCAGATGCAAACGCAGGGTCTCCGCCACGGCTGCCCTGCTCTGGGGGCCATCACCGCGCAGCAACTCCGCGCACGCCTGCAGGCAGCGAAACGGGCGATCCAGACTGGCCTCGGCCCGATAGCCCGCCCGTAGCGATGATACTTTTCCACGCTGTGTCATGATCTGGTTCCTGACGTAATACTCACAGTGTCCGGCTTCATTGATCACTGCGGCGTGAGCGCTCTCCGGCACGCAACAGGTTCGCCACCTGCTCCAGCAGCGCCTCACGCCGGAATGGTTTGGACAATAACGGACCGATGCTCTCCAGCGCCGTATCAGGCGCATCATCCGCTTCCGCATAGCCAGAGGTAAACAGCACCGGAAGGCAGGGCCAGCGACGACGGCAGGCCTGTGCCAGTGCCAGCCCGGAATGGCGCCCGGGCATGATGATATCGGTAAACAGCAGATCCGGGACCAGGCCGTTCTCAATCCGCACCAGCGCCTCGTCGGCACTGGCCGCTTCCAGCACATCGTAACCGGCTGAACGCAGGTAGCGCACCGAGAGCATGCGAATACTGGTATCGTCCTCCACCACCAGCACCAGCGCCGCCACCCCGGAGATGGGCGCCGCTTCGGTCGCCACGGTTTGCTGCGGTGATTCACCGGTGGCACGCGGCAGGTAAAGACGAAAACGTGTGCCCTTCCCGGGCGACGAATCCACACTGATATGTCCCCCGGATTGCTTGATGAATCCGAATACCATGCTCAGCCCCAGGCCACTGCCCTTGCCCTGGGGCTTGGTGGTGAAAAACGGCTCGAAAATACGATCCTGAACCTCCGGCGGCATCCCGCTCCCGGTATCTGTAACGGTCAGGCAGACGTAATCCCCGGGCGAAACCTCCGGGTGCGCAAGCACGTAATCAGCGTCAAGCCTCTGGTTGCTCACATCGATACTGAAGCAGCCGCCATCCGGCATGGCGTCTGCCGCGTTCAGCGCCAGATTCAGCAACGCACTTTCCAGCTGCCCGGGATCCACACGCAGCGGCCAGGTATCGTCTGCCACATGAATATTCAAACGATTCCGGTCGGTCAGCGAGGAACGCAAAATGGGCGCCATGGGGCTGACCAGCCGTTCCACGTCGATAATTTGCGGTGACAGCGCCTGACGCCGGGCGAACGCCAGCAAACGCTGGGTCAGCGCGCTGCCGCGTTCCGCTGCACTCTGAATCACGGCGATCATGTCCCGCGCCTCGGCACCCAGACCCGGTACACTTCCCAACAGGTCGGCATTGCCGAGCACCACGGTCAACAGATTATTGAAGTCGTGGGCGATACCGCCGGTAAGCCGGCCCACGGCCTCAAGCCGCTGGGCGTTCTGCAGCTGATGATAAATCTGCGTTTGCTCGGTCACATCGCGCGCCACCACCACCCAGTGGGTGAGCACACCGGCCTTGTCGCGCACCGGCACCACATCCACATCCAGCGTCAACTCCCGGCCATCATGCACATAGACCAGCAACTGGGTACGCACCGATTCGCCTTGCTGCATGGCACGGCGGATCGCCGCCAGCTTTTCCGACTGGCCGGGCGGCCCGCGCGTTTCCCAGGGACTGCGGCCCACCACCTGATCATTACGCAAACCGCTGAGTTTTTCATGCGCCTCATTGGCAAAGACAATGCGCGGGCTATCCTCGGTGATCGGGCCGCCTTCGAGAATCAGAATGATGTCGTTCACGCGCGCCACGGCGGAACGCAACAGGCGTAACTGTTCAGTGTTATGCCGCAACATCTGCACATGGCTGATATCGGTGGAGGAACCAAACCAGCGTTCCACCTCTCCGCGTTCATTGAATACCGGTGTCGCTTCATTCAGATGCCATTCGTAGCGGCCATCGGCACGACGCAAACGAAATTCCATGTGATAGGCCGTACCTCGCGCCACAGCGCGCTGCCATGCCCGGGCCACCTGCTCCCGATCCTCCGGGTGGACAATCTCGAGCCAGTGATCAGCGATGTACTGGACACTGTGTCCCGTCAGTGCCGCCATCCGCTGCCCCACGTGCACGATTCTGCCCTGACCGTCAGCCGACCAGACATGCACCGGCAGGCTCTCGGCCTGCGCTTCGAAATGCCGCAACCGATTCAGGTCTGAAATATAACGGCGGGTATGCAGCTGATGCGCACGAATGGAATGCAATGCAAAAAAACCGACCACCAGCACCAGCACGCTGGTCAATACACGATTGGCCAGCACGTGAGGCCAGGAAAAACCCGCCGCCATGCCGGGCGACAGGCTGATACCCACCCAGATCAGCAGCACACACAACACGGTAATCAGCCACTGGAAAGCCGGGCGACGTACCAGCAGACCTGAAAGATAAACCAGGGGCGTATAAAGCAGACCATGGGCAAAGCCCAATTCAGTGAAACGCTCCGTGAACGCCACCAGCAACACCGCCGCCAGCAGCCCCCACGCCCAGGCGCACGTCCAGATCTGCGCCCGTCGCGGCGTGGTCACACTGTCAGGTCGGTGCATCATGCGGCGAGGCCTTCTGGTGCGCTTGTGCCACCAGATCTTCGAACACATCCGCGCGCCCGGGCACCATGATGGCTTCGCCGAGCGCGCAGTTCAGTCGGGGGTCGTCCGGGTGCTGCCGGTTATGCGCATCAATGGCCGCCACCAGTGCCGCCCGGGAACGCTGCAACGCTGCTTCATCAGCGTTGACGATCAACAGCGCCATTTCTCGCCCCCGCATGCGACCGGCCAGATCTCCGGACAGGGCGGTTTCCGTGACCATCTGCTGCAAGGTGTCGAGCAGATGATCGCCCTTGGCACGACCATGCACATGGTTGATACCGCCCATATCCCTGATCCTCGCCACCAGCAGACCACACGGCAACTGCATGCGGCGGCAGAAGTCGAACAGCCAGGCGGCACGGGCCCGGAAACCACCGGGCTGACGCGGATCATCGGGTGCGCGCCCGGTGTCGCCGGTTGCGCGCTGCAATTCATCCTCCACCAGCCCGGCCAGCGCTTCCAGCCACTGCCGCTCGCGCGGCGACAGCACGCGCGGTGTGTAATCGGCCACGCAAAGGGTGCCCACTTTTTCACCCCCTGCCAGGGTGATCACGTGCCCGGCATAGAAGCGAATCGGCGTGTCGCCCTGCGCCGCCGGATAGTGCGAGAACAGCGGATGCCGGAGCGTATCCGCCACTTCCAGCGTGCCATCTCCCTCAATGGCCACGCTGCAAAACGCCTCGCTGCGTGGCGTCTGTGTCTGCGTGATGCCCTGCCGGGACTTGAACCACTGCCGCAACCCGTCAATCACTGAAATCAGCGAGATCGGCGCGTCCAGCAATCGCCCGGCCAGCCGGGTGATACGATCAAAACGGGCTTCGTAACGGCTGTCCAGCAGACCACTGCGATACAGCGCCTCAAGGCGCTGTACTTCGCGCTGGTGCTCCCGCTCCACGAACCAGCGTTCGACCGCTTCAGGCGCCAGGGCGCCGCTGACGAGGTAACCCTGCATGGTGTGGCAACCCAGCTCGCGAAGGTACTGATGCACCGCAGGTGTCTCGACCCCTTCGGCTACTACATTCAGTTCGAGATTACGCCCCAGCTCGACAATCGAGCGCACAGCGGCAGCGGCTTCATCAGAGCCGGTGCATTGCAGCACAAACGACTTGTCCAGCTTGATCTCGGAAAAGGGCAATCGCACCAGCTGGCTCATGCTGGAGAAACCGGTACCGAAATCATCAATAGACAACCGGAAACCACGCACTCGCAATCGGGTAAGCATCGCCAGAGATCGTTCCGCATCCGTCATGGCGACACTTTCGGTTATCTCCAGCACCAGTTGCTCCGGACCGATATCCCGTTCGGCACACTGCCCCAGCAGCCAGTCAAAAAAGTCATGGTCATCCAGTAGCAGCGCAGAAATGTTCACCGACAAGCTGCAACGACGCAACGTATCCTGCCCGACACGCGTTGCGGTTTCTGCGCTGCGCAACCGGGCGAACCAGTCGATGGCCTGCTCCATCACGGCACGGCTCAGCGGCTCCACCAGCCCTTCGGATTCAGCCAGCGGGACAAACACATCCGGAGGAATCATGCCGCCGTCACGTTGACGCCAGCGAGCCAGCGCCTCGAAGCCCTCCAGGGTACCGGTGCGGCAGGCAACTCGGGGCTGATACAGCACATGGATCTCACCTCGTTCGAGCGCCTCGGCCAGCATCGCTTTATCGGGCACGACGGCCGAGCCCGGTAAAGCGACGCGGCCGGAGCGTGCAGATTCGAGGGATGCAGGGGGCGACTGATCGGCCAGCAACAATTCGCGCAACATGGCCGGCGTGAAAGGTTTGGGCAATACGCCAAGAACCTGCAGACCCCGGGCGCTGCCCACCCGCCGCGCGGCATCCAGCACACGACTGCCCACACCGCTGGAGATAATCACGTGCGGACGTACCGGGCGTTCTGCCAGCCGCTCCATCACGGCCACGCCGTCCGTATCCGGCAACACCAGGTCCACAATCACGATGTCGGCAGGATGTTCATCCAGCAGCGCAAAGAACGCCGTGGCCGTTTCAGCGTGACGCACCTGAAACCCGGCCGCCGCAGCAATACGCATGATGGTCTGGCCTACAAGCCGCTCATCA
>ERZ869909.741-NODE-741-length-33294-cov-7.366288_pt1 | contig 33294 bp, 35 predicted proteins | sample MGYA00520892_ERZ869909 | MGnify/ENA primary metagenome ERZ869909 (study PRJEB32215, sample SAMEA104723947) | bioreactor metagenome | biome: bioreactor; feature: anaerobic bioreactor; material: water | place: China | collected 2015-03-12 ...
CTCAATTTGCTTAAGTCCGTTGCGTCTACCGGTTCCGCCACATCCGCACTGGCGAACATATTAAACAGATAACCTATTCAGATTCAAGGCCTAATTCCTCACTAAGATCATGAATTGTTTGATCTTCTTTCTTGTCGGCGCGTCGTTCCTTGCGCACGTTGATGGCTGCCGCGTTGAGGCTCGTCTTGATATGAGCGGCGTAGTATTTCTCGATCATCTCGACGCTGGTGCGGCAGTTTTTGGCCACTTGATAGATGTCTGCGCCCTCCATCAGGCGCAGGCAGATATAGGTGTGGCGCAGGCTGTAAGCCGTGCGCTTGTTGCCCTCGCGGTCAACTTTGAGGTTTTCCTCATCGAGGATCGCGTTGAACAGCTCGCGCTGTAGCGAAGGGAATATGGGATCGCCTGGCTGAGGCTTGTTGCGTTTCACAAGGCGCTTGAACGGCACAACGGCTCCCGATGTGCTTTTACAAAATCCCACGCCGCGCTTGCCGCGCACCACGATCTCGAGAATAGTTTCTTCCGTGTCGTCATCATCAACGATGGTGACATCACGGTATTGAAGGCGTTTGGCTTCGTCAGGGCGAAGGCCGGTATTTGCCATGAAGAGCACGAAATCGTGCATCTGCGCACAATTCCACTCATACCGTTTGCCTTTAGCTTTATCGAGCCGGCGACGCGTTGCCGCGTAAAGCTGCTTGTATTCGGTCGGGGAGAACCACCCGCGATGGGTGATTTTCCCTGAGCTCTTGTAGGGCATGGATAGGTCAGGCAGGTGCTGGAGCCAGCCGTGGCGAAGCGCCGTCTTGAGCACCTGCCTCAAGGTGACGATTTCCTGATGTTGCGTGCTGCGGGCGGGCACACCGCCGCGCACAGAGTTTTCACGTCTCCAGATTCGATATTCCTGCACCAAGCCAGGCGTGATCTCCGATAGGCCTTTGTCGCCGAAATAGGGGATGAGATAGAGGTCGAGTCGGCGGTGATGCCCCTCGACATAGACTTCGTGGCGCTGCCCTTGGGTGATGACGTCGTACTCACGACGAAATTGGTCGGCCGCGTCCTTGAAGGTTTTTTCCTTCTTCAAATCGCCGGTGCGCGCTTTGCCGCGCAATTCCAGATACCAGTCCTCGGCGAAATCCTTGGCACGCGAAAGGCTGTCTTCCTTCGTGCTCACGCGCCAGTTTCGCCCGTTCATGTATGTCGAGCATTGCCAGTAGCGGCTGTTCTCACGGCGGTAGACCGTGACCTTGCCTCCTAGAATGATATGTTTCGCCGTCATGGCTCACCTCCGGTTCAATATCCGGCGGCCTACGCCCTTTGGTCAATCCATGCGGCTCAAGGCCTCAAAAATGTGTATGGGTTGTGCAAGCCATTTCCGATAGGTTTTTCTTACCTAGAAATGATACAAAACCTTGATTTATAATGCAAATATAAAATGAAAAAAGTATGGCTGATAGGATTTTAAGTCCGGTGCGTCTACCAGTTCCGCCACGCCCGCCTGTCAGCGCCGGTTGGCACCTAGCGCTTGATCTCGTCCTGACGCGTCACGATTTTGTGGCACAGGCCATAATCGATGGCGTCCTTCGCCGTCAGCCAGAAATCACGGTCAGTGTCTTTCTCGATGCGTTCAAGCGACTGGCCGGTGGCTTCGGCGAAAATGCGATTCAGCCGGTCGCGCATCATGCGCATCTCGCGCACCTGGATCTCGATATCGCTGGCCGCACCGCCCGCACCGCCCGACGGCTGGTGGATCAGGAAGCGGGTATTGGGCAGGCAGTAGCGATCCTGCTTCTCGGCCCCGACAAAGATCAGCGCGCCGGCAGAGGCCACCCAGCCAGACCCGAGCACGATCACGCGCGGTTTGATGAATTTCATCGTGTCGTGGATCATGTCGCCGGATTCCACGTGGCCGCCCGGCGAGGAGATCACCATCAGGATGGGATCATCGCTCTTGGCCGCGAGCGCGAACAGCTGCGCGCAGACCGATCGGGCCACCTTGTCGTTGATGCCCCCGGTGATGAGGATGGTGCGGCTTTCAAACAGCGCCTTGCCGACAAAGTCCTCGCCCGCAGGCGCGGCACCCTTCTCTGGCGCGTCATCATCATCGTCATTGCGGAGCGGGAAGGCGCGAAAGCCGTCAGCCATCATGGAAAAGCGTCCTGTCATGGAAACTGCGTCGGTAGGATCGGCTCCCAAGTTAGGCATGCCCGCCAGAGCCCGCAAGCGCAGAGCGCGGCGAGGCTACTGCCGGACAGCCAGCGCCGGCGGCATTCGCGACGCCTTCCACGCAGGCACGGCGCCCGCCACAAGCCCGGCCAGCAGGCCCACCGCTCCGGTCAGCGCCGCGACCTGCACATCATAGACGGCAGGCACGCCAAACCCGCTCTGCAACACCTGCCCTGCGCCCCAGGACACGACGGCCCCGAGCACCGCACCGGCCAGCCCGAGCAGAACGCTCTCCAGCACGATCTGACTGAGTATGTCGAAGCCGCCAGCCCCGGCAGACATCTGCAGCGCGATATCCCGGCGGCGCATCTCCACATTGCTCAATGTGGAGGCGGCATAGCCCACGAGCGCCGCGATCAGGGAGATGGCAGCGACGATCACCAGCAGGCCTGCTGCACTGTCACGCTGTCGCTGGATGGCCTGCGCCGGGGCAGACGGATCGGAGAAGCGGAACGGCGGCAATTGTGTAAGCGGGCTCCCGCGTGCGCGCCGCAATACCCGGTCGGCATCCTCCAGGGAGGGACGCACCATTCGCCGGTCGCGCAGGATAACTGTCACCTGATCGGCTTCGTTGGGCGCCAGCCGCGATGCCCCGGCCTCGAAATACCGCATGGCGGCGCGAAACGGCACGATAACCGCCTCGTCATATCGGTCTGCCGTGCGGGACATGGGCACATCGAATATGCCGACGACTTCGCATGCGATCCCGTTTATGCGCACCTGCGCCCCGACGCGCTGGCGCTCGAAGCGGAACAGTTCGCGCGCGGCCGCGCTGCCCAGCAGACACAGGCGGGAAGCGCCTTCCACCTCGTCCGGGGTAAGCAGGCGCCCCTCGGCGAGAGCCATATCGGCCTCGTGGCGGTAATCACCGAGCACGCCATAGAGTGTCATCTCGCGCGCCTGGGTGCCCAGACGCATGTCCGCGCGCGTTATCCGCCAGGCCGCCACGGCCTCGATTCGCGCGCCGAGCGCCTCGCGCAGCCGGCCGATATCGGCCAGCGTCGGCGGGCCTGTGCGCCGGGGCGAGGACCAGTTCTCCGAGACGACGAGCGAGCGCGCATAGGCGCCGAACGCCATCCCTTCAATCTGTTGCGAGTATCCGGCCAGCACTGCGGCTGCCAGCGAAACGGCGGCAGTACCCGAACCGAGTGTCAACGCCATGAGAAACGCGCGAAGCGGACGTGCGCGCAACGCCATGACGGCAAGGGCAAGCAGGCTGAATGGCATGGATCAGCCACCTCCCGCCACGAAGCGGCCGCGCTCCATGTGAAGCACGCGGTCCGCCATCGGCAGCAGAAGCGGATCATGCGTCGCGAGCACCACGCCCGCCCCGGCTTGAGCCTGTTCGCTCAGCAATTCGGCAACCAGACCCGTCGTCGCCTTGTCCAGCGAGGCGCTTGGCTCGTCACACACCAGAAGGCGCGGCTGCATGGCCAGCGCGCGAGCCAGCCCGACGCGCTGACGCTCGCCGCCCGACAGCGTTCCGACGAGGCGGCGGGCCTTGTCGCCAAGTCCCACCCGCTCCAGCGCCTTGCGCGCATTCACCTGACGGCGGCTGGCAGGGGTCCGGGCATAACGCATGGGCAGTATGACGTTCTCGATGACCGGCATGCGTTCGACCAGTCCGGCATCTTGAAACAGGAACCCGATCCGGCCACGCCTCAGCCTGGCCAGCCGGCCCCACCCCCAGCGGGAAACATCATGGCCAAACATGCGCAGCGTCCCGGCATCGGGACGGTCCAGCAGGCCCATGATCGACAGCAGGGTCGTCTTGCCCGAACCGGAATGACCTACAATGGCGAGCAGTTCGCCCGCCTGGAGCGTGATATCGACGTCCTCGAGTGCCAGAACCTGACCGTCGGCCGTGCGATACGTACGCCTCAGCCCGCGCCCGCTCAGTACCGGCCCGGACAGATCAGCCGGTGTTGTCATCGCGGCGGCCCTGCCGGACCATGATCGAAGACGAACACCCGATCACCCTCTTCGATTTCCCCGTCCCGTATCTCGAAATAGTGGTCGTCCTCCGCGCCGACTTCCACCTCTGCGTAACCAAAGCCGTTGCCTACGACATAATACACGATGTGCAGATTACGCCCTAGGCGGGCGCCGCGTCCGAGTGCCCGGCCGGCCAACGAACCCCGGATACCCCCGAGAACCTGCGGCTGGCTCCGGTCTCTGCCGCGCAAATCCTCGGGCAGGAGCTCATCAGGAATCTGGCGGATAAACTCCTCTCCCATAACGGGGGCAAGCGCCTGCCTGGGTGCACGCAGTACATTGTAGGCCTCGGCCGCGACGAACTCTACCGATGCGGTCATGCCCGGCAGGAGGCGCTCCTGCTCGTCGCGGGCCCGAATCTCGACCAGATAGCTGACAAACCGGCCCTCCACTTGGGGGGCGCGGCGCACCGGGCCCGCCTCGCCGGAGAAGCTGTTGCGGGGGATGGAGTCCACGCTGAAGCGCACCTCCATGCCTTCGCTGATCCGGCCGATATCAGCCTCGGCCACCCGCGCCTCGATCACCACCTCGGAAAGGTCTGCCGCGATGACGAAGAGGACCGGGGTGGAAAAGGACGCATTGACCGCCTGCCCCTCCTCGACACGCCGCTCCAGCACGAAGCCGGATATCGGCGCGGCGATCACTGTGCGTTCGAGATTGATCTGCGCCTCGCGCAGCTGTGCTTCGGCCAGTGACACACCGGCTTCATTGCGCAGCACCGCGGCCTCGAACTGCTCTGCCTCGAACTCCAACTGCTCCAGACGCGCCTGCGGGGCCGTACCCGACGACGCCAGGGGGCCGGTCCTCTCCAGTTCGCGGCGAGCGCCTCGCAAGCGCGAACGGGCCTCCAGAAGGCTGGCCTGCGCTGTCTGCAGCGAGGCCTCGGCCCGCACCAGAGCCGCCTCGTAGGGTTCCGGATCAATCCGGGCAAGGAGTTGCCCCTCCTCGACCCGGTCGTCATAGTCAGCCAGAACCTCCACAACGCGGCCATTGATTTCCGCGCCCACCTCCACAGCCCTGGCCGGACGCACCCGGCCAATGGCAGGCACGATGTCCCGGATCATGCCCCGGTCCACTGCTGCGGTCTCAAACCGCGCAGGCGGGCCGTCAGACGCAGGCGCAAACCACTCACCGTCGCCGCAAGCGGCGAGGGTGAGTGCCATCACAGCGGCCAGCAGAAAGGACCCGCTGTCCGCACAGCGGGACGCAAGCCGCATGTTCAGAAATTCTCCGAGGTGCGTACCAGCTCCGATGTCGGGCCGCGCGAGCGAACCCACCAGCCGGTTTCGTGTGATATGTAGACGGTGCGCGTCTCGCGGGGCGAGGACAGGCGATAGACACTGACCGCCTCACCGGCAAATTGCTCGCAACCTTCAAACCTTACCGTCACCTCTCCGGCACCGCCGGAAAAGTTCTGGCGGAAGCGCGCTTCCTCGCCTGCTTCCAGCCCGGACACACGCTCGATATCGCGGGCATTTACCGCCTGCCGCACCGTGCCGCCGCCCCCGGCCGGGCTATCTTCAAGAAGGAGCAGGCCGCCCACCGCCGACAATATGCGGCGGCCGGGGATGGGGGTCCCTGCGGGCGGAATGATGAACTGGACAGATTCCACGCCGCGCGGACCGACGCGCTCTATCCGTTCGCCCAATCCCAGCGCCGCGCCAGAATTGCCCGCGCTGGCATAGGCCGCGCTCAACCCCTCACGCGGCTGGGGCAAGTCGGCATAGGCCGGACATTGCAGCAGCAGACCAGTCAACAGTACTGACAGCATGATGTGTATCCCCGGTTATCGCATCCGGGGCCGCGCCGCAGATGCACTGCGCGTAAAAAGTGTGCTCGCCGAACGAGGCGCGCAACTCAAAAGCGAAGTACAAACATTAATTCTTCGTAATGATATAACATTTTAAAATGGAAATCAGGCGGTTGGCGCTCGCTGCAGCGACTGGAGGCGCGCCCTGACCGTCTCCAGCTCCGCCGCATCCCGGCCGCGCGCGACCAGCTCGACCCCGCGTTTCAGCCCGCCGCCGGGAAGCTCCTCAAACCAGGGGTAGGAGCCGATGGAGCAGTCCGGGTGGTCTGCGGCTATTTTCCCCAGCGCTTCGGCCAGATCGCCCTCACGCGCATTCTCGAGCCGCACCGCGACGGCATGGGTGACCGCCCCGCCCTGCAGCCTGTGCGCGATATCCTCCAGCATGCCCCGGCAGATTTTCGGAACGCCTGCCAGCACGAACACATTGCCGATCTGGAAGCCCGGCGCGCCAGTCACCGGATTGGCGATCAGGGACGCGCCTTCCGGGATGCGCGCCATGCGCAGGCGGGCGGGCGTCAGTTCCGTGCCGGACGCGGCATATTGCGCTTCCAGGATGGCCCGGGCGTCAGCGCGGATACCGATGGCCACGCCGAAGGCAGCCGCCACGGCGTCGGCGGTGATGTCGTCGTGTGTGGGGCCGATGCCGCCGGTGGTGAACACATAGTCCCAGCGGGTCCGCAGCGCGTTCAGCGCGCCGGCAATCTCGCCTTCATCGTCGCTGACCACGCGCGCCTCGCCCAGCGTAATGCCGATCGGCGCCAGGAAGCGGGCGATCTGCGCGACATTCACGTCCTGCGTACGGCCGGAGAGAATTTCGTCCCCGATCACCAGCACGGCGGCCTTGACGGCTCGTTCACTCATTTGCGCTCATCCTTTTTGCCGCGTGGCGCGTTGACGCCGGCAGGGGCCATGACATATCGCGGTCTGCCGGCCCGCAGCCAGCCGATTGAGCACGACACAGGAGTTTTCATGCCGATAGTGCCCACCGATCCGGGCTGGGACCTGCCCTACCCCTTCGTGCGCAACCGGCGCGTGGATGAAAGCGAGATCGACGATTTCGGCCACGCCAACAATGCCGCCTATCTGCGCTGGGCGGACGATACTGCATGGGCGCACTGGGAAGCAGACGGGTTTACCCGTCAGGGCTGCAGGGACGCAGACCGGGGCATGGCCGTCATCCGCACGCTGGCAGACTATTCGGGCCATTGCCGGGCGGGCGATGTGCTGAGCTGCGCGGTGTGGATCGCGCAAAGTGACGGACGGTTGCGGGCAGAGCGCTGGTACCAGTACCGCAAGCAGGATACCGGTGAAACCGTGTTCCGGGCGCGCACCTGGCTGGTCTCCTTCCAGCTCTCGACCGGCAAACCGGCCCGCATGACACGCGATTTCGCGCGGCACTACCGCGTGCCCGACCACGAGCTGTCCGACGCCGTGCGCGGGGCCCATGAACGCTCGTCCCTGTGGACGCTGGGCGGCTGAGCCTGCCTCCGTGCAAAGATGAAAACTTGGCCATGTTGTGGCCCGCACGATTGCGCAGGCGGACACATGGCTGTAGCGCAGCCACAAAGGGGCGAGGACTGCGCCCTGTCCTTGGGGGGAGACCTGTCATCATGTTCCGGCATTATCTTGCTGCAGCTGCCAGCGCCGCAATCATCCTTTCCGCCTGCGCCACCATGGGCGCGCCATCCGCGGCGCCGCAGGCGGCAGCCGCCGATCCGGCATCGGTCATCACGCCCGCCGCGATAGAAGCGCATATCCGCTTCCTGGCTGACGACCTGCTTGAGGGGCGTGACACGGGCGAGCGCGGCTATGACATCGCGGCGCGCTATGTGGAATCCCATTTCCGCCTGCTCGGGCTTCAGCCCGGCGCCGCTGATGGCAGCTATCACGAACCGGTGCCGCTGCAGAACATGGTGGCCGACACGGCCCGCGCGCGCCTTGTGGTGGACGGTGAAGCCCTCGGGCATGGAACCGATTTCATCATCGGTGCGCATGCCACGCGCGACGCAAGCGCGATCAGCGGCGAAGCGGTGTTTGCCGGCTATGGCATCGTGGCGCCGGGCCTTGGCATAGACAGCTATGACGGCCTCGATGTGGAAGGGCGTATCGTGGTCGTCCTTGCCGGCGCGCCGGGCGGACTGCCCAGCGACGTGTCGGCCCACCTGTCCAGCAACCGCACCAAGGCCGAGTTTGCAGCCGAACGCGGTGCGGCGGGCGCCATCATCATCATGGCTGACGGCCTGACACGCTTCCCGTTCTCGCGCATGGCCGCGATGGCCGCCAATCCGCGCCCGTCCATGACGACGGCTGCGGCCGCCTCACCGGCCTCCATCCAGGTCAGTGCCGTCGCCGGTACGGAAACTGCCGAACGCCTGTTTGCCCGCTCGGGGCACAGCTTTGATGCGGTCGTCGAGGCTGCGCTGGCCGGCGAGGCGCTGGAGAGCTTTGCCCTGAACATCAGTGTCGAAATGGCGCAGGCCACCACCCGCGAGCCCGTCGTCAGCGCGAACGTGATCGGCGTCCTGCCGGGCTCTGACCCGGTGCTGGCGGCCGAAACGGTCGTGGTCACTGCCCATCTGGATCATATCGGCATCTGCCAGCCGCTTGCCGAAGACCCGATCTGCAACGGCGCCCTCGATAACGCCTCGGGCACGGCTGCGATGCTGGAATCGGCCCGCGCGCTGGTTCAGGGCCCCCGCCCGGCCCGCACGGTCGTGTTCGTTGCCCTGACGGCGGAAGAAAAGGGCCTGCTGGGGTCTGCCCATGTGGCGGCCCATCCGACGCCGGCCATGGGCCGCGTGGTGGCCAACATCAATCTCGACATGCCGGTCATGCTCTACGAGTTCAACGACGTGATCGCGTTTGGCGCAGAGCACTCGACCCTCGGGCCGGTAGCGAGCGAGGCAGTCGCACGCGCCGGTGTCGCCCTGTCACCCGACCCGATTCCCGAGCAATCGCTGTTCGTGCGTTCCGACCATTACAATTTCGTGCGGCAGGGCGTGCCTTCGATCTTCCTGATGACGGGCTTCTCCTCGCCTGATCCTGAGGATGATGAAGGCCAGGCCTTCCTGCGCTTCCTGGGCGGCAATTACCACGCGCCGGGCGACGACCTGTCCCAGCCCTTGCGCTTTGACCAGGGAGCCAAGTTTGCCCTGATCAACTATGAGATCATCCGCGCGGTGGCCAATACGCCTGAAACCCCGCGCTGGAATGCGGACAGCTTCTTCGCGAACTGATTTCCTGCCGGACATTCCGGCTGGCGCCGCCCGGATGACATTTTCTGTCACCCGGGCGGTTTGACTTGTGAAGCTGTTCATCTCCGGTCCAGACTGACTGTGTCTTGATGAAGACATTCGGGGATCAGGGGTGTCTGCGGACATGCGGCCCCTGGCCAGTCAAGGGTGGGGAGACACCAACATGAAAGCTGCAGTTCTATTCACGGCGCTGGCTATTGCCTTGCCGGGCGCGTCGGCGCTCGCGCAAGATTACGGGCTGCCGGCCAATTACGGCGACACGTCTCTGCAGGCAGGGTTCAGTCCGGACCCCTACATCATCGCGCTGCAATCGGGCGGGCCGATCGATGTCAGCCGCACGCTGGGCGGAAGCTGCCGTGGCTATGTATCGAACGCTCCGGATTTCTCGGTTCACTACAGTGCCGGTTCGGTACTGCCCTTACGCATCGGGGTCTCTGCCGGCTACGACACCACGCTGGTCGTCAACGGCCCGGACGGCAACTGGTACTGCGATGATGACAGCGGCATCAGCCTGAATCCACTGCTGCACTTCGGCTCTCCGATGAGTGGCCGCTATGACATCTGGGTGGGGACGTATGGCAGCGCTTCCAACCATGACGCCCTGCTATTCATCAGCGAACTGACCTCCGTCACCGCCGATACCGTCAGCCAGGCTGCCTATACGCCTGCCGGTCCGGACTGGTCGCTGCCGCCCAATTACGAGACCGTGACGCTGCGGGGCGGTTTCACGCCCGATCCCTACCGGGTCCGCCTCCAGTCCGGCGGCCCGATCTCGGCCAATGATTCCATTGGCGGCTCGTGCGTCGGTTACATCTCCGAAGCACCGGACGTGCGGCTCAACTTCAACCCCGGCAGCCTGCCGCTGATCATCTCGGTGGCCTCCGGCGCTGATACCACCCTGGTCATCAACGGCCCGGATGGCGGCTGGTATTGCAACGACGATGGCGGTGTCGGCACGAACCCGTCCATCCGCTGGGACCGTCCGGTGGCCGGCCAGTACGATATCTGGGTGGGCACCTGGGGCAGCACGTCCTTGCGCGAAGCGGTGCTGGTGATTTCCGAGCTCTACAGCGAGTAGGGAACCGGACCATTCGGGACGTTTTAGCCGCCCGGGGCGTTTCCTAACGCTCCGGGCGGCGCTATATGGGGCGCTTGAAACCATAACAGGCCAGTTACGTGACCCATACTGACATGATCGAAGAGGCAGACCTCGTCCGCGACGGGCATATCCGCCAGCACGGCGCAGAAGCGTTCGAGAAAATGCGCGCCGCCGGCAGGCTCGCTGCCGAAACGCTCGATCTGCTCGTGGACATGGTGGAGCCGGGTGTGACCACCCAGGCGATCGACGATTTCGTGCGCCGGCATTTCCTTGCCAATGGCGCCCTGCCGGCCACCCTGTTCTACAAAGGCTATTCCAAGTCTTCCTGTACCTCGCTCAACCATGTGGTCTGCCACGGCATCCCGAACGACAAGCCGCTGAAGGATGGCGACATCCTGAACATCGACGTGACCTGCATACTCAATGGCTGGCACGGGGATACCAGCCGCATGTTCACGGTGGGCGAGGTGCGCCGCAAGGCCGAACGCCTGATCGAGGTCACCTATGAGGCCCTGATGCGCGGCATTGCCGAGGTGAAGCCCGGCAACACGTTCGGCGATATCGGCGCAGCGATCCAGGAATACGCCGAAAGCCAGCGCTGCAGCGTGGTGCGCGATTTCTGCGGGCACGGCATCGGCCAGCTCTTCCATGATGCGCCGAACGTGCTGCATTTCGGTGATCGCGGCACCGGGGCCGTGATGAAGCCGGGCATGATCTTCACCATCGAACCCATGCTCAATGACGGCAAGGCGGCGGTGAAGGTGCTGGCGGACGGGTGGACGGCCGTCACGCGCGACAAGTCCCTTTCGGCCCAGTTCGAGCACACCGTGGGTGTAACGGCGGACGGGGTGGAGATATTCACCCTCTCGCCCGGCGGCTATCACTGTCCGCCCTGGCGCTAGCCGATGGATGAGGCCGCCCCCCACTATCACGGCCATCGCGAGCGGCTAAGGGCCCGCTTCGCCGAAGGGAGTGGCAAGGGCCTGGCCGATTACGAAATCCTCGAGCTGGTGCTGTTCAGGGCCATTCCGCAGCGCGATGTGAAGCCGCTGGCAAAAGCCCTGCTTGCACGCTTCGGCGATCTGGGCCGGGTATGCGCCGCCCGCCCCGACCAGCTTGCCGAGATCAAGGGAGTCTCGACGAAAGTCGCGCTGGAGCTGAACCTGTTCCAGGAGGTCGCCACCCGTATCGTGCGCGAACAGGTCACCGGGCGGCCCGTCATCTCGTCATGGTCTGCGCTGGTGGATTATGTGCGCACGGCCCTGCAGAATGCCTCGACGGAGCAGTTGCGGGTGCTGTTTCTGGACAAGAAGAACCGGTTGCTGGCGGACGAATTCCAGGCCCAGGGCACGGTCGACCACGCGCCGGTCTACCCTCGCGAGATCGTCAAACGCGCCATCGCCCTTGATGCCAGTGCCATCATCCTGGTGCACAACCACCCGAGCGGTGACCCGACCCCGTCACATGCCGATATCGAGATGACCCGCCAGCTGGTCGATATCGGCCAGCCCCTTTCCATCGTGGTGCATGACCACCTTGTCGTCGGACGCGACAAGGTGGCCAGCTTCCGGCAGCTGGGGCTGATGTAGGCTGGCGCCTAGAGCTGCTCCAGCACGTAGTCGGCGCTGGAAACCTTGAAGTCGCCCGGCTCCTCGACGAACAGATCCGACACCACGCCATCGCGGATGATCATGGCATAGCGCTGCGAGCGCTTGCCCATGCCGAATTTCGATCCGTCCATGGTCAGGCCGATGGCTTCGGCAAAGGCACCGTTGCCGTCAGCGAGCATCAGCACGCCCTCGCCGGCATTCTGGTCCTTGCCCCAGGCGTTCATGACGAACACGTCGTTGACCGAGGTGCAGGCGATGGTGTCTACGCCCTTCGCCTTGAGCTGGCTGGACTTTTCGACAAAGCCGGGCAGGTGTTTGGCCGAACAGGTGGGGGTGTAGGCGCCGGGGACGGCGAACAGTGCCACCGTCTTGCCCTGGCACAGGTCCTGTGTGGTGACAGGCGCCGGACCGTCGGCACCCATGGTCATGAATGTTGCGTCGGGAAGACGGTCGCCGGGCTTGATGGGCATGGAAACACTCCTGCTTGTTCCTGAGGGTTAAGGTCTGCGAGAGAGCTAGTGCAGTGAACCGGACAGCGCAAGGCAGAGGGCGTGCGTCGGCGGATTATCTGGACAAGACACCCGTTTTGGCCCGATGCTCAGGCCATGGAAGCCGACGCCACCCTCTTTGACGGCCCCTATCTGAAGGGCAAGATCCTGATCGCCAGCCCGCTGATCGGGGATCCCCGCTTTGACCGTTCCGTCGTGTTCATGTGCGCCCACGGCGATGACCATGCGATGGGCATCATCGTCAACAAGCCAATGCGCCTGCGCCTGCCCACGCTGTTTGAGCAGCTGGGGGTTCAAAGCGAGATCGAGGTGCCCGACAGGGCCGTTCTGGATGGCGGCCCGGTGGACCGGGACCGCGGCTTTGTCCTGCATTCGGATGATTTCCGGCACGAGCCCGCGACGCTGATGATCGAGAACGGGCTCGCCCTGACGGCGACCAACGATATTCTCGAGGCGATGGCATCGACCTCGCCGCCGCGGCGTTCAACGCTGGCGCTGGGCTATGCAGGCTGGGAGGCGGGCCAGCTGGAAGACGAGATAGCAGCCAATGCGTGGCTTGTTGCCGAGGCCGATGAAGACCTGGTGTTCGGTGAAAGCCACGATGAGAAATGGTCAGCCGCGCTGCGCAAGATGGGGGTGAACCCCGAACACCTTACCGGTTCATCCGGACACGCCTGACCGGCGCAGCGGCCGCGGCCCGGCAAAGCGCCCTGCCAGCCCCTGCCTGACAGCGCGTGCGGCCGCTTCCGGGTCCAGTGCGCCGGCATAATGGAAGCCTTGCGCGAAATCGCAGCCCATCTCGGCGACCAGATCGGCCATTTCCGCCGTCTCCACGCCTTCCGCCACGATGGTCATGCCCAGATTGCGGGCCAGCTTGACCACGGATGCCGTGATCGCGCGTGCGGATGCGTCCGCCAGCATGGAGCGCACGAAATACTGGTCGATCTTGATGACATCAAACGGAAAACGGTCCAGGCGCGACAATGACGAATAGCCCGTGCCGAAATCGTCCAGCACCAGTTTCACACCCGATGCCTTTACCGCATGCAGGATGGCGGCGGCCCGTTCAGGATCACGCATGATCTCCGTTTCGGTAATCTCCAGCCGGTAGCGGCCGCGCGGCACGCCTGCACTTTCCAGGGCAGCCGTCAGCGTGTCGGCAAAACCATCAGCCAGGAGTTCGCCGACGCTGGCATTGGCGGACACGTAAATGTCCGGCGCCGGCACAATGCTGCGAAACCAGCGCGCGACGTTTTCAGCGGCACGGGCGCGCACCTGATCGCCGACCATGCCCATCAGGCCCAGCCGGTCAGCCAGAAACAGGAAGTCATCCGGCCCCATCACGCCAAGACCGGGCCTGTGCCAGCGGGCCAGAGCCTCGAATCCGGCCAGATACTCGCCATCAAGACCGATGATCGGCTGGTAGTGCGCGATGATCTCCTGATTATCGAGGCCTGCTGCGAGCGCGGCCTCAGCGTCCAGCGTCGAGAGCGCCGCGCCAGGGCCGGTACCGGCCGGCAGCAGCAAGGCGGTGAGATCATCCCCCTCGCGCACGCCGAGTAGACGCACATAGCGCACCTCGCCGCCCGGCGGCGCCAGGCGCAGGCGCACATCGACAGCGCCGGGATCGTGCCCGGTCAGCGCCTTGCGGTCGGACGGCGCAACACAGCTGAGAAAGTCGCTGCTGGCGTCGCACTCCAGACCCAAGGCACCGGCGGCGCCTGACAGACGGGCCGTTCCGGACGCCAGGTCGAGCTGCAATGCCAGCGCGCCGGCCGCTTCAGCCGCCTTCGCCAGCATGTCATCGCCCGGACGGCTCACCGGAGCAGATCTCCGCGTACGATCGCGAACTTCAGATGGTCCCGCCACTCGCCGTTGATCTTGAGATACTTGCGGGCATAGCCCTCCGGGCTGAAACCGACGCTCATCAGAAGCGAGCGCGAGGCCTCGTTCTCCGGGCGCGTTGCGGCCTCAATGCGGTTGAGGTTCAGCTGGGCAAAGGCGAAGGTCACCACACGGCGTACGGCGGCGCGCGCATGGCCCCGGCGCACATAGGGCGAGCCGACCCAGTAGCCGATATCGGCGGCCTGCAGCACGCCCCGGCGCACATTGTTGAGATTGCAGGCACCGACCAGCACGCCATCAGAAGCGCGGAAAATGAAGAAGGGATAGCCCTGCCCCGTCTCCACATCCTGCTGGTAGCGGCGCAGGCGGCGCTTGTAGGCGGTGCGCGTCAGCTCGTCCTCGCTCCAGGCAGGCTCCCACGGCTCGGTCAGGGCGCGGCTGGCGCTTCTGAGCTTGGCCCATGCCTCATAGTCATCGGGACCTGGATGGCGCAGCCGGATGCCTTCGCCCGCCAGCGTGGTCTCGGGTATTTCGTCACGCCACAGCGCCAAGGCAAGCTCTCCAGATCAACCAGCCGCCCGTTATGCCAGACTCACTCTTTCCGCCCGGTGAACGCGAGGCGTCCTCGGACAGCATGAAACACCAGATAGACGGCAAGGAGGGCTATCGCCATCCCAAACCAGGTAATGGCATAGCCGAAGTGACGTTCGGGCGGCGTGTCGGCGATATGGCGGGGCGGTTCGCCGGTATCCTCCGCGAGCCACCATTCACTGACGATCGCTCCCGGCGCCAGCCCGAGCGCGGTCGACATTGCCGGGCCGTCGAAGGCGTAGAAGGTACGCTCTGCCGGGACAGCGTCCGGCGTGAATGCGCCGGGCGCCAGCGGCACCTCGATGCGCCAGCGCGATATCATCCTTATGGGCGCGGAGTTTTCCACCAGAGGCTGGAAAGCAGCCTCCGCCAGCATCACGTCGCCGTCCAGGCAGGCCGGTGCATTTACCGGCACGAATATGCGCCAGCCCGGCCGGTTATCGTCCAGCGAGCGGCCATAGACGCGCACATTGCCGGCGTGCTCCTCCGGCAGGAAGCCGACCGCCCTGCCCTCGAATACCTCGCCGGTGCACAGCGCCTCATCAAGATCGCGCGCGGGGTTGGCGCGCGCCTCTTCCCACTGGTCCAGCAATTGCTGCTTCCAGACCATGCGCTGGCTTTGCCAGACGCCAAGCGTCAGCACCAGCGCGAGCGCCGCCAGCGTCAGGACCGTGAGAATGGGCATGGGCCGGAAGTACATGAACCAATCCTTCCCGGCAGGTGAGGCTCAGCTGGCGTCCTCGTCCACCCGCGCCTCACGCGCCGAATGGTGCCATTGCAAGGTCAGCATGACCCCGCGCAGCGGCCTGAGCAAGGCGACACATAGCCCCAGCGCCAGGGGCAGCCAGAGCACCACATGCAGCCAGAGCGGCGGCTGCGCCGCCAGTTCCAGCGCCAGCGCCAGCGGCACCACGAGGAAGCCGACGATCAGGATGATGAAAACGGCCGGTCCATCACCGGCATCCTCTGAAGAGTAGTCCAGCCCGCAGGCATCGCAGCCAGAGGCAAACTTGAGGAAGCCGGAAAACAGCCTCCCCTCCCCGCATCGTGGGCAGCGTCCGCTGAGCCCTGCGATGACGGGGTGGGGAGTGCTCATTTGCGTCTGACTACTGGAAGACGACGTAGACGAAGACGAACAGGAACAGCCAGACCACGTCGACGAAGTGCCAGTACCAGGCAGCCGCCTCGAGGCCGAAATGCTTCTGCGGCGTGAAATGCCCTGCCAGCAGCCTGAGCAGGCACACCGCCAGGAAGATGGTCCCGATAATGACGTGCGCGCCGTGGAAGCCGGTCGCCATGAAGAAGGTGGCACCGTAGAGATTGCCGCCAAAATCAAAGTGCGCGTGGGTGTACTCGTAGGCCTGCACGACCGTGAACAGCGCGCCCAGAAGCACCGTGCAGATAAGGCCCCACTTGGCGCCGTTGCGGTCGCCATGCTGCAGCGCGTGGTGCGCCCAGGTCACCGTGGTGCCCGACAGGAGCAGGATCAGCGTGTTGATCAGCGGCAGATGGAAGGGATCGAAGGTCTCGACACCGGGGGGCGGCCAGGTTTCCCAGCCTGAATAGTCCGCGCCGATGGGAGCGCCATCCCAGCTCAGGCCTGCGCGCACATCGTGGAAGATGGCGGCCTCGAAGAACATCCAGAACCAGCCGGCAAAGAACATCACTTCGGAGACGATGAACAGGATCATGCCGTAGCGCAGGCCAAGGTCCACAACCGGCGTGTGGTCGCCGCGCAGCGATTCCCTGATCACATCGCCCCACCAGCCGATCATCGTGTAGATGATGCCAAGGCTGCCCAGCACGAGCACCCAGGGGGAGCCTTCGCGCAGCAGGAAGAAGGCCCAGCTTTCCTCATTGGTGGAAAGCCCGGCCATGAAGATGACAAGGCCGATCGCCAGGATGAACGCGGACAGTGAGCCGACGAACGGCCACGGACTCGGATCAACGAGGTGGTAGTCATGTTTGACAGCGCCGCCAGCCATCGGCCTCTCCTGCTCTTCATTCGGGCGATATGTAGCGCAGCTATAGCCGCCCCTATCCCCCTGATCAATCATGTGACGCGCTGCTTTTCAGCCCGCCGTTACGAATGCGCCGCCTAGCGCCCGGTATTGTCCGGAGCCCGTCCGGCAAGGTTGCGGGCCCGCGAATCGCTGGCCTCGAAGAATGTGTATGACAGGGTTACCGTCTGCACGTCATCCATGCGCCGTTCCTCATCCATCAGCGGATCGATGAAGAACACCACCGGCATCTCCATGCTCTCGCCCGGCCCGAGTGTCTGCTCGGTAAAGCAGAAGCATTCCAGCTTGGCGAAGTATTGCCCCATCTTGAAGGGCGTCACGTTGTAGGTGGCAATTCCGGTAACCGGCTGGTCGGTCGGGTTGGTGACCCGATAAAAGGCCAGTGCCGTCTCGCCCACCCGCACGGTCATGTCACGCTGGAGCGGTTCAAACTCCCAGGGAAACCCGCGTGAACGGCTGGCGTCGAAGCGCACCCGGACAGTGCGGTCGAGTATCTGGTCAGGGTCATACTGGGCAATCTGGGTAGTGCCGCCATAGCCCGTCACCCGGCAGAACAGGTCGTAAAGCGGTACCGCCGCATAGCCCATGCCGACCATGCCCAGCGCGAGGCCGAGGCAGATGGCGAGAACCTTCACGTTTCCTGACAGCACCGGCAGTTTCATCAGACCCGTCAGCCTCCAGCCGCGATATTGCTGCTCAGACGATGCAGCGTGACCACGAAGATCAGCAGTATAAACCCGATCAGGCTCCAGAAAATCGCGACATTGCGACGCTTGCGGGCCTTTTCCTCTTCCGGCGTCAGCCGACGGGGGGTGTCAGGGGTCTGTTCGGTCATGTCTTTCTAGCTCCAGAGCCGTGTGAGGGCGAAATGGAGGCCCGCCCCGTGCTCGGCAATCAGCGCTGCAAACAGCAGTGCCAGATGGGCAATCGAAAACGCAAAGAGGTCGCGCGCAGCCCGGTCCCCGGCGCGCACGTCATAGAGGCCGTCCGCGTCCGTCCCTGCCTCTCCCGCCCGGGAGTTGAGCACTCGCCAGGACAGGAAAAGGAAGAGTGCGCCGCCGAGCACCGCCGCGCCTGCATAGACCAGCCCGCCGAGCCCGGTCACCAGCGGGGCGAGGCTGATCGCCACATAGGCCAGCGCATAGGCCATGATCTGGCGGCGGGTGGAGGCGGCGCCCTTCGCCACCGGCATCATCGGGATGTTCGCCGCCGCATAGTCGCCGGACTTGTAGAGCGCCAGCGCCCAGGAGTGCGGCGGCGTCCACAGGAAGATGATGGCGAAGAGAAGGAGCGAATCCAGGCTGACACCGCCCGTTGCCGCCGCCCAGCCAATCATGGGCGGGAACGCACCGGCGGCCCCGCCAATGACGATATTCTGCGGCGTCGAGCGCTTCAGCCACACCGTGTAGATGAGCGCGTAGAAGAGGATGGAGAAGGCCAGCAGCCCGGCCGCCACATAGTTCGTGGCCAGCGCCATCAGCGTGACCGAGGCCAGGGTGAACACGCCGCCGAACGTATAGGCCTCTGCCTTCGGCACGATACCGCGCGCGACAGGGCGCAGGCGGGTACGGCGCATCACCGCGTCGATATCGCCGTCATAGGCCATGTTGAAGGCGCCGGCGGCGCCGGCGCCCAGCGCCAGCGCCAGCATGGCGATGGCTGCGGACAGGATGCTCATGTCGGCGGGAGCCGCCACAAGCCCGGCAAAACCGGTGAAGACGACAAGCGTCATCACACGCGGCTTCATCAGCGCGATATAGTCAGCGGGCGAGGCTGCGCTGGCAGCCCCGCCCGTGATGGTGTCAGACGATTTCTCAGTCACAGTGACGTGCCTGACCTTTTTTGGCTCAACGCCAGCCTACTTGATGCGCGGCAGCTCGTTGAACTGGTGGAAGGGCGGGGGTGAGGACAGCGTCCACTCCAGCGTGGTCGCACCCTCGCCCCACGGATTGGCCTCGGCCTTGCGCTGGCGAATGATGGACTCGATCAGCAGCACGAAGAACACCACCATGCCCAGGGCCACGATGAGATAGCCGAAAGAGGACACTTCGTTCCAGAACTTGAACGCGTCAGGATAGTCCACATAGCGGCGCGGCATGTTCTGCAAGCCAAGGAAGTGCTGCGGGAAGAAGATCACGTTCGCGCCGACGAAGAACAGCCAGAACTGCGTCCGGGCGAGGAAGGAGTTGTACTTCACCCCGAACATCTTCTCGTACCAGTAGTAGAAGCCGGCGAAGATCGCGAACACGGCGCCCAGCGACAGCACGTAGTGGAAGTGGGCCACCACGTAATAGGTGTCGTGCAGCGAGGTGGTCACGCCGGCATTGGCCAGCACCACGCCCGTCACACCGCCAACGGTGAACAGGAAGATGAAGCCGATGGCCCAGAGCATGGGCGTGCGGAAGGAGATCGAACCGCCCCACATCGTTGCCAGCCATGAGAAGATCTTGATGCCGGTCGGCACCGCAATGATCATCGTGGCGGCCACGAAATAGGCCTTCAGGTTCACATCCATGCCGACCGTGTACATGTGGTGGGCCCACACGATGAAGCCGATGAAGCCGATCGCGACCATGGCGTAGGCCATGCCCAGATAACCGAACACGGGCTTTTTCGAGAAGGTCGACACGATGTGGGAGATCATGCCGAAGCCCGGCAGGATCAGGATGTACACTTCCGGGTGACCGAAGAACCAGAACAGGTGCTGGAACATGACCGGATCGCCGCCACCGGCAGGATCAAAGAAGGTCGTGCCGAAATTGCGGTCGGTCAGCAGCATGGTCAGCGCGGCAGCCAGAACCGGAACGGCCAGCAGCAGCAGGAACACGGTGACCAGGATCGACCATACAAAGAGCGGCATCTTGTGCAGGGTCATGCCCGGCGCGCGCATGTTGAAGATGGTCGTGATGAAGTTCGTCGCGCCCAGGATCGAGCTGATGCCGGCGATGTGCAGCGACAGGATCACCATGTCGAAGGCAGGCCCGCCATGTCCTGTGGTCGATAGAGGTGGATACATCACCCACGCGCCACCAAAACCATTATCACCGCCCGCTCCGGGCACGAACATCGACCAGATCAGCAGGATGAAGGAGAAAGGCAGCAGCCAGAACGAGATATTGTTCAGGCGCGGGAAGGCCATGTCCGGGGCGCCGATCATGATCGGCACGAACCAGTTGCCAAAGCCGCCAATCATGGCCGGCATCACCATGAAGAAGATCATGATGAGGCCGTGCATGCCCACGATCACGTTGTAATTGTGCTCGTTGCCCCAGAAGCCGTTATTGAAGACCTGCAGGCCCGGCTCGGCGAGTTCCCAGCGGATCAGGCCCGACATGGCCCCGCCGACAACGCCCGCGATGATGGCGAACACAAGGTACATCGTGCCGATGTCCTTGTGGTTGGTTGAAAATACCCACCGCTTCCAGTCCCAGAGGCTGGGGGTGTGATCGTCGTGATGTTCAGCAGCTTGAGCCGACATGATGATCCTCTCCGGGAATTAGTTGGCCGCCGCAACGCGGGTGGCGCGCTGGCTGGCATAATAGGAAGCAAGGACGTTCGAGGCCGTGTAGGGATCGGCATTGGCCGCTTCGGTCCACGCAGTGAACACCGCCCCCGGCACCACATGCACCTCAATGGGCATGAAGGCGTGGCGGATACCGCAGATTTCCGAACACTGGCCGAAATAGATGCCCTCACGGCCCTCCGGCACATAGAACCACGTCTCGTTCAGGCGGCCGGGAATGCCGTCCATCTTCACGCCGAAGGCCGGGACGGCCCAGGAGTGAATGACGTCGGAGGCCGTGACCTGCACGCGCACCGTGGCGCCGGACGGCACAACGATCGGCACATCGGTGCTCAGAAGACGCGCCTGCTCCCAGTTTTCACTGGTGATCTCGCTGTCGTCGAGCATGTTGGAGACGAACTCGAACCCGCCATGGTCAGGATACTCGTAGGTCCAGTTCCACTGGTTGCCTGTCACCTTGATGGTGAAATCGGCTTCCGGGATCACGTCCTGGAAGTAGAGCAGGCGGAAGGAGGGCACCGCGATGACGATGAGGATCAGCACCGGAACGGCCGTCCAGATGATCTCGATCAGCGTGTTGTGGCTGAACTTGCGGGGCACCGGATTGGCCTTGGCCCGGTAGCGCACGACGATCCAGAGGATCAGGCCCAGCACCAGAAGGCAGATCGCCGAGATGATCCACAACAGCAGGTTATGGAAGGAGACGATGTTCTCCATCACCGGTGTCACGGCATCCTGCAGGCCAAGCCCGCCGTCTACCGGAGCGCCGACTATCGTGGCTGATGCCGCGCCGGTCATCGCGGCGGCGAGAACAGCTCCGGCTATGAGCTTCAAACGCATGGAACCCCCAAGACTCGTATCTGGCAGCCTGCAGGGCACATCCCTGCTTCGTGCGGCGGAATATAGAACCCGGCAGCGCCGGTGTCAGTGCGGTAAAAGCGCCTAATTGTCGCAAGGCGCTCACAATGTTCAGTACCGCCCGGACATTCGGTTTGATGCGGGCTTGCGCTGTCTGCTAGCCTTACACGAAGAAAATCTCAAGCGCCGGAGGCGTCATGCACACCCAAATTCCGCACACGCTGGCTCGCATGGGCGCAGCCGCCGGCCTGGTTCTGGCGCTCGGTCTCTCTGCTCCGGCCCTTGGACAGGAGCGCTCCCCGGCTGTGCGCTCGGCGATTTCTGAGTGCGAAACCGCAGCCCGGTCGGGACAGGATGCCGCCCGCGCGCTCGGTGCCTGCGACTTTGCCTTGCGTGATTCGTCGCTGAGCGAGGACGAGCGTGCCCGTGTGCACCTCAACCGCGCCGCGCTGTCCACTGCGCGCGGCGACGGACGGAGCGCGATGACGGATCTGAATGCGGCGCAGTCGAGGCTGGGTGAGCTGCCACAGTTTCACCTGACACTGTCGGCCGCTCAAATTCGCACGGGCGACTTCAACGCGGCCGAAGCCTCTGCCCGGCGCGCCCTGCAGCTGGGCCTGGAGCCCTCTCATCTGGGCCATTTCAACCGGGCCATCGCGCTTGAGCGGCTCGGCCGCTATGACGATGCCTATATGGCCTACCAGGAAGCGACCCGCCTGGCGCCGGACAATGCGCTGCTGGCAGCGCAGCCGCGCCGTTTTGCCCGGCATCAGCCTTAGGGTTCGCAAAACACGCTGAACCCCCGGAACCGCAAAGCGGTATCCGGGGCCTTTCGCTGCTAGTCCTGCAGCAGATCCCGGTTCGCGCTCCGCTTGGCCGGGATTGCAGCCATCTCCCCATCTGCCGACGCGGGGTCGATATGCTTTCCGCACATGCCTATGTTGGTGTGAACGCCCCAGCAGGAGACTTCCATGGCCAGCACGCCTTCCACCGATCCGTTTGATGGCTTCGGCTTTGACGCGCAGGACGCGCTGGGAGTCCTGCGGGCAAGCCTTGCGGGCGCCGATGATGGCGAGCTTTTCCTGGAGACCGAGGCCAGCGAGACGCTGGGCTTTGATGACGGGCGGCTGAAATCAGCCAGTTTTGATGCCGGGCGCGGGTTCGGCCTGCGCGGCGTGTTCGGCGAGACGACCGGCTTTGCCCATTCCAACGATGTCAGCCTTGCCTCGCTGAAGCGGGCCGGCGAAACGGCCGCAGCCGCCCGTCAGGGGCGGGATGCAGTGATGGCGCCTCCCCCGCCCGGCACGAACCTGAAGCTCTATGACGACGTGGACGTGATCGGTGGGCCGGGCTTTGAGGCCAAGGCCGCGCTGCTGGGCGAAATTGATGCCTGGCTGCGCGCGCGCGACCCGGAAGTGGTGCAGGTGGGCTGCTCCATCGCCGCCTCGCGCACGGTGATCGGCATCATCCGGGCCGACGGCTACATGGCCCAGGATGTACGTCCGCTGGTGCGGCTGAACATCTCGGTAACGGTAGAGCGCAATGGCCGGCGCGAGAGCGGCAGCGCCGGCGCCGGCGGACGCGCGGAGTTCTCCCGCTGGCTCAACCCGGAAAGCTGGCAGGGGCTGGCTGACGAGGCGCTGCGCGTCGCCAAGGTCAATCTCGAAGCGGTCGATGCGCCTGCGGGCGAATGGGAAGTGGTGCTCGGCGCCGGCTGGCCGGCAATCCTGCTGCACGAAGCGGTCGGACACGGCCTTGAGGGCGATTTCAACCGCAAGGGCACCAGCGCCTTTGCGGGCCGTGTCGGCAAGCGCGTCGCTGCTCCGGGCGTCACCGTCATCGATGACGGCACGATTCCGGACCGCCGCGGATCACTGACCATTGATGACGAAGGCACCCCGACGGGCCGTACCACGCTGATCGAGGACGGCATTCTGGTCGGTTTCATGCAGGACCGGATGAATGCCCGGCTGATGGGGGTGGAGCCGACCGGCAATGGCCGGCGTGAGAGCTATGCGCACTCGCCCATGCCGCGCATGACCAACACGATCATGACCGCCGGGGAGCACGACCCCAAAGAGATCCTCGAAAGCCTCGATGACGGCATCTATGCGGCCAATTTCGGCGGCGGGCAGGTGGATATCACGTCGGGCAAGTTCGTGTTCCGCTGCACCGAGGCCTACCGGGTACGCGGCGGCAAGGTCGCCGAGCCGATCAAGGGCGCGACCCTGATCGGCGACGGGCCGAGCGCGCTGACGCGCATTTCCATGATCGGCAATGATTTTGCCATGGACCCCGGCGTCGGAACCTGTGGCAAGGCAGGCCAGGGCGTGCCCGTGGGCGTCGGCCAGCCCACGCTGAAAATCGCCGGGATCACTGTTGGCGGGGCGGGCTAGACCCTTCCCAGGTGCCGCTGCGGCTCTGGCCGTAGCGGTTCTCGCCCTTTGCCCGGCCGCCTTTGCCGATCCGGTATCCTTGGAGCAAAGCGCCGATGGCCACGCTGTGGTGGAGCTTTCCACCCCGTCGGGCAATTTGCGCCTTGCGCTCGATACAGGGGCAGACACCAGCGCGCTGACCGAAGCCGCCATCGCGCGGCTGGGCCTCGCTCCGGCTCCCTCCGGTAGCGCTGCGCTCGCGGCGCTTACCGGGCAGTCCCGCGTAGAACGTTATTCTCTCTCCGGCGCACAACTGGGCACTCTGGACCTGCCGGAACTGTTGCCTGCTGCCCTGCCTCACGCCCCTGACGCGCGCGGGCAACTGGACGGGTTTCTGGGTCTTGATGCGCTGGCGGGACGCAGCTGGCGGATCAATCTCGCCGCTAACAGGCTGGAGCTGATACCTGACCAGCCCTGTACGCCGGGCGCGCTGTCCCTCCCGGCCATCGAAGGCGAGATCAATAGCCGCGCGGTTCTGGTTCTTGTCGACACGGGCCTAGCCGGATCGGTGGGCAATCCCGCCCTTGGCCGTCAGCTTTCCCGCACGCCGGGCCGCCAGGGACGCGCCTCGGTCATCGGTGCTGGTGGCGAGGCAATTTCCGCCCGGATAATGCGCGCGCGATCCGTAAGTGTCAGCGGGCTGGCACGACGCCACGTGGAGATCGCCATAGCCGCCCTGCCGGTTTTCGAGACACTCGGCCTCGCTCAGCGGCCCGCCCTGTTCGCGGGTATGGATTTGCTTGATGGCAGCGTGATCACCCTTGCGGTAATGGAACGCGGCACATGCATGGATATCCTCCCGCCCTGACTTTGCGGTGTTTCACAACGCTTCATGCTGCACTGCGTCATTACCAATATGCAATCAAATTGCTGAAATGTAACGTACATTTCTGTATTGTAACTGTTCGGCGACAGGTGTTGCGGGCACACCACTCCCAATGTCTTGGGAGGGACTATCCTGTGAAACACCTGCTTTGCACGGCCGCGCTGACGCTCGTGGCACTCGCCCCCGCCGCCACGCTGGCGCAGGAGGCCACTCCGGCCCCGGCTGCCGCGGAAAACATCCTTGTCTACGAACCCGCCTTCTTTGCCGCATCCAACCCGTCCAATGCGCTCGACATGGTCAGCCGGATTCCCGGCTTCACCGTCAGTGACGGCGCTTCGGTGCGCGGATTTGCCGGCGCGGGCGGCAATGTGCTCATCAACGGGGCGCGGCCGGCGTCGAAGGATGAGGGCGTGTCCTCGGTCCTGTCGCGCACACCCGCAAGCCGGGTGGAGCGCCTGGAGCTGATACGCGGCAGCGCGCCGGGCATCGACATGCAGGGCCAGAGCGTGGTGGTGAACGTTGTCCTGCGCAACGAGGTGTCGCGCCAACACACCGTGATGGCGCAGCTTCACGCGTTCGAGGGCGGTCCGACAAGCCCGACGGGGCGCTACGAGTTCGCGTCCAGCAATAACGGAACCCAGTGGGGCTTCCAGGTGGCGCGTACGCTGGCCATGAGCGATTCCACCGGTTGGGGCACCTCGATCCGCCGCGACGCGGCTGGCAACGTCATCTCCGAAGAGCGCCTGCGCAACAGTTTCGACGGTGGCGGATGGAGCACGCGCGGCAATTGGGCGGGAGCGGTTGGCGAGGGCCGCCTGGAAGTGACAGGCGGCTATAGCTGGTTTGAATACCGCGATGAGCTTTCGTTCAGCGTGCCCGGCTCGTCCGAGCGCCAGTTCTCCTTTGACGACGAAGGGCACCGGGCTGATCTGGGCGTCCGCTATGAACGCGCCCTGTCGGACACGCTGAACCTGGAATCCCGGCTGATCCAGAACTATCGCTGGGGCGGGTTCACCAACCTGGCGTCCGGGCCCGGCCTTGACCAGCGCTTCCACGCCGACCGGGATTCCGGCGAAACCATCGTGCGGGGCGTCCTGCGCTGGCAGCGTAGCGAAAACCTCACCTGGGAAGGTGGCGGGGAGCTGGCCTACAATTTCCTCGATACCACACAGTCTTTCACCAGCAACGGCGTACCCGTCACTCTACCGCTGGCCTCGACACTGGTTGAGGAGGTGCGCGGCGAAATGTTCGGACAGGCAAGCTGGCGGCGGACAGACCGGCTGCGCCTCGAGGCGGGTCTGCGGCTGGAGCACTCCACCATCCGCCAGAGCGGCGACGCCGCATCCGAGCGCAGCTTCTTCTATCCCAAGCCCCGACTGGCCTTGAGCTGGGACCCGCAGGAGAACCGGCAGGTGCGCCTGCGGTTCGAGCGTGAGCTGGGCCAGCTCAATTTCGGCGATTTTGCTGCGTCCACCTCCCTGTCCAACGACCAGGTCCGCGGCGGCAATCTCGATCTTCGCCCGCAGCAGCGCTGGATAAGCGAGGCGGTGTTCGAGCAGCGCTTCAATGGCGAGGGGGTGGCAACCCTCACCCTGCGTCACGACGAGATTTCCGACGTGATTGACGTCATCCCGCTGGATGGCGGGCTGACGGCCATCGGCAATATCGGCGATGGCAGCCTGACCCGCGTCGCCGCCAATGTACGCCTGCCCTTGCGCGATATGGGGCTGGAACGGGGGCGGGTCACCGTGAACGTCCAGTACGATCATACGCAGGTGACCGACCCCACGACCGGCGAGAGCCGGCAGATCTCGCGCGTCCGGCCGCTGACCGGTTACATCAATTTTGAAAACGATGTGCCGGACTGGAATTTCCGCTGGGGCGTGAACTACACCCCGTATTTCCGTGAAACCACGTTCAATCCGGACCAGAAACGCTGGTTTGAGCTGCGCAATTTCATCACGCTGTTTGGCGAATATACCTTCGACAACGGCCTTGCGGTCTATGCGGCGGTGACGGTCTGGGATGATTTCCGCATCGACCGGGATGTCTATTCCGACCGGGCGACACAGGCGCTCGCCTTCCGCGAGGAGCAGCGCATCGATCCGCGCGACTTCCTCCAGCTCCGGCTGCGCCGGACCTTCTAGGGGACAGAGAATGTGGCCCGGAGGCATCGCCTCCGGGCCGTTTTCCTAGTCGCGTACCGGGAATTCAGGTCCGGGCTCTGACGGGGCAGGCAACTGATCCTCCGCCCGTCCGTGGCCCAGCGCCTTCAGGCCGAAACTGGCCGCACCCATCACCACACCCAGCACAATGCCGATGAGCCCGATCACGCCAAATACCTGCGCGTAGCCTGCGAGCGCGCTTTGCGGGTCAAGCACCTGGCCTGCCACGGTATCAGTCGCCGTCAGCGCCGCGATCAGGCCGCCCACATATTGCGCAAACGCGCTGGACAGGAACCAGCCGGCCATCATGAAGCTGACCACCGCCGCCGGAGAGAGCTTGGTCACGGCCGACAGTCCCACCGGCGACAGGCACAGCTCGCCGGTGGTGTGGAGAAGATAGGCAAGCGCGAGGAAGAAGAGCGGCACGCGATAGCTGTCATCGGCGAATTGCACGCCCCAGACCAGAACGAGGAATCCCAGGCCGACCTGGATGAGCGCCAGACCGAATTTCAGCGGCGTGTTGGGATTGCGCTGCATCTTCGCGAGAAAGGCCCACAGGCCCGCAAACAGCGGCGCAAAGATCAGGATGAAGCCGGAGTTGAAGGACTGGGTCTGCGAGGCGGTGAGCGTCATGTCGAGCGTGAGGGGGCCCAGCTCAATGAGCCGCTGCGGCGCGATATCCAGCTGCGTGTTGCGCGCGGCAAACAGGTTCATCGAGGAACCGGCCTGCTCGAACAGTGCCCAGAACACCACCGACACGACGATCAGAATGAGCGCGAGCAGCAGGCGCTGACCTTCCTCGCGCGTACACCTGGCGCCCATATACCAGCTGATATAGCCCAGAAACAGCGCGGCCCCGGCGATCAGGAGGAGGAGCATGGCGTCGATGCCGCCAACGCCTGGCAAGGGCAGGCTCACCTGATGGGCCTGAATGAGAAACCAGACGACCCCGACGCCGAGAAAGCCGAGCAGGTAGATCACGGTTTCGCGGCTGAGCGGACCCAGGACGCGTGCCTTGAGGGCCGCGATGTCGGGCGGATTGCCGACATTGGCCAAGAGGTTCTTACCCGGCAGGAAGAAGGCCACCCGGCCCCTCACGAACACGATGAAGCCGAACAGCATGCCGACCCCGGCAAGGCCGAAACCGGCCCACCAGCCTACCGTCTCGCCCAGAAGGCCGCACAGGATTGCCGCCCAGAACGCCCCCAGATTGATGCCGTAATAGTACAGGGTGAACCCGCCATCACGGCGCGGATCGTGCTCGTCATAGAGCTGGCCGACGATGGAGGAGATGCTGGCTTTGAGGAAACCCACCCCCATGATGATGAGCGAGAGGGCCAGGTAGAGGATCGCGAGGCCGCGCTGGTCCTGATAGGTAATTTGTGTCTCGAAGCTGCCTGCGGGCAGTGTGGCGGGCAGGCTGGCGCCTTCCGGCAGCCCGGCGATGACGAGATCACCTTCCCGATTGGCCGCGAAATCATAGAGCGCGCCGTCTACCTCCAGCTGGACGGTACGCTGGCCACCCCGGCCCTCGGCGACGAGCGTGTAGGACGCCCCCTCGTATTGCAGCGCCTCCTCGGACGGGCGCCCCTCAATGCCCATGGCCAGGTGACCCGCCACCAGCAGCAGTGCCCCGTATGCGATGGCCTTGCGATTGCCGAGATAGCGGTCCGCCACGAAGCCGCCGACCAGCGGCAGGAGGTAAACGAGCGAGGTGTAGGCACCGTACTGCGTGCTCGCGAACCCGTCATCGAACAGGAAGTGCTGGGTCAGGTAGAAGATGAGGAGCGCGCGCATCCCGTAATAGGAAAACCGCTCCCACATCTCGGCGAAGAAGAGGATGTGGAGCCCCTTCGGGTGCTTTGCCATCTGGGTGAAGACCGGCACCGCCGTCACCAGAGTGATGAGAATGCCGATCGCAACGACGATATTGATGACCATGACCTGTCCCCGACGCGGGCATCCGTCTCGCGGACTGCCCTGACCCTGATGTGCGCAACAGGATCACGCTCCGGGGCTGACGGCAAGGTGGGGGCTCAATTCGCCTTCTTGGGCGGTGTCGGCGCAAAGGGCTCTGGCAGGGGCGCGCAGGGTACGCCGTCTTCGGCGAGCTTTGCGCGCTCTTCCGGCGTTGTTTCGCCGTAGATGAGGCGCTCGGGCTTCACGCCGTCATGGATGGCGCGGGCCTCGGATGCGAAGTCCGGGCCGACATAGTCGTAATTCTTGCGGATATGGGCGCGCACCTTGCGGGCGACGTCCTCGAAATCCGGTTCACCATTGGTGCTGGTCTCGCGGCCCTTGCTGGTGCGCACGGCAGGGGCCATCACCGCGCGCGTGACGGCGACCGAGCCGCAATGCGGGCACTCCACCAGGCCGCGCGCTTCCTGCTTCTCGTAATCCTCGCTGGAGGAAAACCAGGCCTCGAAGCGGTGGCCCTCATCGCATTGCAGGGTGTAGCGGATCATGGACCGGTGAACTCCCGTCCGCCTTTCAGCGCCGGAATGCGCCGCCGCGCGTCCAGCGCCTCGTCCGGGTCGATATCGGCGTAGAGTATGCCCGGCTCGTCATGGTCGAGCACACCAATGATTTCGCCCCACGGCCCGACCACCATGGAGCGGCCCCACGTATTGCGTCCATCCGCATGATGGCCGCCTTGTGCAGGCGCAAGGATGAAGCTGCCGGTCTCGATGGCACGGGCGCGCAAGAGCACCTCCCAGTGCGCCTTGCCGGTGGGGCGGGTGAAGGCTGACGGGACGGTGATGGCCACAGCGCCCGCCATGGCCAGTGCGCGGTAGAGATAGGCAAAGCGCACATCGTAGCAGATGGTCAGGCCTAGCCTGATGCCGGCGGCCTCGGTCAGCACGGCGCGGCTGCCAGGCGCGTAATTGGTGCTCTCCGACCAGACCTCGCCCTGACCAAGCGCGACATCGAACATGTGGATCTTGTCGTAATGGGCCTTGAGCGCGCCATCCGGCCCGAACAGCATGGAGCGGTTCACCGCGCGGCCATCTGTGCCTTTGAGCGCCAGCGAGCCCGCCAGCACGTCGATCTTCAGTTCAGCAGCGAGCGCGGAGAGGCGCTTGACGGCCTCGTCCTCATCAGGTGCGCGCAAGGTCTCGAACAGCGCCCTGGCATCCTTCTGGACCAGATTGGTCACTTCAGGCGTGGCAACGAGGACAGCGCCCTCACGCGCCGCCTGCCGGATAGCCGCTTCGGCGGCATCCAGATTACGCCCCGGCTCGGTGCCCGATCGCATCTGGACAAGGGCGATGCGGGTTTTCGCCATTAGCGCGCAGCCTTCAGCATCGTATCGAGCTTGCCCTCGCGCTCCAGCGCGAAGAGATCGTCGCAGCCGCCGACATGAGTTTCGTCAATGAAAATCTGCGGGAAGGTGTTGCGGCCCGAGCGGGCCTGCATCTCGGAACGCAGGGCCGGATCGAAACCGGCCTCGATTTCCTTGAACGCGACACCCTTGTCCGACAGGAGAGACAGCGCGCGCGAGCAGAAGGCACAGAACGGGCGCGTATAGATGGTGACAGCAGGCTGGGTCATGACAGCACTTTCAGAATCGGGCGGGCAACAGGTTCTGGCGCTTATGTAATCACGTCGCTGGTTCTGACAACGCGCGCAAGCGTCAGGGCATCAACGCGCGCGGCCCCTGCCCGTTTCAACGCCCGTGCACAAGCCTCCAGCGTGGCACCGGTGGTAAAGACATCATCGATCAGTACCAGGCGGGCATCCTTCACGCGGGCCTTCGCGCCTGCACGCACTGCAAACGCGCCGGCCACATTGCGGCGGCGCCCCTTCGCGCTCTGCCCGCCCTGGCTGGGCGTGGGGCGGCGGCGCATGAGGATGTGCGGATCACATTTTGTTCCTGACAGGCGCGACACGGCGCGGGCGAGCAGCAGGGACTGGTTGAAACGCCGCTGGCGCAGGCGGCGCGGGTGCAGGGGCACCGGGATCAGGAAATCGGCCTCGGCCAGCATGGTGCTGCCTGCCCTGTGCATCCAGCCGCCGAACGCGGCCAGCCCATCCACCCGCCCGCCATGCTTGAGCGACAGGACGAGGCGGCGGCTCTCGGGCGTATAGACGAAGGCCGAGCGCGCGGTGTCGAACGCAGGCGTACGCGCCGCGCACGGCCCGCATACCGCCCCTTCGCCCGGCGGCCAGTCGAACGGAAACCCGCACGAGGCGCACTGCGGATCATCCAGAAACACGATCTTCGACCAGTCGCCCGGCGATAGCTGGCCATGGGCCGATACCGGCTCGTAGGAAAGCAGCGAGACGGGCGGCCAGACGAGATCGGCAAAGCCTCTCATCACCCGCGAGGCTTCCCTCGCGAGGCGCGCCGGTCCATATCCGCGCCATGGCATCATCCTCTGACACCCCGCCCCTGTTGTTTGACCGCGCGCTTCTGCGCAAGCGGCGAACCCGTGCGGCCAGAGGCTATGAGGAATTTGCCTTTCTGGCGAGCCGTGCCGCCGATGATCTCGCCGACCGGCTGATGGCGGTGAACCGTACATTTGACCGCGCGCTGGTTATCGGCGGAGCGGGCGCCGTGGGCCGGGCCATCGCCGCGCGCCCAGAACTGAAAGGCAAGATCGGCACACTGATCGAGGCGGACATCTCGCCCGCCATGGCCGCAAAAGCCAATGGCGCGGCGCTGGTGATGGATGAAGAACGCCTGCCAATCGCGGATGAAAGCGTCGATCTCGTCCTCTCCTGCCTCTCCCTGCACTGGACGAATGATCTTGTCGGCGCGCTGATCCAGATCAACCGGGCCTTGAAGCCCGATGGCTTCTTTGCCTGCGCGATGCTGGGCGGGGCGACGCTGACCGAGTTGCGCCAGTCGCTCATGGCCGCAGAGGATGGAATATACGGACAGGTCTCGGCGCGGGTGTCTCCCTTTGCCGACACGGTGGACCTTGCAGGATTGCTGGCGCGGGCAGGCTTTGCCATGCCGGTATCGGATGTGGACCGGCTGAGCGTGCGTTATGGCAATGCCTTCGTGCTGATGCGGGACTTGCGCCGCATGGGCGAGACCAGCGTGCTCGCCAGCCGCCCGCGTACACCCGTCCACCGGCAATTCTTCGTGAAAACAGCGCAGATCTATGCAGAGCGCTTCGCCGAAGCCGATGGCCGCATTCCGGCTAAGTTTGAAATCCTGCACGCGGCGGGCTGGGCACCCCATGAGAGCCAGCCCAAACCCCTGCGCCCCGGCTCGGCCAAGGTCCGCCTTGCCGATGCTCTGGGGGTGACGGAGCGCGGTGCGGGCGAGAAGGCGGGCGGCTAGGGCGAAATCAGCGCATCAATAAGCGCCTGCCCGCTTTCAGAATTGGTGAGCACGACGATACCGTCGCCGGACGAGGCGAAGTAGCCTGCAAAACTGCGATAATTGCCGTTGTTGCCTCCGTGACCGATGAAACTGTCTCCGCCCATATCAGCAACGATCCAGCCAAGGCCGTAGGCCATCGGGAATGGCGCGCCGTCTTCCGGCGCGTCTTCCAGCGGGGAGACCATTTCGGCGTGAGTGGCCGGAGCCAGCCCCTCTCCCCGGCATACCAGCGACAAGAAGCGGGCATAGTCTTGTGCTGTCACCGCCAGCGAGCCGGACGCCATCGCATAGTCACGCACGTTGGTCATGGCGCGGCCCGTCTCCGGCGCCGAGGCACGCCTATAGCCACGCGACTCTGAAATATCTGCTGGCAACGGCCGGGCAAAGGCGGACATCGGCATGTCCGCACCCAGCCGTTCGGCAAAAATCTCCTGCAGGCTCTGCCCCGTCTCCTGCTCGACATAAAGCTGAAGCAACTGGAAAGCCTCCCCTGAGTAGGTGTAGGCCTCACCCGGCTCCGCCAGCAGCGTGATCGGTGCAGTGCGTTTGTTGAAGGGTGTGGCTTCGTCCACCCAGTTCGGCATCCCGGTACGGTGGGTGAGGATCATGCGCGGCGTCATCGCGCCATAAGCTTGCTGATCACTGATGCGGGGATAATCAAGGGAGGCAGCCAGAGGCTGATCGAGGTCAATCAGTCCTTCATCGGCCAGCGTCAGGACCAGATAGGCAAACACCGGTTTGGAGAGCGACGCGGCTTCGAACACTGTTTCAGGAGCCACACGCTCACTTGTGTCCAGATCGGCATAGCCGGCCGACACGACCGGACCGGGTTCACAGCCTGCCAGCTCGACAATGGCGGCGCCCGCTACGTCATAGGCCTCCAGAAGAGCAGAGAGAGCAGCATGATCCAGTGGCGGCGGCGCGTCTTCCGCCAGCACCGGTCCGGCACTCGCCAGCCACACAGCCAGCGCCCCCAACGCCCCCGCTGCACACCCTTCACGCGATAACGTCATCTCGCCCCTCCTGAACGACCGTCAAAGGACGAGTATGGTCAAAGCTGGCGGGAATGTTTACCCCCGGCGTCGATCTGGCACCGCCGGAGCAGCCCCGCCGCCGCTAGCCCCCCTCACCCGACATGGCGCCGGTAATTTCGGTCTGGACGTGGGTCCACAGGCCGTCATTGCCACCGCTC
>ERZ869909.742-NODE-742-length-33266-cov-7.474977_pt1 | contig 33266 bp, 26 predicted proteins | sample MGYA00520892_ERZ869909 | MGnify/ENA primary metagenome ERZ869909 (study PRJEB32215, sample SAMEA104723947) | bioreactor metagenome | biome: bioreactor; feature: anaerobic bioreactor; material: water | place: China | collected 2015-03-12 ...
AGCAGGCGGGAAGAATGAGCGAGAGCAAGCTTCTCGCACTCCAGAGCGCGCTCCGCGCGCAGGGATCTATTGCGGCTGTGCCGCGATGGGCTTTCATGCGGCAGCCCTTCAGGCTGCATCGAACGCCGATCAATTGCCCTGAACCGATACCCAGTGCTCATTTTGCTCCCGCACATCGGCTACGGCATTAATCAAAATGCTCTTGGCGTCGGCCGCCGCGTACCGGATCACGGCGCGGGCAATGCCTCGCCACGGGTGAGCCAGGCGGCCAGTAGCATCAGGATTCCCATGGAAAACTTGGCCAGAATGCCCCCGACTTTTCCGAGGGCCGCGCCAAAGCCGGTGTACATGGCCTGGCCCAAGGGTTTTTCGGATTGAACAACCTCGTACAGGGCGGCGGCCACGAAGGAACCCACGATCGCGCCGAGCAGGGTACCGATGACGGGCAGGATCGGTGTGCCCAATACGCCGCCGCCAATCGCGCCGACCACGGCGGCAACCATCGTGCCCTTGGTGCCGCCGAACCGTTGCGCCCCGAGGGCGGAGGCCCCTGCCTCGAAAATTTCTCCGACGACGGCAAGGGCCAGGAAAATGCCAATGCCAATCCACCCGAAGTGGATGAAGCCGGTGCTGACCCAGACGATGATCAACCCGAGCAGGATCAACCAATTGCCGAACAGGCCGAGCATATTCAGGAGCAGCCCGGAGATCACCAGGAGGGAGAAGGTCGTCCAGAGCACGACGGCGCCGAAGGTTGCCATGGTTTTTGGATCAGTTCGTTGTGGGTGGCGAGGTACTTGGAGGACGCTTGAAGCGGACGATCAAGAATACACCGAGAATCGTGAGGACACCAAGGGCCATCACACCGCGTTGCATCCAGACTTCCTTGCCGGGGTCCAGCACATTCTCGGGCCGCTGCATCATGTCCATGTACATGCCACGCGCCCCCGGGGTCGGTGCATTGGCGATCGTATCCACCAGGGGGATGCCCTCGGGGCCGGCGGCGGCCACATCCACCGCGAACACACCGACGAAGTCCCGCGTGTCCGCGAATAACTTGTTCGCGGGCATCAGGGGGTCGTCCTCGCCCACCGCCGGGGCCAAGGTCACGCCGATCAGCATTCCCGGCATCGCCTCATTCGCCTGCGTGGCCACGACACGCGCACGGGAGAGAAAAGCCGCGCGGTCGCCGTCATTCGGGAGGGCCTCCGTGATGAGAATGACCGCCTCGAGCCGGGCATAGGACGCACGGGGGTTGTCGGCAAAGGCCTCGAACGGGCCCATCGCCGCGATACGCGCCTGGCCGGGGTCGAATCCATCGAGGCGTGCCGCCAACTCGCCCGGCTCGCTCACACGCAGGATGACCCACTCGGCGCCGGGCACGGGGGTGTCGAATGTGGCGAGCATCCCGGCATTGGCCCCGTCCGTCGCTGTGCCTAGGGCCGGATCGACGACCATGTCCACCTCCATACCGACCCCGTCATTCCAGTAGGAAAGGACCTCCGCTCGCGCCTCCTCGGACTCGGGCACGATCAGCAGGATGCGGTTGTGACGGGCGGCGTGGGCGTTCAGGGACACCAGCACGAGGGCGACGAGGGCGCATGCGAATAGTTTAGGCATATCCTGCTTCCTTGAGGGCCTCGCGCAGCACGACCGCGGAGGTACGAATTTCCTCCTCCAGCCGCTCCCCACGAGGGACCCGGTACTCGATATGGATGGAAACGGGGCCGGCAAACCCGGCCTCGCGCACAATGCGGAACGAGTCCACGAGACGAACACGGCCTTCGCCGAGGGGGACCCACTGTGGACCCGGCCCGTCACCCCAGACAAAATCCTTCACGGCCATCATCTTTACATGCGGCGCGAGCGCCCGCGTGGTGATCTCCCACGCGCCGTAGGCGCCTTCCGCCATCGTATGGCCAACATCGAGGTTTGCGCCGAGGTGGTCCGAACCGTTTCGGCGGTAAACCTCGTACAAATCCCACAGCGGCGCGCCGAAATAGCGGTACCCGCTGTGATTATGGAACCCCCCGACCATACGAAACTCTTCCGCCAGGTCCGAAAGCGACTTGAGTTCCGCCGCGACGCGGTCGACTTCATCGGGGATTGCGGCGTCGTCGTTGTAGCGTTGTCCACCGCAACGGAAGTAGCGGATGCCCAGCTTCGAGGCCGCTTCCAGAATCGGGCGGGCATCCGGCTCCTCGCCCCGGGTCAGACTCGTGGTGATCATCGGAATGGACAGCCCGACCTTGTCGAAGGCCTCCGCGGCACGCGGCAAATCCTCTGCGACATTGCCGGGCAGCACATGGCCGCCATTGCGCACGGTGAGATCGCAACCATCCAGCCCGAGATCCCGGTAGGCCGCCGCCAATTCGTCGTAGTCCTCAATGTGATGCAGGTGCTTCGAGAACAAACACACCGGCGGTGTCTGCGGTTCTGCGCGGGCCACACGCGGCAACGCGAACGCCGCCGCAACGGATGCGGCACCAGCGGTGAGGAAATGTCGGCGGGTAAGGTCAGTCATGATCAGGTCTTCTCCGGTTTTGGCGCGGATTCGGCCTTCTTCTTCGCTGCCGGCTTCTTTTTGGCGGCCGGCTTCGTATTGGCAGCGGGCTTCTTCTTTACGGCAGCCTTCTTGGCCGCCGGTTTCTTCTTCGGGGTGGTCTTGGGCGTCGCCGCAGGCTTCTTCTTTGCTGCGGCCTTTTTCTTTGCGGCAGGCTTCTTTTTCGCAGCAGACTTCTTGCTCGCGACCGGTGCATCCGCGGCGGTCTTGCGTGCCGCCGCACTCCGGGTACGGCCGCCGGGCGTCACCATGATGGCCGCTTCCTCGCCCGTGGCCGGCGGTGCGGGCGCATCCTTGGGCGGCATCTCATCCCCCACTCCCGGCGTGGCTGCAATCGGGTGCGCCTCGAGCCATTCGACGATGGCCCCGCCCACCTCAAACCGGCAACTGGGCGACATGGAGAGGTCGACATGGTTGTAGTCGGCCGAGTAGCCGTTGGCCTTCGAGAGCACGAGCAGGCGCTTGTCCGGATTGAAGATGCGGTGGTAGAAGTCCTCGCCCTCCGCCACGGGCACGAAGGGGTCCTTCACGCCAAGGATGACAAACAGCGGCGTCTCGACATGCGGGAGCCCGGCCGTCACATCCAATTCACCGCCGTCCATCTTCCAGTCCTGGTTGACGGCAATGTCGTGCAACTCGTGGATGACGCGGTTGTTCATGTAGCCGATCATGCGGTACAGGTGGCGTGTGGGCAGCGTCGGGTCAATGTTGTGGGGATTGACGGGCAGGAAGGGCAGCGGCAGCCGCAGGGGGCGGATGATTGGAATGACGGCCCTCACGAGGTCGACGAACAACCACGGCATCCGCTTGTGCAGGGCCAGCAGAAATCCCTCGCGCCGCACGCGCGTGCCCTTGAAACCGATCGGCGCGCCCAGGGTTGTCGCGGAGGCCAATGCGTCGCTTCCAAAGACCTGGTCGAAGGCGTAGAACAGCATGCCGCCCATGGAATGACCGACCCAGTGAACCTTTTCGTGCCCCGTCTGCTCGCGGATGTAGTCGATGGCCGCCGGCAGGTCGTAGAGGAGGTAGTCATCAAAGCTGCCCGCCGTTTTCGGGGTGCCGGCCGGGGGTTGGCCGCTGTCGCTGCCGCGATACTCGATCGCCCAGCAGTCGTACCCGGCCGCCGTGAGGGAGTACGCGATGCCGCGCCCCTCGGGCATGACGAGGTTGAGCCGGTTGGCGAAGGCCCCATGGCACAGGAGCACCGGCTCGCCACCTTCCTTTGCCGCCTTGTGGCGAAAGAGGGTAATCGTCCAACCGTCTTCCGTGGTGACCCGGTGTTCCTCGTCGTGCGGGGCGGGCATCGGCCAGATCAGCTTGAGAATGAATGCGTAGAGACCGTACCCCAGCACGAGACAGGCAAGGACGGCGGCAATCGTGACTACAAGGTTCATGCGCGGCTCCCCTCGGATGGCGGCTCACCACAGATAGCCACTCCCCACGGACACATTGGGCGACACGGACTGCCTCAACGGTAGCACATTCCGGAACGCACACCGTAGCAGGCCGGGGGAACTGTCATGCTGTACGCGTCAGGTATAACGCGCATCCGGGTGGAAACACACGATGGCCGCCGTCGAGCCGGTCGGGAAAAACTCGCCGGCATCGGTCAATTGCACGCCAATCGCCTCCGTGGCCTTTAACTGGTCCAAAATCGGGCGATTGAAGTCCGTGTTGGAAATGGCGGGGTAGCCCGGCGACCAACGCACGCCCTGGCCGTTCTCGTAGCCGAGGTGCTTGCGCATCAGGTTGTGCAGATGCTCGGCGAGGTCCTCAGCGCAGCGGTCGCTCATGCCCTGCAGGAACAACTGGGACTCCGAGTCGTGCTCCTTGCGGAATAGGGCCAGCTGGTCGTCCACCTGGGGGCCGCAGGTGGCAATCTGAAGGCCGATGCAGTCGAACTCGCCCGAATCCTGCGCGCGGAAGTACTGTGCGCCGGAGATCGTGTCCTTGCGGCCGGAGCCGATGACGACATCCAGCGTGAACCGGGCGATTTCCTTGCTCAAGTCAGACGGGTCATACACGATCACCTCGTCATCCCCGTCGGACTGGCACGGGAAAATGCCGCACACGCCCTGGGGCTGAAGCCAACCGTTCTCCGTGCACTTTTCGACCCATTCGTCGAACAGGGCGTCGAGCTTTTCCTTCGTGAAACCGGTCTTCTCGCGCTTCTTCGTGCCGCCGAACTTCCAGTTCAAGGCGTACAGCGTGCGGCGATCCAGGAAAGGCGCCATCTCGGCTACCGTCATCTCGATGCGCGTGGGCGCCATCCAGCCATCCTGCGGTACAGGGTGCTGGTCGAACGCGATCGCGCGGCGCGGCAGCGTGGCGAGCATCTCTGCCTCTTTCTCCGCCCTTTTCGTCGCCTTCTCGAACTGTTCAATGAGTTTCACGCGATTCTTCTCGAGCAATTCCACGCGATCGTCCTTGGCCGACCACCGGTTCATGGCGTTCACGCCGTCCATGGCCGTGGCGCAATAGAAGACATTGGGGCGAATCGCGTCGACATTGTCATCGCCCGCCATGGCGACATAGGCCGCGTGGCGGTCGCTCACGGGCGCTCCGCCAATCAGAATCGGGATCTCTGCGAGGCTTTGGTCCGCCATCATCTTGGAGACCGTGATCATGTGGTTCGAGGTCTGTACCAGGAGGGCCGACATGCCGATGGCATCCGCGTTGTGCTCCTTGGCCGCGTCGAGGTAGTCCTGCAACTGCACCATGACGCCGAGATCGATCACCCGGTACCCATAGTTCTCGAGCAGCGTCTTGGCGAGGTCTTTGCCGATCGAGTGCACATCCTGGTACACGGTGCCGATGACAACGGTGCCCTTGTACTCAATGCCGCCGTGCATATCCGCGCCGGAGGCGTGCTTGATGTAGGCCTCGATGAAGCCCATCACATGTTTCATCACATCGGCCGACTTCAGCACATGCGGCAGCGAGACATCGCCGCGGCCGAAGGCGTCGCCGAGTTCGTTCATGGCCTTCATGAGGTACTTGTTGACGAAGTCCAACGGCTCGTGGTTCTCCAGTACCCGCGCCACCTGCGGCACAATCTTGTCCTTGTACTCGTAGGTCAGGCCGCGGAACTCCACCACGCCCTCGCCGCGGTCCTTCTTGCCGTCCTTGACCTTCTCGCAGATCGCCGTCTCGTCGTCGAGGTCGTCGTAGGTGCTGCGCTTCTGGGCCTTCGCGCCCGTCTTCGCCACCGCGATTTCCTCCAGCGTGTCGTACGCGTCCATGTCGCGCTCGAGGATGATGCGCCGGGCGAGTTCGTAGTCGTCTTTATCGATGCTGGAGACGGGGATGTAGTGGTTCGGGTTGATGATGGCCGCGTCCAGCCCCCGCTTGCGGGCCTCGTCCAGCCAGACCGAGGTGAGCACGGTGCGCATGTAGGGCTTCGAGGCGAGGCCGTTCGTGAGGTTGCCCACGCCGCAGGTGGTCATCAGGTCCGGGTGAATCGCCTTGATCAAGGGGATGGCCTCAAGGCTTTCGAGCGCAAAGTTCAACGACTCATCGGACTCGGAACCGACGGGAAAGACATTCATGTCGACCATGATCTGATCGGGATTGACGCCGTATTTTCCGGCTTCCTCCACCATCTGCTGAGCAATGGCGGCCTTTTTCTCGCGAGTGGCGCCGGGGCCTTCGCCGTCGGCGCAGAGACCGATGTAGACCGGGTGATGATGCGCGGTGGCCTTCGCCAGGGCTGCAACCTTCGTCACGCCCGGCTCGACTTCCTCCATCGAGAAGGAGTTGAGGATCGGGCGGCCGGGATACACCTCGATGGCCTCGATGAGGGCGTGGTGGTCGAACGAGTCGATGCACATGGCGCCGGCAAAGTTGGTGGTCTGTTTGTGCACCACCTCCTTGAGCACCGCCGTGGTATCCACGATGTTCGAGTCCATGCAGACATCGATCACGCCGCAGCCGAGTTCGTTCACCTGCTCCTCGATGATCTCCTCGAGCACATGGTGCTGGATCTCGCCGGCTTCGTTCTCGACCGCCTCGCGCGCCTTCAACGAGCCGCGCAGGTTCAGCCGCTCGCCGATGCGGATGAGGCCCTCGGAGCTGTCCAGCTTGATGGCCATCTGCGGACCCGACACCCATACGCCCGGCTCGCGCTTGCGATTGAGCGGCGCCTTGCCCGCGACCGCGTCGGCAATCGAGGCGATGTGGTCCGGCGTGGTGCCGCAGCAGCCGCCGACGACATTGACGCCCAGCTCGGTGGCATAGCGCCCGAGGTACTCGGCCATCTTGTCGGGCGGAAACTTGAAGACGGTCTTGCCATCCTCGGAGACGGGCAGACCGGCATTCGGGATCACCGAAATGGGGATGGGGCAGTGCCGCGACATCGTCTCGACCGTTTTGGCCATCAAATCCGGCCCGATCGAGCAGTTAATGCCGAAGGTATCCACGCCGATGCTGTCCAGCGTGACCTGCGCGGCGTGGATGTCGGTATTGAAAATCTGCATCTTGCAGAAGGCATCCACCGTGACCTGCGCCATGATGGGGATATCGCTCTTCTTGGCGGCCCGTGCCCGCTGCGCGCCCATGACGCCCGCCTTCAGCTCGAGAATGTCCTGCTGCGTCTCGAAGAGCAGCACATCGGCGCCGCCATCAATCAGGCCGCGCACCTGGCAGTCGAAATTGTCCATGATCTCGGGGAAGGTCGCCGTGGCGAGGTTGGCGTCGCTGCTGGAGATGACGCGGTTCGACGGCCCGATCGACCCGACCACGAACAAGGGGCGGCCGTCGTATTTCGGGTCCTTCATGTACTCGGCCCGGGCCTCGCAGGCGATCTGCGCCGCACGCACATTGAGGTAGTAGGAGAAATCGGCCGGTTCCACCGTGCGATAGTCGAAATCAAAGGGGTTTTTCTCAAACTTGCTCGACTCGAGTTTCTTGAAGTCGAATTCCGTCATCCGGAACGGCGAGGCGCCGAAGGTGTTGGTCTCCACGCAGTTGGCCCCGGACCGGAAATAGGCCAGGTGGATTTCCTTCTGCGCGTCGGGCTTCGAGAAGACCAGCAGGTCGGTCAGCATCTTGAAATCGCTGCCGCCGAAATCCTCATCGCCCAGGCCCAGGTTCTGCACCATGGTGCCCGTGGCCCCGTCGAAAACGAGGATGTTCTGCTTCAATGCGTCGCGGAAATTCATTAATCAAGCTCCGTATGGAAAGGGGTTATGCATACGGAGGAATTATGGCACGGTCGTGCGCGAGGGTCGATGACCCATTCGTTGTGCGGGTACGCGAGCGCGTTGAGCATGGGAATTGACAGGGCGGCGGAAAGCGGGTAGTATTTCGTTGGTTCGCGAAATAACGAAAGAGATCCATGCAACTCGTCTACAAGGCCCTGGCCGACCCTACCCGCCGCCGTATCCTCCAACTCCTCAGGCGTGGAGACATGACTGCCGGGCAACTTGCAGGACACTTCGAATTGACCAAGCCGACCCTGTCGCGCCATTTCGCCGTGTTGCGCGAGGCCGGGTTGATTCACGGCGACAAAGAGGGAACGACGATTACATACCGATTGAATGTGAGCGTACTTGAAGAATTGATGCTGGAATTCATGGACAGCTTTCGCATTGGCGATGGAGAGGAAAGTTCCCGATGGACAGAGCAGACTCGGAAGCAGGAACGGAAGCGGGCACGCGCCGAGTAGTGCGCCATTGTCTCGTGGCGACGGTGGCCGCCGTGGCATTGATGGGCCTATGGAGCGCAGTCGTGAATTCCGCGATGCCCACCGGCGCGGCGGTGCCGATCCACTGGAACGCTGCGGGCGAGGCCGATGGTTTTGCCTCCAAGGGCTTCGCGCTCACGCTGATGCCAGCCACGGCCCTGGGCATCGGCCTGTTGCTGGCGCTCATCCCGGTGCTCGACCCCCGCAAGCGCCATATCGCCCAGTCCATGGGCTTCCTGCGCACCACTTGGCTTGCGTTGCTGCTGTTCTTCCTCGTGCTCCACCTGGCTATGGGCCTGCTCTACCTCGGCTGGGCCGTTCCCATGGACCGCGTCGTGATTACCTCGGTCGGCGGCCTGTTCGTGGTACTCGGCAACCTGCTCGGCAAAGTGCGCAGCAACTTTTTCATGGGCGTTCGCACACCGTGGACACTCTCGAGCGAGTACACCTGGACCAAGACCAACCGCGCCACGGGTCGCGTGATGGTGGGCGGCGGCGTGGCCATTGCGATTTGTGGCGCACTGTGGGGAGGCGGGCCAGCGATGGCCGCCACGATGCTCACCGTCGGCGCCATCCTGATCGTCGCCGTCGGGTACTCTTATGCCGTGTGGCGCACCGCGCCTGATCGCGCTGGTTCCGACTGACGCGAAGACCTAGCTCAGTGCTTCGAAGTGCTCGAAGACCTCGTCCAGCTCGTGCAGCTCCAGAAAGCCGATGGTGACGGCATCGATGCAGCCGAGCCCGAAGACGAACTGGAGCGACTCCTGGATCTGGTCCGGATGGGTCCCTTCGCCGAGGATCTTCATGCCGAGGTTGCCCTTGCCGTTGGCCTTGGCCTTCCGCAGCACCCCGGCCACCTCCTCGGGCGTGCCGTCCATCTTCGTGCCGAAGGGGTTGATGCGCGAGAGCATGACATCAACCCAGGGGTCCTCGGCCGCCTCTTCCATGCACTGGAAGTTGTGGCAGGAGACGCCATGGGCGCGGATCTGGCCCTTGGCCTTCGCGTCGGCCAGCACATCCTTCACGGCCTGGAGGTCGGTCGTCCAACCCGGGGTCGTAAGGCAGTGCAGCAACACGACATCGATCACATCCGTGTCCAGCTCCTGCCGGAAGCGCTCGAGGTCCTCCGCCACGAGGCTGGCCTCGCGCGAGACGGTCTTCGTGAGGATCATCGCCTTGTCCCGCTCGATGCAGGGGTCCGGGCCGTGCATGGCGCGCCGGGCATACTCGTGCGAGCCGTACATATCGGCGAGGTCGAGGAAATTCACGCCGCGGTTGCAGGCATGGGCGAGGAGTTCCATGAATGCGTCATCGCCCCGCCGGATGAGGGCGGAATCGCCGTTCCATGCGCGCACGCCGGTTCCGAATCCCAGTGCAGAGCACTGAACCCCGCAATCGCCCAGCGTGACGATGGTGTTGGCCCGCAGGGCAGCCAGGGAGCCCGCCTGCGTGGGGGCATCGGCATAGGCGGCGCCGGCCATGGTGGCGGCCACTGCACTGGCCGAAGTCTTGATGAAAGTGCGGCGATCGATTCCGTTCATGGCAGGGGCTCCTCGCGGTTCTCCCCATTCTAACGGATTGTGCGCAGAATGCAAGCCGGGCGGAAGGCGAGGGGCTGCGTCATGGTTGTGGGCCCAGAGCCTCGACACGGACGGGAAGAGGGGACACGGATTTCATGGATTGCACGGATTTTGCCAGACACCCGACAGGTCTGCTGCTCTCCATCCGTGTAATCCACGGAAATCCGTGTCAGATTCCGGAAGGATTCGGCCCTCTTTCTATCGTTGAGCTTCGGAGCGTTGCCCCCGGCTACTTCCGGTGCCGCTTCGCGGCAGGCCTCTTTCTTGTCTCAGGCCCGGGGCCATCATCCCGAATTGGATGCGCGCGGCTGCCGTGATACGATGCGCGCGCCAACTGAAACACGGGGACGGGGGACGCATGCTTTTTCATTCGTTCGCCTTTCTTGTGTTCTTCCCGGTGGTCGTTGCGGCGTATTTCGCCCTTCCCCCCCGCTCGCGCTGGGCATGGCTGCTGGCCGCCAGCTATTTCTTCTACGGGTGGTGGCGGGTTGAATATCTCGCCCTCATTCTCTTCTCGACGCTGGTCGACTACGCCGTGGGCCTCCAACTGGGCAAGACGACCTCGCCCCGGGCCCGGCGCGCGTGGCTGGGCGTGAGCATCGCGGTCAATCTCGGCCTCCTCGGCACCTTCAAGTACTTTAATTTTCTCAACGCCAATGTCGAGGCGCTCTGCACCTGGATCGGGCTGCCCTACGGCGTGCCGATGCTCGATGTGCTGCTCCCCGTCGGTATTTCCTTCTACACCTTCCAGAGCATCAGCTACACCGTGGATGTGTACCGCGGCCATCGCCCGCCCGAGCGGCACCTCGGCATTTTCGCGCTGTATGTGTCGTTTTTCCCGCAACTGGTGGCGGGGCCGATCGAGCGCTCGACCACGCTCCTGCCGCAGTTCCGGGAAACGCACCGATTCACCTACGACAACCTCGTCAAGGGCCTGCGGCTGATGCTCTGGGGCTACTTCATCAAGGTGGCCGTCGCCGATCGCCTCGGGCTGTATGTCGACACCGTCTACGGCGATGTGCACCAGTACGAAGGCGTCACGATGCTCATCGCGACCTACTTCTTCGCCTTCCAGATTCTGGGCGATTTCGCCGGGTACTCCTACATTGCGATCGGCGCCGCGCGGATCATGGGCTATTCGCTCATGGAAAACTTCCGAAGGCCGTATTACGCCGATTCCGTGCAGCAATTCTGGCGCGAGTGGCACATTTCGCTGGGTGCGTGGTTCCGCGACTACCTTTACATCCCCATCGGCGGCAGCAAGTCCGGCACATGGCGCACCTACCGCAACCTCATGCTCGTGTTCTTCGTGAGCGGCCTGTGGCATGGCGCGGCGTGGACGGTCATCCTCTTCGGCGTGATGCAGGGCCTGTTCGTCTTGGGCGAGAAGATGCTGCGGCCGTGGACGGCGCGATTTTCCGACGCCACCGGGCTCGACCGCCTCCCATGGCTGCACAACCTCGTGCGGGTGGCCGTGACCTTCCACCTCGTGCTCATTACTTGGGTGCTGTTCCGCGCCTCCAGCATGGCCGACGCCCTCACGGTCTTCCGGAGCACAGTGACGGGTCTCTTCACCACGGACCACCTCTTCGTGCCGACGGGCGATGTCACGGCATTTCTCATCAATATCGCCTTGATCGCCTTCGTCATGGCCGTTCAGTATGTGCAGGGCGACCGCGAGGCGGGCGTATTTCTCAACAGCCTGACGCGTCCGGCCCGTTGGGCGCTCTACCTCATGCTGCTGTTCGGCATACTCGCATTCGGCGAGTTCGGCGAGCGCGCGTTCATTTACTTCCAGTTTTAGTAACTTTCGTTCTCAGGAGGCACGGCCCGCGATGACAGCCCCGCAGACATTGCGCATCGTCCTGTTTGCCGTGCTCGTGCTGGCAATCAATGCCGGGCTCACGCGGGCCTACTTCCATGCGGAGACGCCGTCGAGCTGGACACTGGCCACGGATGCCCAGCTCCGCGCGCGGGAGTCGTTCGACCTCGAGTGGCTCATCCTGGGCGATTCGCACGCCAAATGCGGCATCGAGCCGCGTCTGCTGCCCAATGCCTTCAACTTATCGACGCTGGGCAGTCATTACTACCACTCGTACTACCGGCTCAAACATTTTCTTGAGCAGGAGGGCGGCTCGGCGGCCTTCGTCGTCCTGCCGATGGACACCCACAGCGTCGCATGGCAGCGCAAGCGCATGGAGGACGGCGCCTACTGGTCGCAATACATCGATTATCCGCAGATGGCCTGGCGCACGGGCGATTTCGCCGGATATGCGCGCCAGTACCTCACGGACTACTGGTTGCCCTATGCCGGCCACGGCGATCGCATCGTGGAGGCGGGCCTGGGCTGGAGTGATACCACCACGCGCTTCCCCCTGCTGGATGGGCACATCCAGATGCCGGGGGATTGGTCGAGCACGCCCCACGCCGAGCGTATCGCGTTGACGGAGCAGCGCTGCGCGTTCATCCACGATGATTACACCCTGCCGGACCCCGTGACGCTGCGCTACCTGCGCGATACGCTTGCCCTGTGCGCCGCGCATGGCATTCGCGTGGTGATGGTACGCTTCCCGCTCACGGAGGAAGCGTGGGAAGTCATCCACGAGCATATGGAACTCGATCAGCTCGATGCCCTGTACGACGAGTTGTTCGCGCCCTACCCGGATTTGGTGCGCATCGACCTCGGGCACGCCCTTGGCGAGCGGTTGGCTTTGTTCAACGATCCCGACCATCTCAACGAGGAGGGCGCGCAAGTGTTCACGAGAATGTTGTTGGAGCGCCTGGACGAGGCAGGCCTGATCGCACGAGGGAACGCATCATGAAACAAGTTCGCGCGCGGAAGCCTTCGAATCGCCCCGCCACCGCAGGGCGGCGACTGCCCCTGTGGATCGCGCTGACTGCGATTCTGGCATTTGTCCTGCTCGCCACGGTGATCGGCGCTCTCTACTTCGCGCGTGACTACCTCCGGCCCAACCGGGGACCGGACACCGCCGCACGCGCGACGGACACCCCTTTTCTGGAGGGCGTCGTCCTGACCCTCGCCGATGATGCCGGTCCGATGCTGCTCTCGCGCGGCGTGGTGGTCCTCGATACGGAGCCCTTCGTGCGGGAACCCAGCGGGCGGCGTCAACGGGTACCACTGGTGATGAGTCTGGACGGCGAAGGGCGCTTGTCCTTTACCGGCGAGATCAATGACCCCGCCGTGCAAATTTATGGCACGGCCGAACGGGAAGAGGACGATACCTGGGCAATTTCCTTTGTTCAGGAGTCAACAGAGGATCTTTCGGGCTACGATTTTGGACTTCGCTTCCGATTCCACCTCGATTCCCCCGTCATGACTTCCTCGCCGACACGGCCGCGGGTCCTCGGCGGCATGGCGTGGCAATGGGACCTTGCGACCGATACCGTACTCCAGTGCGTGGTAACGGCGATGACGCCGACTGCCGAGCAGCCGGAGGCGGGCGTCATTGACCTCCTTCTGAACACGGGCCGCATTCCTGCCGACTCCGCCACGGCCGTCGTGCGCCTCACGGCCTCCGGCTCGATCGCATTGGGCCCGCCCGATGCCGAGAGGGCCGGACCGCTTCAGCCGGCGGCATGGCCTCTGGGTTTGATCGACCACGATGCCTCGCCGGTCGACCTGCGCTTCCTCAACCACACACCTGCGGGCAGCAAAGGCTTCGTGAAGGCGGAGGATGGTGCGTTTGTATTCGAGGACGGCACGCCCGCGCGCTTTTGGGGCACGAACCTCGCCGCGTACGCCTTGTTTATGGATAAGGAGACCATTGACCGGCACGCGGAGCGCATCGCGCGCCTTGGGTACAACCTCGTGCGCATGCACCATCACGACTCCATGCGCTGGGTACAGCCGACGGTCATCGATCTCTCGCGGGACGATTCGCGCCACCTCGACCTCGATGCCATGGATCGATTCGACTACTGGGTGGCGGCGCTCAAGGAGCGGGGCGTGTATGTCTGGCTCGACCTTCACACGGGCCGCAATTTTAAACCGGGCGATCGCGAGGCGCTTCCGGGCGGCGTGCCTGGGTTTGACGAGATCGAGCGGCAGGCCAGCTACGGCACGATCCTCAATTATGTCAATCCGGGGCTGCAGGCCCTCATGGCAGAGTTCAACGAGCAATTCCTCTGGCACGAGAACCCGTACACCGGCACGGCCTACGCCGACGAGCCCGCCATCGCCGGGATCGCCATCACGAATGAGAACAACCTCACCGGTCCGCTGGCCAACCGCCTGTTGCCCGAACGCGGCAACCCGACCCACGCGGCCCTGCTGGCGACGCAACTCACTGAGTTCGCCCTGCGCACGGGACAGCCCGAGCGCGCGTTCGTGCGTTGGTGGGAGCCGGGGCCGGGCAAGCTCTTCCTCAATGCCGTCGAGGAGGCCTTCCATCGCGCGACGCTCGATCAACTCGCGGCGCTGGGCGTACGCGTGCCGATCATCACGACGCAATACTGGGCGCCGGGTATTCAATCGTCGAGTTGGGCCCTGCCCGCCCTTGCACAAGGCGATGCCATCGCCGTGCATACCTATGGGAAAACGCGCTACTTGCAGTCCAACCCGGTGTTCGAGTCGAATTTCGTCATCGACATCGCGGGGGGGCAGATCGCGGGCAAGCCGCTGATCATCACGGAGTGGGGAATCGACCACCGCCCGCAGGATCGTGTTTTCGCGCCGCTGTACATGGCCGGCATGGGCGCGTTGCAGGGGTGGGATGGCATTCTCGCGTTCAACTACGCCCAGCACGGCATTGGCACGCGCAACACGCCGCCCACCTGGGCCCAAATGCACGACCCGGGCTTTTTGGCGATGGCCCCGGCCTCGGCGTTGCTATACCGGCGCGGCGATCTGTCGCCGCCGGCGGAGTCCGCGCTGATCGAGCTGGACGAGGCCGCATTGCTCGGCGGTGTCGATGCGTTGACCACCGCCACCATACGCCTGCTCGCCGAGCGCATGCCGGTGACCCTGCAATTGCCGCCCCTGCCGATGCTCGAGTGGCACGAGCCCTCGCCTGAGGTGCCCGCGACGCTGCGGCTCGCTCCAAATGCCGAGATACCGCCCGCAACCGGGAATGCGGCATTTCAACGCGATTGGGAGCAGGGCATCCTGACCATCGACACGCCCGGCACGCAGGCCGCGGCGGGTTGGCTCGGCGGCGGGGATATCGAGTTGAGCGACGCCGTGTTCACCCTCCGCACCCCGATGGCCTCGGTGGCCGTCTCCAGCCTGATGGATGTTCCCATTCGCGAGAGCAGCGAGTTGCTGATTTCCGTGGCAGGCCGGTCCGTGCTGGCCCAAGGGCGATTGCCGTTCCGCTCCGAGCCCATTCAAGGGGATATCGCCCTGGACTTGGTGGGAACGGCGGAGGAATGGGTCTGCTATCCCCTCTTTGGCGATGGTGTCGAGGGCGAACCCATCCCGCTGACGCAGGCGGGGGATGTCATCCTGTTCACCCTGCCCGAGGCAAACTTCACGCACTGGTTCCGGCTTGTGCGCGAATCGCCCGGGCAATGACGACGCGGGCGACGATATAAGTGGCAATGGCCACGAGTCCGCGCACGGCGGCGACGGTGATGGCCATGCCCATCGGCCCGTAGAAGGGCACGGCGGCCAGTCCGGCGAGGAGGATGCACGCCAGCTTCACAAGCTCGAGGATGGCAACCACGCGGCTGTGTCCTGCCGAGTAGAGCACGGCGCCGGCGGGCGCACTGCTCAATACGAAGGCGGTACCGATGAGGAGTGCCCCGAAGTAGGGCCCCGCCTCCGCGTAGTCCTGGCCGAACACGAGCGCCACCACCCAGCCCCCGGCTCCCGCGAGGGGCAACAGCAGAATGCCCGCGGCCACCGCACGCCGTTGATGCCGCTTCAGGAAGATCAGCCACTCGGTTGGGTCCGTGAGGGCGCTCGCCTTGGGCAGCAGCACATGGAAAAGGGTCATGATCGCCAACTCGCCCACGAGCGCGAGGTTTAACGCGGCGTTGTAGTGGCCCAGGGTCGCCGGGGGGGCGCCATAGCCCGCGAGCAGAAACACATCGAGGCGTTGCGATAGCGAGGTCGCGAAGCAGGCCAATACGACCCACTGCGTGAAGAGGAAGATGTCGCGCCGCATCTCGGGGTCCGGCTTTGGCGCGCGCCACACTTCCCGCGGCATGGCGAGTGCTCCAATAACCGCGATGGCGCCCGCCGCGATGCCGTACCCGGCGAGGAGGCTGCGTTCTCCGAGTCCACCGATGAGCAGGACGGGGATGACCCAGGCGAGGCGGATGAATCCGGTGGCCGCCTCCTGGAAGGCCCAGCGGGTGAATCGCTGCTCCGCCTGGCACCACGCCTGCACGGAGGCCCACAGCACCATCACGCCGGCACAGGCAAATGCGATCACGAACGCACTCGGGCCGATTCCCTCGGCCTCGGCGAGAAAAAGCCGGTGCAGCGGCACGGCCAGCACCACGCCCGCCGCGACGGTCAATAACGCCACGAGCGCCTTGAGTCGAAAGAAGTAACCGGTGATTGCCACGGAGGCCGCGCGCGTTTGCGCGGCAAATCGGACCATTCCCGTATCAAGTGCGGGCGAAATGAGCCCTGCTGCAACATTCACCGCCGCCAGGAGCACCGCGAAGGGGCCGAAGCGGTCCGGGCCGAGAAATCGCGCGATGAGAATGGTGGCAACGAATGCCGCGCCCGCCGCGGCGATACGCGCGCTGAACACCACCCCAAAGGCCCGCGCTGCTCCCCCCGTGCCCATGGCCGGGGCGCTACGCGGCGCCGCGTCCGCGTACGACCGCGCCAAAGGTGCGCATGAGGATCTTGATGTCCAGCTCAATGGACCAGTTATCAATGTACTCAAGGTCGAGCGCGACCCACTCGCTGAATTGCGTGTCGCTGCGGCCCGTCACCTGCCACAGGCCCGTCATGCCGGGGCGCACGCTCAGGCGGCGGCGCTGGTCCCAGGTGTATTCCTCCACCTCGGCAGGAATGGGCGGCCTTGGCCCGACGAGGCTCATGTCGCCCCGGAACACATTGATGAGCTGGGGAAACTCATCCAAGCTGTACTTGCGGATGAAACGACCAATGCGCGTGATGCGCGGGTCGTTCTTGATCTTGAACACCGGGCCATCCGCCTCGTTCTGCTCCTCGAGTTCCTTGCGCAAGGCCTCGGCGTTGACCACCATCGAGCGAAACTTGAGCATCTTGAAGCGGCGCTGGTTCATTCCCACGCGTTCCTGCCCGAAAAAGATCGGCCCGCGCGACTCCAGCTTGATCAGGATCGCCAAGGGCAGGAAGAGGGTCGGCAACAAGGCCAACAGGCCCAGTCCCGACGCGGTGATGTCGATCAGGCGCTTGACCGCCAGCTGCACCTGCTGCTCCGGGATGGCCGACAGCGACAACACCGGCACATCCTCGATCAGGTCGATTCGGCGGCGCGCGATGCGCACTGGGAAGAAGTCGGCCACGAGCCGCACAATGACGCCCACGCTTTCGCAGAGGTGGGCAATACTCGTGATGGTCTCGTAATGCGAGCGAACCGGCAAACAGATGTACACCTCATCGATGACCCGCTCTTGGAGAATCCGCTCAAGGTCTTCCGTCTTGCCGAGGTAGGCCACCTCGATGGGATCGAAGATATCCATGCGCCCGGGGTCATCATCCAGCACGCCGGTTAAGAGGTAGCCATACTCCTCGTGCTTGCGGATGACTTCGGCGAAGTGCTTCGCCCGGTCGTTCGCGCCGATGATCAACACCTGGCGGTAGTTGTAGCCGCGGCGGCGCAAGGACCAGAGCACAAAGCGCACGACCAGCCGGTAGACGACGATGGCCGCCAAGGTTCCCCCGGCGTACCAAGCGATGAAATCCTGCTCGAGCGTGCCGCGCTTGAGAAAGGCCACGAGCAGGATGCTGAAGCCCAGCGCAATGATGGCCGTCTTCACCAGGGAGAGGAGCAACTCCGAGAGGGACGCATCACGGCGGCTGGCGAAAAGGCGGCGATCCGTCGCCACTGTGCTCCACACCGCCACGAAAACGGCGTAGTAGGGCAAGTGCTCGATGAATGATTCCCGGTAGGCGACGCGGGTGATTTCCGGCAGGGTGAGGTACACGGCCATGCAATAGGCCCCGAGCGCCATCATGCTGTCCATGACCGCCATGGCGAAGGTAAGGGGCCCGGCATTCTTTTTCAGGAAGGGCATGCATTCGCCTTGTTCGGTGACATTGGGGGCCGGTCTACCAGAAATTATCGCGCCCTTGTGCAAATGCCCAAGGGGGGGCAGATTCTTCGTAAAGTTTAAGGGGCCATGAACTTAGAGTCAAGTGATACCTGCGTAAACCGTGCGCGATTTGCAGGCTTCACGATGCTCGAAAGGCCATTCATTCTCCCGAATGAATGACCTTTCGAAACATTCTGCTTCAACCCAGCCGCGTGGCGCGGCCTCAGGCTATTCGTCTCCGCATTGCTTTGCGGCCATCGCGAGGGTCTGTCCGGTTTCCAGCAGCGTCTTCAGGTTCGACAGAACCGCGGGCCAGCCCTTCGAGATTCCCTTCATCATCTCGTCGTCCAGTTCCTCGTGCAGCACCGTCAGGCGCGTCGAATCCCCGGTGGGCTCGATCTCGAAGGTCACGCGCGACACCTTCTCCGGATTCTCGGTGTCTTCCGGCGCCGCCCAGCTCAGTACCAGCCGGCGGGGCGGGTCGACTTCCAGCACGGTCCCCGCGAGCCGGACCGTATCGCCTCGCCGATGTTCCCAGCCGGAGCCCTCCTCCCAGTTGGACGCGTTCGTGTGGCCAAACCAGTACTGGGTCGTCATCTCGGGGTCTTGCAGGGCATTCCAGACCTGCTCCGGCGATGAATTGATGTAGGTGACATACACAAAGCTTGGCTTGCTCATGCTTATTCCTCCTTGGATTCCAGTTCCAGTCCTCGTTTCAGTTCCGACAGCACGCGCAGCCGGTCCCCCTCGTATTTCCCAATCCACCGCTGCGCGATCTCGTGAATCGGCACCGGGTTCAAGTAGTGCAACTTCTCCCGCCCACGCCGCACCGTCGCCACCAGGTTCGCGGCCACCAGAATCGCGAGGTGCTTCGACACCGCCTGCCGCGACATCCCGAGGTCCGTGCAGAGCGCGCCCAGCGGCACGCCATTCTCCCGGTGGAGGCGATCGAGCAGCCGCCGCCGCGTTGGGTCGGCCAGGGCCTTGAAGACGCTGTCGATGTCGTGAGCCATGCGGAGATTATATGCAACCTTTTGGTTGCATGTCAAGCCTTAAGGCTTGAACCGATCGCTTGAAAAGGGGCAGCTCGCCCGAAATGGGACGAGCCAACCCCGGTTCAGCGCACTTCCCTCGTGGTCTGCGCCGCTGCAAACGCCTTTCCCGAAATGGGTTATAGTGGCCGCCGTCAACGGATGCCGCTGGCACAGCGTTTGCACCACCTCCGGCTGGAGCCGTGTGTGCATGGGCAGCCCACGCGCTACTTGAAGACAAATCACCAATTAAAACACCGTGCGGCCATTGGCGCCGCACAGGCAGGAGGGGCTACAGGCATGATTGAAGCCACAGGCCTCACGATGCATTACGGGCCCGTGGTGGCCCTGAACAATGTGTCGTTCGAGGTGCAAAAGGGCGAGATCGTGGGCTTGCTCGGTCCAAACGGGGCCGGCAAATCCACGACAATGAAAATCCTCACGACTTACCTTCATCCCACCGCCGGGCAGGCGCGTGTGGGCGGGATCGATGTGCTGGCGGACCCGCTTGGGGTACGCAAGATTATCGGCTATCTTCCCGAGACCTTGCCGCTCTACATGGACATGGAGGTGCGTACCTACCTCCAGTTCGTCGGGCAGGCGCGTGGCCTCTCCGGGGCCGACCTCAAGCGGCGGGTGGACGCCGTGGTCGACCAATGCGGCCTTCGGCCGATGTTCCGCAAGCTGATCCGGGAGTTGTCGAAGGGGTACAAGCAACGCACGGCCTTGGCGCAGGCCCTCGTGCACGACCCGTCGATCATCATCCTCGACGAGCCCACTTCCGGCCTGGACCCGCGGCAGATTCGCGAGGTGCGGAACCTGATCGACTATCTCGCCGAGACCAAGACCATCATCCTCTCCACGCACATCCTGCAGGAGATCGAGGCCACGGCCGACCGCATCGTCATCATCAACCGGGGCGAGATCGTCGGCAACGGCACCTTCGATGAACTCCGCTCGCGGGCGCAGTCGCAGAGCCGCTTCGTGGTTCGCATCGTCGACAAGCCGGTGGACGCGCGAGGCCGCCTGAGTGCCATCAGCGGTGTGACTTCCGTCGAGGAGCTGGAGGATGCGGAATTCGCCGCGTTCGAGGTGCTCGCGAAGCCCGACACGCCGCTCTGGCGTGAGGTCAGTGCCATTGCATCCGCGCAGGGCTGGCAATTGCGTGAAATGAGCGACAAGCCCTACTCACTCGAGGAGACTTTCCACGCGTTGACCGTGCACAAGCAAGGGGAGGTGGCCGCCTGATGCGAAACGCCTGGACCATTCTGCGGCGCGAACTCGGCGCCTATTTCACTTCGCCCATCGGCTATATCGTGATCATCGCGTTTCTGGCGATCAGCGTGGGCCTGTTTACCAGTACCTTCTTCGCCTTTCCCGTGGCCGATATGCGGGGCTACTTCGATTACCTGCCGGTCATGTTGTGCGTGCTCATTCCCGCGATCACGATGCGCACATGGGCGGAAGACCGCAAGGAAAACACATGGGAGATGCTGCTCACCTTCCCGATGAAGGCGTGGGAACTGGTGTTGGGCAAGTTTTTTGCCGCGTTCATCTTCCTCTGTGTCACGCTTGCATGCACGCTGACGATTCCCATCATGCTGGTGTCGCTGGGCAATCCGGACCCCGGCCCCATCGTGAGCGGCTACATCGGCACCCTGCTGCTCGGGGCGTTCTTTTTGTCACTTGGGATTTTCTTCAGCGGCTTCTGCAAGGACCAGATCGTCGCCTTCGTCGTGACGCTCCTGGCCTGCTTTGTGCTCTACCTGCTGGGCACGAACTTCATCGCCGCCTACATCAACAACCTTGTGACCGAAGGCAGCGCCTTTGCCGGCCTCGGCGTGTTCCTCATGACGGTGCTCGGCGTTCTCGACCACTTCGACGCATTCACCCGCGGGGTGGTCGAGCTGGGCGATGTGCTGTTCTTCGCCGCGTGGACCGTTCTGTTTCTCGGTCTCAACATCCTCTACATTGACGGGCGCAGCCGCCCCGGGGCCCGCATGTATTTCAGCACGGCCGTGGCCCTGTGCATCGCCATTGGGCTTTCGTTCAATTGGCTCATTGCCGGGGCAAGCCTTGCCCGGTTCGACATGACCGAGGACCAGATCTACACGATCTCGCCCGCGTCGCAATCGATTCTCTCCCAACTCGATGATCAGGTGCAGATCAACCTCTACATCACCCCGCGCGCGGAAATGCCGGCGGATTACGCCCGCCTCGAGGCCGATATCGTCGGTAAACTCTCCGAGCTGCGCCTGGCCTCCGGCGGCCGCATTCAGGTCAACACCGTGCATCTGCGCGCGGCCAATGTGCTGGCGAGCCAACCGCAACTCGCCTCGCTTGACGATGACCCCGAGCCCGAGGAGGCGGACGAGGCACGCGCACTCGAGGATCGCATGCTGGACAAGGGGATCGAGCCCTTCCCCGTGCAGACCATCGCGGACGATGCGGTTTCGAGCAAGCTCATCTACTCGCACCTGGGCATCGCGTACCGCGATCAGGCCGAGGAGATTATCCCGCGCGTGGTGCCCGGCGCCCTTCCGGAACTCGAGTATCGCCTCGTGAGCACCATCTACAAGATGACCCGCGAGGAGCCCCCGCTGATTGTCGTCGTCGCGCCGGAGGATGCCATCAACATTCCCGAGGAACAACGGCGGATGCTCGAGCAATTCGGTCAACCCGTGCCGCAATCGGAAGATCCTTTCCGGGCCTTGGGGCAGATTCTCGGCTTTGAGCGCTACGACTTCATTCGCTGCATGCTCACCCGTGAGGACCCGCTGCCCGATGACTTTGACACCCTGGTCGTCGTCAATCCGCGCGACTTGAATGACCGTCAGCGCTACGAGATCAGCCGTGTGCTGGCCTCGGGCAAGTCGGTGATCATGGCCGTACAGAACCTGACCTACGACTACCGCGTCACGCGCGAGGGGCTCAATGTCGTTCAGCAGATGGAAAACCCCGGCGTCAACGAATTGCTGCAGATGTACGGCCTCGGCGTCAGCGATGGCGTCCTGATGGATGTGAACACGGTGCAGCTCAGCGTATCCACCGGGGATCCCCTCACGGACATGTTCGGCGGCGGACAGCCCATCGAGGTCGCGACCCACATGGTCGTGACGCACGAATCCATGAACATGGATGTGTCGATCACGAATCGGCTGTCGAACATTTTCTATCTGTGGGGCTCGGCGCTGGAAATCGACGAAGGACGGCTGGACGAACTCGGACTCGACCACAGCGTCCTCATCCGCTCCTCGCCCAACGCCGCCAATCGCACGCCGCAGGAGATCGTTCTTGCCCTCAACGACGGGGCGGAGTCGTACCCGCTCATGGTGATGGTCGAGGGGCAATTCCCGGATGTCTTCGCCGATACCGAACGGCCCGCATGGCCCGAGGCCCCGCCGATGCCCGGTCAGCCGCCGCAACCGCCGGCATTCGACGATCCACCGGCCGAGCCCGTGGAGTTGATGCCCGGCAAATTGCTTCTGCTGGGCTCGGCGATGCTGTTTCGCGATGACTTCATCGGCATGCGGGGCTTCTCGAACCTCGATCTGTTCCTCAACAGCGTCGATGCCCTGAGCCTGTCGGATGAACTCGTCGATGTGCGCGGCCGCAAGCCGATCAACCGCATCATCTCGCGGCCGGAGGACGGCACGCGCCGCTTCTGGCAGATCATCAACTTTGTGGCCGTGAACGCCTCCATCGCCGGCATTGGCCTGATTAGCACGGTCGTGCGGCGGCGTTCGCGCGAGGCGTATACCATTGCGCAGGCCCGCAAGGCGCGCGGGGAAGGAGACGCGTCATGAACAAGAAAACGCTCATCGGGCTCGGCATCGCCGCGGCGGTGCTGGTGGTTCTGGTGTTGATTCGCAACCAATCGGACCAACCCGGCAACATTCTCGAACAAGTGCGGCTCGAGCCCCTCGTTCCGGCCGGACTCTCCACGGATGACATCGCGCGCATCGAGCTGTACAAGGGGGCCGTCCCCGGCGAACGCGTGGTGCTCGCCCGCTCGGCGCAGGATGCGGACGAGTGGCTCGTCGCGTCGCACTTCAACGCGCCCGTCGAGACGCAGCGCATCCGCGAGTTTCTGGCCAATGCCACCGGCCTTCGCGGCGAATTCCGCACCACCGCGCAATCGGATGGCGCCCTCGAGCCCTTCGAGTTGACGGACGAGGCCGCCTTTCATGTCGTTGGCTTTGGCCGCGCGGATGACACCCCTCTTTTTCATGTGCTCGTGGGCAAATCCCCGGAGTTCCGCACCGTATTCGTTCGACAGGCGGACAACCGCACCGTCTATGTCGAGGAAATCGACCTCAAGCGGGACGCGGGCATTCAGCAGCCCTTTGATGTCCTTGATGCCTCCGTGATCACGCCGAAGCCGAATCACTGGATTCGCACCGACCTCCTGGCGTTGGATACGGAGTCCGTCACGCGCATCGAGATGACGACCCCCAGCCGCACCGTTGCATTGGAGCGGCAGGCCCTGCCCGTGCCGGAGCCAGCCGAAACCGAGGAGGATGCCGAAGACGACCTCCCACCACCCGCCCCCGAGTTCGAGTGGGTCGTCGCGGAGGGTGGACCGGGCGGTCCGCTGAAATCCGTTGGCATGGAGGGCCTCGTGCGCCGGTTCGGCAACCTTCGCGGTGAAACCATCATGGACCCCGCGCTGGCGGCGGACTATGGGCTGGAACCCCCCGCGTATCGGCTTGAGGTAGCCGTCGAGGGGGCGGAGAGCCCGACCATCATCGAGGCCGGCCGGCCGGACCCCACGGGGCCCGGGTACATGCGCGTTGCGGGCAATCCGCATATATACGAGGTGCAGTCATTCACATTTGAGGCGGTTTTTCCACGGGCATCGCAGCTATTCGACCTGCCCGTCGTCGATGTACCGCTCAGCTCCGTGCGCGAGGTGCGCACGCAGGGCCCCGAGGGCGCCATTCACCTCATCAAGGGCGAGGACGAGGAGTGGGGCGTGGTGGCCCCCTCCGCGCCGCTGCCGGTTCAGCAGACGACGGTGGATGAACTCGGCCGTGCGGCGGCCGTGTGGCGGCCGGTGGACTATGTCAACTCCGATGCCGACACCGGGCTCGACACTCCCCAAAAGTCGATCACCATTGTGCATGTGGATGGCTCCGAGATCGTGACCCACATTGGCAATCCAAGTCCGGAGGGCGGCTATTTTGTTGACTTCGACGGTTCGCCGATGCCCTTGCGCATGAGCCAGACGGATGTCGATCGCCTTTTTCCATCCCCGAGCGACCTGTATCAGCTCGCCCTGCTCGGCATTCACCCCGATCTGGTCGATCGAATCGCCATCGAGCGCGCGGAGGATGCATTCACGCTCGCGCGTACGGATGACGACGGCTGGTCGATCACGAATGACGAAGGCGAGGCATCCGCTGATGCGATGGCGATCGAGAACCTCTTGGTCGACGCCAGCGCATTGCAAGCGCGCGAGATTGCCTTCGAGCACAGTGAAGCCCCGGGCGAGCCGGACGCGACGGTGCGTTTTTCATTGGGCGATGGCACGGAGGTGGGCATTCACTTCGGGCCGGAAGAAGGGGAGCACCGGTGGGCCACCGTGGATGGCATGGCAGGCGTGTTCCGAGTGCCCGTGGCGGATGTCGCCCGATTATTGCCGAATTCCAGCGCGTTGCGCGTGGTGGAGGCCGCGGAGGAAAGCTGAGCCGCCGTCTCCCACCAATCCATTCACACCCAGAGAGGGCACGCTACACGCGTGTCCTCTTTTTTTGGCTCCACGAATGTCTTGGCTCGATGAATGTCTTGGCGCCAGGGATGCCGCGGGTCAGGATTCCCGGTCGCGGGGCTCGATGAAGCGCAGCATCGAGGCCATCAACTCCTGGCTGCGTTGCAGGCCCTCCTCGTCGACCACCTCGGGGATGAGGGCGATGTCGCGCGAGTCACTCTCGGGGATCACCGGGGCGTCGTAGCCTCGCGAGCGCCCCCCTGCCCCACTCCGTCCGTACGCCGCCGAGCCTCCGGCATTCGCCAGGCGCTCGGTAAGCCGCTCGACCTGCCGCTGTGATTCCTCGAGCCGGGCATGGGCATTGGAGAGATCGCTGAGCAGCGAGTCGAACCGGGCGCCCTTTTCCTGCAGACCCGTGACTTCCTCGATCAACCGGTCGCGATCGGCGAGTACCTGCTCCAGCCGCGCCTGCAACTGGCGCATTTCGGTGGCCATCTCCTGGCCATGGCGCTCCGCATCGGCCTTGGCCTGCTGCGTCAGCGTGAGTTCCGCCCGCAGCGCTTCGCGCTCATGCGCCGAGGCCGCCTGGCCGGTACCCGCCACGGCCTCACCCGCGAACGAGGCCAGTTCCTCCTTCAACCGCATCACCTGCGCATCCGCCTCGATCAGGCGATCGCGGAATTGGTCGCGCTCGGCCGATACCGGCGCCAACTGGGCTGCATGGACCTCGGCCTCCCGGAGCCGGGCCAACTCCGCATCCTGCCGCCGAAGCGTGTCGCGCGCGGACTCCGCTTCGCCCTCGGCCACTTTCGCCAATGCCCGCGCCTGCTCAACATCGCGGCGCAGGGCGGCAATGGCCTCCCGCTGGGCCTCGTTGTCCTCCGTGAGGCGGCTGACCTTTTCCTCGAGCCGCGAGGCACGGCTCTTCGCCTCGGCCGCCTCCGATTCCGCCCGGCCCCGGGCCTCGTGCGCCTGGGCAATCCCGGGGTGCAACTCACGGACAAGGTTTTGGGCCTCGTCCCACTTCGCCCGGATTTCTGTCAATTGCCGCTCGGATTGCCCCAGCCGTTCCGCTTCGCTCTGCCAACGGGACGCATCCGCCGACACGGCGGCAAGGCTTCTTTCGAGCTGGCGGACCTCGGCCTCGGCCTTTGCTTGATTCGCGGCGGCGGCATCGCGGTCGGCCCGGGCCTGATCCAACTGCTCCAGGAGTTGCCGCCCGTCATCGCCGGAGCCCGAGCCCTCAGCGCCGCCCTGAAGGCGATGCAGGTCCGCCTCGCGCTCCTCCAGCCGGCGGCGCAGGGAGTCCCGCTCGGCGAGCAGGGACTCACGGGTGGATTCCGCCTCCGCCATCTCCGCCATGCGTCCTTCCGCCCGCTTCAACTCCGCCGCGAGGGCCTCGCATGCCGCCTCACTCTCGGCGAGCGAGCGGGCGATCGACTCGTATTCTTTGGTGGCCCGCTCGGCATTGGCGTTGGCGGCACCCTTGGCCTCGGCCGCCTGGGAGAGTTCCTGCGAGAGACGGGTAATGTCGCGCTCGGCCTGCTCCAGGCGTGGTGCGACTTGCTCGAGGTGCTGGGCAATGCCGTGCGCGCGCTCGACGGCTTCCGCATGCTCGGTGAGCGTGCGCTGCAGGGCCAGCAGTTCTTCGTGCTGAGCGTTGTAAAGTTCGGTGGTACTGCGCAGGATCTTCTCGAGCCGCACCACGCGCTGCTCGGCCGGGAGATCCTCCCAGTGCATGCGCGAGCGGGCCGTGGGCACGACGATGAATCCCTTGCACAGCCGGCACCAACCGTGCCGGCCGCCGAGGGTTTCCTCTACCCGGAAATGATTACCACAATGTGGGCAGTCGAACTCGATCATGGACCCATTGCTCGATCACCAACCCCTGGTTGCCCTGCCTTCGCTCGTTGTGTGCGGCAGTATAGCATGCTACCTGCGGCGTTCTACCCCGCCTCGACGATGAACCCGATCTGCCCCGCACGCCGCATTGCCATCGACTCGAACAGGCCCTTGGGCCGATGCTGAGTGGCGCGGCCGCCGAAAAAGTGCAACGCGCGGGTCAGCGGATCGGGGTAGGAGGCCCCGAAAACACTGACCACCCGGAAGGGCGCCAGCAGCTTCCGCCAATACGCGCCCGTCCACATCCGCTCATCGCCCCGCACGCCGCCATGCCAATGCACGGTGGGCACGGTGAAGATCACGCGCCGTGCCACGCGCAATTGCTCGTGAAACGACGCCACGATGGGCCCCTCGTCGAAGTGCTCCATTAATCCCTGGTGAAAGATCGCGTCGAAGGCGCCGTCTGCATAGGGCAATGCGAACATATCGCCCACCACGAAGGATGCGCGGCCGCCAAGGCGTTTGTTGAGGCGCTCATTCAGCGCGATGATGCCGGGGTCGTAGTCCAGCCCGGTCATGTCATACCCGCATTGGCTCAGGTAAATGGTGACGAGCCCCGTCCCGGTGCCGATCTCGAGCATGCGGCTTCCCGCCGGCATCGCCTGACACGGACCGAGCATATGCCCCATATTCGACAAATGATCCACGATTTCGGGCAGGGTGTAGTCCGGTTGATAGTATTCCGACCACGACACCACGCCATCCGACGGATTTGTCATTGCCCTGCCTCTCGTGCGATTTCCTGATACACCCCAAGGTACGCCCGCGCCGTGCGCTCCCATGAGTAGGTCGCCGCCCATTCGAGCCCACGGGTCCGCATCGCCGCCGCATGGTCCGCGTCCGACAAGACGCGCGCGCATGCTCCCGTGAGGCCGTCCGCGTCCAATGGGTCGCACACCGCGGCGGCTTCGCCCGCTACTTCGCGCAACGAGCCGCCGTTCGAGCAGACGACGGGCAACCCGCAGGCCATAGCCTCGAGCACGGGCCAGCCGAACCCCTCGAAATGCGATGGCCAGAGCAACACGCTCGCCGCGTTGTACGCCGTTACGAGGTCCTCCTCCGGCAGTCCGGTCAGATGCACGACGGCATCCGCGAGTCCCTCGGCCTCCATCAGGTCCAACTGCGCCGTCGAGAATCGCCCCCCAACCTTCAGCAGGCGGGTGTCCCCGTTCCCCTCCTTGCGCAATCGGCCGACCACGCGAATGACCGTCTCAATGTTCTTGTACCCCTCCGTCGAACCGACATGCAGCACGAGGGGAGCATCGGCCAGGCCGTGCTTTCGGCGAAATGCCGCCACCTCGGCCGCATTCACGGGCCGAAACACGGGCTCGACTCCTAGCGGCACCACGGAGACCCGCTCCGGCCGGCAGGCCGTCTTTTCCAGTACGGTGGCGCGCGTGAACTCGGAGTCGCACACGACCCGCGCGGCCTGTTCCATGCGCGCGAGTGATCGGCGAAACATGCGCACGCCCATGGGGGAAAAAATGTCGCTCAGCCGCGGGGCCATCAGGAAGGGCATCAGGTCATGGCAAGTCACCACGGATTGCCGGAGCCGCGAAGATGGGATGGCCGCGGCGTAGTCGCTGTCGACAATGTGGAGCACATCGAACGCTGAGAACCGAAGCGACAGCGGCAGCAACAGGCGCTTCTGGAGTTTTACCTGCCAACGAGGCGCACGCGCCGGGCTCGCCAAGGCTTCCTCCCCGGCATGCAACGACACGGTGTGGCCGGCGGGCATCACCGTGCGAAGCGCATCAAACAGGGTGCGCGCCGTGCGGATCATGCTGTAGCGCCCTTCCCCCGGTACCACACCCGACAGCAAGACCCTCATCGCCCCCACCCCATTGGCGGCCGTCAGCCGCCGGTGTAGGCGAAGTTGTACTCGGCCTCGGCCAGAAGCGGCGCAACGGCGTCCTTGTCGGAGATGACTTCCGGCTCGATGCCCCAGTCAATGCCGATGGCGGGGTCGTTGTAGCGGATGGACCGCTCGGATTCGGGCGCGTGTGTGCTCGTGCACTTGTACCACACCATGGAGTCATCCTCGAGGGCGATGAAGCCGTGCGCGAAGCCGCTGGGCACCCACAGGGCAAGCTTGTTCTCGGCCGAGAGCGTGCGGCCGACCCATTTGCCGAAAGTCGGCGAGCCTTGGCGAATGTCCACCGCCACATCAAAGATGGAGCCCTTCATGGCCCGCACGAGCTTGCCCATGCCATGCGGCTCGAGCTGGTAGTGCAGACCGCGCAGCGTGCCCCGCTTGGAGGTGCTGACATTGTCCTGCAGGAAGGGCTCGGTAAAACCGGCCTCCGTCCAGGTCGCCGCGTTGTAGGCCTCCATGAAGAAGCCGCGGTCGTCCTCGAAGACACCGGCGTTAACTTCCCACACGGCGTCGATCTCGGTCGGCTTGAAGGAAATGGGCATTGGCATAAGGGGCTAACCCTCCTGAAGGGACGCGATTCCGCGGTCCACTTGCTTGAAAGTGCGGATGTTGTAGAAGCGATCCTCGTTGAAATCGCCGAATTCATCGCGATGCTTGTGCAGCTCGCGGATGGTGTGTGTCACGGAGTACTTCGGCAGGAAGCCCAGGTAGGTGCGCGCCTTCTCGCACGACACCTTGTAGTTGCGGAAGTCGCGCACATCCTTCACCTCGATGCGCACCTTCTCGCCGGTGAGTTCCTCGACCTCGTCCTTCACCATGTCGGCGACCTGGCCCACGGTGAAGTTGTCATGCGCCACATTGAATACGCCGCTGATTTCATCCGCCGCCTGCACCGCGCGCAGGAAGGCCATCGAGGTGTCGCGCACATCGATCAACGGCCGCCAGATGCTCGGGTTGTTCACGGTGATGAGGCCGTCCTGCATCGCGCATTTGTACATGGTGTTGATGATGAGATCGAAACGCGTGCGCGGGCTGTAGCCGTTTACCGTGCCCTGCCGCAGCGCGATGGTCGAGAAGGCGTCATCCTGCAGTTGAAGCACGCCGCGCTCGCCCTGAAGCTTGGAGATCCCGTAGGGGTAGTGGCAGGTGACCGGCGCATTCTCATCGTAGAGCTTGTTCACCGTGTAGCCGTACACCGAGCAGGACGACGCGTAGATGTAGCGCTTCACGCCCGCCTGCTTCGCCCGGAAGGCGAGGTACGACGGCAGCGCACCGTTCTGGATGAAATTCATCGCCGGGTCGAACTCGGCCATCGGGTCGTTCGAGAGGCCCGCGAGGAAGATGACCTGGTCGAAGCCCACGAGGTCGTCCTCGGTGAGGTGAAACAGCTCACGCTGCGTGACCTTCACATCCGACGGGAGGTGATTGCCGAACCAGAGTTGGTCCACCACCTCGACATCGTAACCGTGCTCCCGCAGCAGGGGCACCAGGATCGAACCAATGAAGCCGGCGCCGCCGGCAACCAGAATGCGCATCGGGAGTTCCTTATTCGTCCGCCGCGCCCACAAGGCGCTCGTAGCGGTCCAGGTTGAGGGAGACATCGCGCGGGACGGGAAAACCGACCTCGTCGCGCCGAATTTCGCCGATTTCCTTCGATGGGTCCAGGCTGCGGGCGTACTCCAGTACCGTGCGGCGCGGTCCGCCCACATGCACCACGCCTATCGCATCGCCCGTGATGAGCGGCACCAGCTTCGCCGCGATTGCCGAGACGCTCTCGCGGCTCGTCCATTGGTCGGCGAAGGCCTTGGGATAGGGGAATTCGTCCGGCCCGAAAGTCGTGCGCACGATGAGGCTGTTGTCGTACAGGCGCACGGCGCACTCGCCCGCGAGCTTCGACCAGGCGTACTTATTCACCGGAAAAACAGGATCCTCCTCGGAATAGGGGCCGTTCTCCCCGGAAAAGACATAGTCCGTGGAGATATAGACCAGACGGATGCCGTGTTTCGCGCACAACTTAACCACATTGGCCGTGCCGATCACATTCGTGTCCAGCGCGGGCGCGGGGTCCTCCTCCACCAGTGGAGGCGAGGTGATTGCCGCCGCGTGGATCAATACATCCGCCGGGTGCTGGGCGAAGTAGGTCTCCATGCCGGGCAGATCGCGCACATCGAAGGCCTCCGTGCCCGGGGCGTCGATTCCGGGCAGCAGGGTCTGCAACTTCGAGCCAAGCAGACCGGAGCCGCCAGTGAGCAATACGCGGGGAGTTGTCATCGTAGGGAGATGTCCATATCGGGTGCGGGCATTTCTCGTGCAGGCATGAATCGCCCCAGCAGGGCTGCGCGTCAGGATTCCCCGGATCGTAGTCTGCCGATGGGGGAAATTGCAAAAGCGTGGGATTCCGTCGCTACTTGCGGCGAGGTTGCTTCTGTTCCGGCTATAATCCGCCCCGAAGCCAAAGGGAGAACCGCCATGATTATCGATGCCTGGGCCCAGCACCCCACTCCGCGCCACATCGGAGACCCCATATTCGACTCGCTACGGCGATGGATGAAGGGCGGCGACATGGACCCGGCCGAGATCGTGGACATCCCGGTGGCGTACACCCTGGGCGCCATGGATGCCGGCGGCGTGACGCACAGCCTCATCAGCGCGTGGGAGGCGCCGGGCCGCACGATGATCAGCAACGACGAGGTGGCGGCCTTCGTGGCCGAGGGCGACGGGCGGCTGTTCGGCGTGGGCTCGGTGAACATCGCCAAGCCCGTCGAGGCCGTGCGCGAAGTCCGGCGTTGCGTGAATGACCTCGGCTTCAAAGCAATCCGCGTGCTGCCGTGGTTGTGGGAGCTGCCCCCCACCCACGCCCGCTTCTACCCGGTCTACGCCGTCTGCTGCGAGCTGGGCGTGCCCTTCTGCACGCAGGTCGGGCACACCGGCCCGCTCATGCCCTCCGAATACGGCCGCCCGATCCCCTACATCGACCAAGTCGCGCTCGATTTCCCGGAACTCACCATCGTGTGCGGACACATCGGCTACCCGTGGACCGAGGAAATGGTCGCCGTGTGCTCCAAGCACCCCAATGTCCACATCGACACCTCGGCCTATACCGTCAAGCGCTACCCGCCCGAACTCGTGCGCTACATGAAAGGACACGGCCGCGACCGCGTCCTCTTCGGCACCAACTGGCCCATGATCCCCCCATCAAAGGCGCTCGAAGGCCTCGATACCCTCGACCTCGACGACGACACCCGCGCCCTCTTCCTCGCCGGCAACGCCAACCGCATTTTTAATTTGGGGTTTTAATTGGGGGAATCGCCCTTCGACAAGGGGGGGTAGGTATGCCCACGCTCTACGCTCGTTTTACGCACCCTTTCCGCTCGTTCCCAAGTTGCACTTGGGAATGCCCTTCCCTGCGAAGCTGTGCTTCGCCAATCTACGCCTACGCCATTGGGGGCATTGTGTGAACCGCAGATAAACACAGATGAACGCGGATTCGAACGGCGCAGGCAGTGGTCATCGCCGGACCATCTGCGTGCATCAGCGTTCATCGGTGGTTTCAGAATCCGGCTCCTCTTCGTCCTCCAGATACGCCATGCGCCGCTGGATGAGCCAGTGCGGGTCTTCGCGGAGGGTCGCCTCGATTTCCGGGTCGCGCAGGTAAGGCACCTTGTTAAGAATTTCTGCCGCGAACACCCGTGCCCAGAGAGAATCGTCTTGGTAGAAAGTGAGAAGGACTTGATGGAGCTCTTCCCGCACGCCCGGTCGAAGACGCTCCGGACGGTTGCGAAAGGCGGTTTGGTAAGGACTGATGCGCGCTGCAATGTGTTCGTACAATGCTTCCCTTTCAGCGAGATCTACCCCATCTAGCTCTAGCATGGCCATCCAAGCCTCAAAGGCGTGAAATTCGTACATAAAGTCCGTGAGAGCGGAAAATACTAGGCTGTTATCCCGCTCCTCCTCCTTCATAATCTCCAAATGCTTCTCAAAGTTGACACCTTGGTACCCCGGTCGCTCGGCACTGCGCGATTCTTCCGCGAGCACATCCCAAAGCAACGCCCGAAAGCCGGGATGCTCCGGCCGCCACAGTGGAATCATGGCTCGCAGCATGCATGTATCCGACAAGTCATCACTGACCATCAGGACAAGCGCCAGAGATAGGAGGTTCTCGCCAAATGAGGCCGACGAAAGAACTTTCTGAAAGTGCAGCAGCATACCCTGCCGCACAAATTCCTCATCTCCATAAGTCTGTCTCAGGCTGTTCGCAGCATCTCGCCAATAAAGCGCCCTGTAAATCTGATCCAGATCTGCCTGCTCCATTTCATTTAAACGCTCCCGCATAACCTCGTACTTTTGCTCAAACTCTGCGTCTGTGTACTGAGACAAATCCCCAACTGCTTCAATGGGCAGGATGTCGATGCAAAAGCTAACAAGAAGGATCATGCTCAGCGTCCTTTGCTCGTTCCCAAGTTGCACTTGGGAATGCCCTTCCCCGCGAAGCTGTGCTTCGCCAATCTTCGCCTACGCCATTGGGGCATTGTCTGAACCGCAGATAAACGCAGATGAACGCGGATGCGAATAGCGCTGGCAGTGGTCATCGCCGGACCATCTGCGTGCATCAGCGTTCATCTGTGGTTTCAGAATCCGGCTCCTCTTCGTCGTCCAGATACGCCATGCGCCGCTGGATGAGCCAGCGGGTGCGGCCGAGTG
>ERZ869909.743-NODE-743-length-33196-cov-80.109303_pt1 | contig 33196 bp, 27 predicted proteins | sample MGYA00520892_ERZ869909 | MGnify/ENA primary metagenome ERZ869909 (study PRJEB32215, sample SAMEA104723947) | bioreactor metagenome | biome: bioreactor; feature: anaerobic bioreactor; material: water | place: China | collected 2015-03-12 ...
GTGCTGATGTTCGAGAAGATGTTCGAAAGCCGTATGTTCTTTGTCGACAAACTGATCGCCATGGGCGCGCGCATCGTGCTGTGCGACCCGCATCGCGCCATCGTCGCAGGGCCATCGAAATTGCGCGGTGCGCGGCTGGAAAGTCCCGATATCCGCGCCGGCATGGCCATGCTGATCGCCGCGATGTGCGCCGAAGGCACCAGCACGATCAACAACGCCCAGCAGATCGAACGCGGCTATGAGCGTATCGACGAACGGCTCAACGCATTGGGCGCGCGCATTACCCGTGTGCCTGCACGAAGCTGACGCCGGGCTTTCATCTGTTCACAAATATCCTGCGGGGGTGAGGCGCACTGCGCCGAGGGGGCGCAAAGCCCCCTGCCCGCCCTCAACCCAGCGCCGTCATCCAGAACCAGGCAGTGAGGGCGCAGGCTGCAGTCCCAATCAGCACACTCGACGCCGCGACGCGGCGCGCACGACCATACATATTGGCGAATAAATAGGCGTTCACACCCGGTGCCATTGCCGCCGTCACCACCGCTGAGCGGAACTGAGCCTCATTCAGCGCCAGCCCGCGTCCCATCCCCCAGACGATGGCCGGATGCACCACCAGCGAGATCCCGCAGGCATAGAGGATCAGCCGCACGTCGCCTTCGGGCCGATAGCGATAAAGCACGCCACCCAGGCCAAAAAGCGCAGCAGGCAAACCCGCCCGCGCGATCAACTCCAGCGCTTGCTCTGCCGCTGCCGGAAGCGGCAGTCCGCCCAGATTGACCAGCGCGCCCAGGGCGATGCCGATGATCAGGGCATTGCGCAACATACCCAGCGCCACCCGCCCCATCGTCGCCCCGATCCCCTGCCCCCGTGCCCGCACCGCTTCCATCGCTGTTATACCGATCAGATAACAGAACGGCGAATGCAACGCGATGATGGCGAAATTCGCTGCCAGCGCATCGGGGCCATAAGCGCGCTCGGTAATCGGCAGCCCCAGCAAGAGCGAGTTCGAAAAGAGGCAGACGAATCCCACCGCAATCGCGTCCTCCCAGCCGCGGCCGAACAGGAAACGCGCACCCAGCAGGCCCAGAACAAATCCCGTTACCGCACCAGTGTAGAAACTCGTCAGCAACCGCCAGTCAAACTCCTGCCCCAGGTCCAGCCGCGCGATAGCCAGAAACAACAGACAGGGAATGGCGAAGTTCTGAGAGAACTTCATCAATCCTTCGACCGTGCCCTCATTCATCCAGCCACGCCAGGTCACACCGTATCCGGCCGCAACGACGAGAAAAACCGGCAAGATGACATCGACAAGCGCCTGCATGGCCTAGAATCCGGCTCGGGGAGCGGCACGCTCCCCGGCGCCGGACGAGCCCTCGATGGGGGCGGCCGGCGCCTCCCCCGGGCCGATCACAGATCGAACTCCAGCGTCATACCGTCATGGGCCGGCGTTACATGCGCCGGCGTTTCGGCCAGAACCGTTTCATAGTCGAGATCGACATGCATGTTGGTCAGCACCGCCTGCCGGGGACGGGCGCGGTCAATCCAGCCCAGCGTCATCTCAAGATGCGCATGGGTCGGATGCGGGCGGCGGCGGAGGGCGTCAACAATCCAGCATTCCAACCCCTCCAGCATGGGCCAGCTTTCGTCGGGGATATGCACCGCATCAGGCAGATAGGCCATGTTACCGACCCGAAAGCCCAGCGTGTCCATCGAGCCGTGATCGGCCGGAAACGGGGTCAGCGCAATCGGCCCGCCGGGGCCGTCGATGGAGAATGGCCCATCAATGGTAAACAGATCAAGGATCGGTGGATAGGGCGAGCCCGCGGGCTGCATGAAGGCATAGCCGAAACGCGACATCAGCGCCTCCTGAGTCGGACCGTCGGCCCAGACCGCCAGACGCTTACGGGTATTAAAGACGATCATCCGCAGATCGTCGATCCCGTGTACATGATCGGCGTGGCTATGGGTGTAGACCACCGCGTCCAGTGCCCCCACTCCGGCATCCAGCAGTTGTTCGCGCAAATCGGGCGAGGTATCGACCAGCACCCGCGTCACACCCGCCTCTCCGATGCGCTCCAGCAGAAGCGAGCAACGCCTGCGCCGGTTGCGCGGGTTGTTCGGATCGCATTCGCCCCATTCTCCGCCGAGTCTCGGTACCCCGCCGGAAGAGCCGCAACCAAGGATCGTCGCACGCAACCGGGCCATCACGCGGCCTTCCGCCAGGCAGCGGCGCGGGTGAACAGCCGGTCGAAATTGGCGCTGGTCTGGCGCGCGAAATCCTCATAGCTCAACCCCCAAAGGGACGCGATGGCACGGGCGGTATGGGCCGTATAGGCTGGCTCATTGCGCCTGCCGCGAAAAGGTGGCGGGGCGAGGTAGGGCGCATCGGTTTCCACCAGGATCCGCTCGACCGGTGCGGAGGCGAAGATGTCGCGCAAGGTTTGCGAGCGGGGAAAGGCGGCAATCCCTGAGGCCGAGAGGTAGAACCCCAGATCCAGCGCTACCTGCGCCAGTTCTGGCCCCGACGAATAGCAATGCATGACGCAAGTGAAAGCCTCCACGCGCCAGGCATCCGACAGGATACGCGCCATATCCTCATCGGCATCGCGGGCATGGATGATCAGGGGCAACCCGGTGCGCCGAGCAGCCTCGATGTGAACAGCCAGCGATTGCCGCTGCACCTCTGCGCTTTCAGCTGTATAATGATAATCCAATCCGGACTCGCCGATACCCACACATTTCGGATGTCTGGACAGCGCCAGCAGTTCCTCCAACGTGGCCATGGGCTCCTCAGCCACGCTCATCGGATGCGTGCCGACGCTGAAAAAGACACCCTCATGCGCCTCGGCAATGGCGCGGATACCCGGCAGGTTGCGCAGACGCGTGCAGATGGAAACCATGCGCGTCACCCCGGCCGCGTGCGCACGCTCGATCACCGCATCCAGTTCGCCGTTGAAATCAGGAAAATCCAGGTGTGTATGGCTGTCTACAAGCGTCGGCGGGGTCAATTCTCGCATCCTTCCGGGCCTCATCTGGCCAGTGTTCTGGCCACGTTTTCCATCCGCAGGAACATATCGAGCACCAGGGCGGCCGGGTCAAGGTTGACCGCCCGCCCCTGCCGTGCCCGTGCCCCCAGATCGGCGGCGAGTTCGGCCCAGCGACGCGCGGAAGCGGCATCCGGTGCCAGCCGCGCGATCAGTGCGGCTTCACCCGGTGCAGCTTCTGGAAGCGGTTGGCCGCTGGCGCCCGTGCGCGCCACCCGCGCCATCGCCATATCCACCATGCGCACCAGAAGGTCGAACCGCGCCTCTGCGCCGCGCCCGGCCACTGTGTCAGCCAGCGCGCGCAGGCGCGGCCGATCCATGGCCGGCAGACCATCCATCACCGCCAGAAGTTGCGCATATATCGCCATGCCGTCATTGGCCAGAATGCGAATCGCCTCCCCGACCGACCCACCCGAAAGCTCCGCCAGCGCCTGGCTGTCAATATCGGCGGCGCCCTCCCCCATCGCCTGGGTCAGCGCATGACCCATATCCCGCGCGCCCAGAACCGAAAGCCGCAATTCGCGGCACCGCGAGCGGATTGTGGGCAACAGGCGCGAGGGTTGATGCGCAATCAACAGCAGAACCGCGTCGCTCGGTGGCTCCTCCAACAGCTTCAGAAGCGCATTGGCCGCGTTCGGGTTCATCTCGTCCGCGGCATCGACGATCACCACCCGCCGCCCACCATCTACAGCGCTCAGGCCAAAGAAGTCGCGCAGGGCTCGGACATCCTCGACAGCAATCACCTGCCGCATACGCCCCTGTTCGTTCAGGCTGCGCCGGATCAGCTTCAGGCCCGGCTCGGACAGGGCCAGCAACCGCCGCGCCACCGGATGATCGGGGGATACCTCCATATCGGCAGGCGGCTGCGGCGTGCCAAACAGACCGCCATCCACAGCCGGCTGGGCCAGAAGAAAGCGCGCGATGCGCCAGGCGAGCGTGGCCTTGCCCACGCCGCGCGGACCGGTGATCAGCCAGCCATGATGCATCCGCCCCGACGTGAACGCCTCCAGAAAGGCCGCCTCTGCCGCTTTTTGCCCGAACAGATTCTGTGTTTCACGCGGATGTGGCGCTCCATCGACGCGGTCGGGTTCAGGCACGATAGTGGGTTCAGCCATGGCGCGGATCTTCCAGAAAGGCACGGGCAATCGCCGCCACATCCGCCGCAACTGTCGCTACGGGGCGGTTGCCGTTAACCAGGCGTACCCGTTCAGGAAACTCCCTGGCCAATGCGATGAAACCAGCGCGCAATGCCTCCTGAAACCCCAGGCCAAGCGACTCGAAACGATCTTCGGCATGGTCGCGCGCCAGCCCCCGACGCAGGGCCTGGGCTGGCTCCATATCGATGACGAAGGTCAGGTCGGGCTCCAGCCCGATCATCGCGGCATGCAGCAGATCGACCTTACCGCGCAATGCGGCGCGCGCAGCGCCCTGATAGACACGGGTCGAATCGGCAAACCTGTCAGAAATGATGATATCGCCGGCATCCAGCGCCGGCAGAATCGTCTTTTCAACATGGTCGCGCCGCGCCGCGGTGAAGAGCAGGATTTCGCTTTCCGGCGACCACCGGCCGGCGTCCCCCTCCACCAGCAGGCGTCGAATCTCCTCGGCCCCGGGCGAGCCACCGGGTTCACGCGTCAAAGTCGCGCCAAGCGCATCGGCAAGCAGGCGCGCCTGGGTAGACTTGCCCGATCCGTCGATCCCCTCGAAGGTAATGAACACGCCCCGGTTTGTGCTCATTCCCAACCTCCGCCCAGATCATCAGCGTCACAGGGGGGCTTTCTGCCCCCCTCTGGGCCCACGGCCCATTCACCCCCCGAGGATATTTTTGAACAGATGAAGCCAGCCGCGCACCGCCCTGCCCCGAACCAACGGGGCAGGGAAGCTTCACCTGTTGCGATCATCGGCGTCCCCGCCTGTACCGCCAGACCACCATCAGGGCACAAAGTTAATATTCCGTTGCTTCATCTGTTCAAAAATATCCTCGGGGGGAGCCGCCGCGAAGCGGAGGCGTGGGGGGCAGACAGCCCCCCTTCCGGAGCCGCCAAGAAACGGTCATCATCCCATGGCGTTACCGGATCATCAGGCCAAGATGCCCTGCAAGAACGATTGCAGCGCTGCGCATGCGCGGCACAAAACCACCCTCTTCCACGGCATGTCCGGCGACAAGCGGCAGCTCGAAATCCGCCATCCCGGGGACCGAAACAATCAACCTCGCCAGTTCCTGCCCCTCGGATATGGGGGCCGGGATCGGGCTGTCGAAGGCAACACGCGCGGTAATCTGGTCCTCGGTAAACACCGGTATCAGAACTTCATGGTCACGCGGCGCAACCAATGGCACCGTGCTTTGCGCGCCCATCCAGACATCCGCTTCGGCAAGCACCTGCCCCTCCACCGTCACCCGGTATTCAGCGAACTGTCGGAAGGACCAGTTGATGATGCGCTCGGCCTCTTCGAGCCGCTCGCGTTCACCGTCCAGCCCCGAGAACACAAAGATCACCCGCCGGTTTCCCTGCACCGCCGAGCCGGTCAGCGCATAGCCCGCCTCGCTGGTGTGCCCTGTCTTCAATCCATCCAGCCCCAGGCCGGCACCAAGAAGCGGCACCCGGTTCGGTTGCGTTATGTTGTTCCAGGTGAATTCCCGTTCGGCAAGGTAGGGGTAATATTCGCCATGTTCTTCCAGTATATGCTGCGCGAGGGTTGCCAGGTCACGCAGGCTCATCCGGTGTTCAGGATGTGGCCAGCCCGATGCGTTCACCAACGTTGTGTTCTCCATCCCCAGCTGGCGCGCACGCGCGGTCGCAAGGCGGGCGAAGGCCTCTTCGCTGCCAGCCAGCCCTTCGGCCACCACCACTGTAGCGTCGTTGCCCGAAAGCACCGCGATACCGCGGATCAGGTCTTCAGCAGTAGGGCGATCCCGGGTTTCAAGGAACATGCGCGATCCGCCCATCGCATGCGCGCGCTCCGAGACGGTAAAGGTGGTGTCCAGCTGAACACGCCCGTCATCGATCGCCTCGAAAAGCATGTTCAATGTCATCAGCTTGGACATCGAAGCCGGAGGCAGTGGCACATCGGCATTCTGCTCAAACAGGATCTGGCCGGTGTTGTAGTCGATTACCAGCGCGTTGGGCGAGCGCCCCTCATAGGCAACTTGCGCCTGTGCAGCGAAGGCGGAAAGCGCCACGGCGGCGACCGAGATGAGCGCGGACAGGCGGGACAGGGACATGGAGAAGCTCCGTTGAATCGGTCTGGCGGCGCGACGCGCCACCCTTATCAGTCGCCAATCTGCCCCAGCCGGGGCCGGAATACAAACCTGCTTAGCGCACAACCACGTAAGCATCGGTAAATCCCATCGCGCGCACGCGCTCAAGGATCTGGCCGCGTCCGGCCTGGTCACTGGCGGGCCCGACCACCACACGCCAGAACTCCCGATCATTTGCCCGGCCACGCCGGAGTTCGGCACTCAACCCCGCGGCCTGCAACTGCTCGCGCGCGCCGGTGGCGTTGGCTTCCACGCTGAAGATACCAATCTGCACGAAGGGTCGGTCAAGCGTGGTGACCACCGGCACGGGTTCCGCCCGGACGAGCGCGGGTTCTGCGGCTTCGTCCGGAAGCGGGATCATCACGGTTTCGGTCGCAGGCTCGGGCGTGCGGCTGAAGAGGCCCAGCAGCCCACGCCGTTCGCGCGGCTGCGCTTGCGGTTGCGGCTGCGGCGCGGCGGGAGCAACCTCTTGAAGCGGGTTGTGCGCGCGCTCAGCACCAGGGGTGAGCGCCGTTTCGGTGATTTCCGAAGCCTCGGCATCCGTCGCTTCGCGGCGCCCGAAAAGCCCTGCCAGCAGACCGCGGCGCGGCGTCTCTACGCCCCGCTCCACCGCGCTGATCTCGACCTGTCCGACGGCAGTTCCGGGTTGCGCCGGCGTTTCGGCTTCTGCCCGTTCCGGGGCCTCTTCCGTGACAGGCTCTGGCGCCGCCTCGATCTGCTCGAGCCTGAGCGCGACGACATGGATTGTGGTAGGTGCGCCGGGCAGGATGCCCAGCGCATTCGCCGCCTCCGAGGAAATCTGAAACCGTGGCCCCGGATTCTCGCGCTCACGACGGAACAGCGCGCCAATCACCGTCTCGCCGTTCTGGCCGTTCCGGATCAGCACACGTTCGGGAGCTTGCGCGCCCGGATGCGCCACCCATACGCCACCCAGCGAGGGGCGGCCATCCCAGAGCCCGTCTTCTTCCATGTTGAAAACCTCGGGCGCCTCGACGTCACGCTCAATGGCGCGGCCAGGGGCGGCCATGTCCTGCCCGGCCCCGGCGCGGCTTGCACCCCTTCCGTCTCGGGAATCGCCCAACGTGCAACCACCGAGCGCCACCGCCAACGCAAGACCCATCGCCAGCCCCGCACGCAAGGGAATATCCTTGTTCACTGCTCTCGCCATTCTGCCCTCGCTGCCGATTTCATACCTGCCCGCGACCGCACCGGCTTCTTCTGCCTGCCCCGGCGCGACAAAGGCAGCCCGAACACGGAATTTTGTATCAGTGTAGCGTCTCTGAACCTTCAAGAAAAGCCCTCTACACACAGCGCGCGGCACCCGTTGCGGCAGAGCCCCGCGCCGGCATGAATGCCATGCCGGTCAGCCCTCATCGCGCCAGCGGTTGACCATCGGATAGCGGCGATCGAGCCAGAAGGCCTTTTGCGTCAGCCGCACGCCCGGCGCGGACTGAAAGCGCTTCCATTCGGAAATGTGGAGCAGATGCTCCACCCGTTTCACCGTGGCACGTTCATATCCCTCGCCCACCAGATCGGCGACCGAGGCGTCTCGCTCGATCAGCCCCTCAAGCACCGCATCCAGCACTGGATAGGGCGGCAGGCTGTCATCGTCGCGCTGGTTCTCACGCAGTTCGGCCGAAGGGGGCTTGTCGATCACCTGCGGCGGAATGACGGTGCCCGCCGGGCCATGCATCCATGGCCGGTGGTTCGCGTTGCGCCACCGGCAGGTTTCAAAGACCCGGGTCTTGTAGAGATCCTTGATCGGGTTGAAGCCGCCGTTCATGTCGCCATAGATCGTGGCATAGCCCACCGCCACCTCGGATTTGTTGCCGGTGGTCAGAAGCATGGCGCCGGTCTTGTTCGATATCGCCATCAACAACAGTCCGCGCAGGCGGGACTGGATGTTTTCCTCGGTTACATCCTCGGTCAGCCCGGCGAAAAGCGGCGCCAACGCCTCACCGACGGCTTGCTGAGAACCCGATATCGGCACGCTGTCCAGTGGACAGCCCAGCGCGCGGGCGACAGAGGCTGCATCGTGCAGCGAAGCATCGGAGGTGTAACGCGAAGGCAGCATGATGCAGCGCACATTCTCAGGCCCCAACGCATCGGCGGCAATCGCCGCCACCAGTGCGGAATCGATACCGCCCGAGAGGCCCAGCACCACGCGCCTGAAACCGGATTTTTGCAGATAATCCCGTGTGCCCAGAACCATCGCGTGGTAATCGCGCTCCCAGTCATCGGGCATGGGGGAAAGGGGCGCGGGCACGGCCCGCCAGCCCTCAGCCGTTTCCTCGAAATCGACATGCGTCAATGTCTCATCGAAACCGGGCATAAGAGCGGCCATCTTGCCGCCGGGGTTCAGCACGAAGCTGGCACCGTCAAACACCTGATCGTCCTGACCACCCACCATATTCAGATAGACCAGTGGCAGCCCGGTCTCGACCACCCGCGCCACCATAAGATTGATGCGCGTATCGAACCGCCCGCGCGAATAGGGCGAGCCGTTGGGCACCAGAAGGATTTGCGCGCCGGATTCAGCCTGTGCCTCGGTGACATCATCGTGCCAGGCATCCTCGCAGACCGGGGTACCGATGCGCAGCGGGCCGATGCGGTAGGGGCCGGAAATATCACCGCGCCGGAACACGCGCTTCTCGTCAAAAACGCTGTCGTTCGGAAGATGATGCTTGTGCACCACTGCCACAACCTTGCCCCCTTGGAGAACATGCCAGGCATTGTAAACGCGGCCTGCCTCGGCCACTGGCGCGCCGATCCCGATCGCGGGGCCATCACCACAACGCACCGCCAGCGCCGCCAACCGATCCGCTACATCGCGCAGGAAAGCCGGTTTCATAACCAGATCTTGGGTCTGGTAGCCAGTCAGGAACATCTCGGGCAGCGCCACCATGTCGGCGCCCGCCTCCCTGGCTTGCTGCCAGGCGGCATAGGCCTTTTCGGCATTGTCGGCAAGCGCCCCCAGAACTGGGTTGAGCTGGGCAAGGGTCAGGCGGAACGTCGCGGCCATGGTCAGCCTTTGGCAAGGAAAGGTTAATGCCTACATAGCAGGTTGCACGGCAGGGAAAAGTGCACAGCGCAGGTCGGCCCTGTCCGCCCGGTCGCCCCTTCATCTTGCCGAAAATACGCCCGGGGGGTGAGGCGCACCGCGCCGAGGGGGGCAGGCGCCCCCCTTCCCTGGCCTTCAGATGCGGATCACGTATTCCTTGCGCGTCGTCTCCACCACCCGCCAGACCCCGCGAAAGCCGGGGCGGATCAGGAAGCTGTCGCCCGCGCGCAGAACATGCACCTCGCCCCCGTCCTCGGTCAGGATCGAATGGCCCGACAGGATGCGGCAATATTCCCACTCATCGTAATCCACACGCCAGGCGCCTGGGGTGGATTCCCAGATCCCCGCAAAGAGTCCGTCGCGTTCCTCAATATCCCAACTGGTGAAAACAGGTTTGCCCTCGATAAGCCGGTCAGGCGCAGGGGTGGCGGTCTGGGGGGAAACAAGGGCGGGGTCAAGGCGGGTGAAATGCATGTGGCCTCCGATGGTGCGCACGACCAGCTTGCCTTGGAACGCCGCGCGCTTCCAGCACGAATACAGCGCCGAGCGACGATATGGACAAGCCCGACGTGATGGCACTAGAAACAAGACCATTGCAGGAGGGGCACACCATATGAAAACCGTTGAAGACCTGTCGCTGAGCCATATCGCCGTCAACGTGGACGCGGATGGTATTGCCACCGTCTCGCTCAACCGGGCGGAAAAACGCAACGCGCTCAATGCAGCGACCGTCGAGGATCTGATCGAGGTGTTCTCGCTCTTTCCGCGCACGGGTGTCCGCGCGGTGGTGCTGCGCGCCGAGGGGCCGCATTTCTGCGCCGGGCTCGATCTGGTGGAACACCATGCCGAGGACCGCAGGCCCGAGGAATTCATGCATATCTGCCTGCGCTGGCACGAAGCCTTCAACAAGATGGAATACGGCGGCGTGCCGGTTATCGCGGCGCTAAAGGGCGCGGTTGTGGGTGGCGGGCTGGAGCTGGCCTCGGCAGCACATATCCGGGTCGCCGACGCAGGCACCTATTTCGCCTTGCCCGAAGGGCAGCGGGGGCTGTTTACCGGCGGCGGCGCCACGATCCGGGTGGCCGACCTGGTGGGCAAGGCGCGGATGATCGACATGATGCTGACCGGTCGCGTCTATCAGGGACAAGAGGCCGTCGACCTTGGTCTTGCGCAATATCTTGTCAAGGATACCGAGGCCAAGGCCTATGAGATTGCCCGCGCCGCTGCCGCAAATGCGCCGTTGACCAATTTCGCCATCTGCTCTGCAATCAGCCATATGCAGAACATGTCGTCGTTCGATGCGGCCTATGCGGAATCGGTGGTGGCCGGTGTGGTCAACACACAGCCTGCATCGCGTGGGCGGCTGGCGGCATTCGCCGACAAGTCGGCCGCAAGGGTCCGCCCGAACGAGTGAGCCGCCGCGAAACCCGCGTGACGACGTTGGACATGCCGGCAGAACCGGTGCCCTCTTTGGCCCGGTAGCGCCCGCGCTTGGATTTTGCCACACCCGTGCTATAGCAAATCCATGCATGACGCTCCGACGACTGCCCCTCTTTTGCCCGATGCGTCCGTGCGCAGGCTGCGGCTGTGGGCCATGCTTGCCGCGTTGGCGCTGTTCCTTGCGCTTGCCCTGGGCAGTTTGGGCTATGAGCGCGCGCGCAACGCGGCACTGAGCGAATTGTCACTCCGTGGTGAGAACACCTTGCACCTGGCCGTCGCCGCGCTGCGCGGCCAACTTCGCCGCTTTGACAGGCTACCCGCGCTGATTGCGCAACAGGCCATTATCCATGCCCTGTTGCGCAGCCCTGACAACCCTGATGTCATTGACGCCGCCAACCGCTATCTGCGCGATACCGATGCGCTGCTCCAATCCTCGGACATCTATGTCATGGCGCTGGACGGCAACACGCTGGCGGCCAGTAATTTCGACACGGCCATCTCCTTCATTGGCGGCAATTTCGCCTTTCGCCCCTATTTTCGTGACGCGCTGACGCGGGGCGAGGGGCGATTCTATGCCCTTGGCACCACCTCGCTGGTGCGCGGCTACTACTTCGGCGCGCCGATCACGGTGGATGGCTCGGTGGCGGGCGTGCTGGTGTTCAAGGTCGACCTGGACACGATCGAACAGGGCTGGCGGGGGTCGAATTACGAAGTGATCGTCACTGATCCCGAGGGGATCATCTTCATGTCCTCGCACCCCGACTGGACCTTTGCCGCCACCCAACCCCTGACGCCCCAGCGCTTGGCCCGCACCCAGGCCACGCGCCGCTATGCCAATGCGCCGGTCCATGCGCTGCCCGTGACCATCCACAACGGCCCGGCCGACACCCGACTGTGGCAGATCGACAGCACAGCCAACGGCGGCGGCGAATACATCATCCAGTCTGTCACCATGCCCGATGCCGACTGGACAGTGCATGTGCTGGTCTCGACCGCTGGCGCGCGACTACAGGCGCTGACGCTGGTAGCGGTGGCGGGGTTGTTGGCCGGTTTGGCGGCGCTTGGGGCAATCATCGTCATCCAGCGTCGGATCCAATTGCGCGAACGTCTGGCGATGCAGGCCGCCGCGCAGGCCCAACTGGAGCGGCGGGTGCGAGAACGGACCAAGGAACTGGCCGCTGTCAATCGCCAGCTTGAAGCCGAAGTCACCGAGCGCCGCGCTACCGAAGTTCAACTGCGCGCCACGCAGGACGAATTGGTACAGGCCGGCAAGCTTGCGGCACTGGGGCAGATGTCGGCAGCGCTCAGTCATGAGTTCAACCAACCGCTTGGGGCTGCGCGCAACTTCGCCGAGAATGCCCAGCTTCTGATCGAACGCGGCCGCATCGACGACGCCAATGCCAATATCGGCCGAATTCTGGGCCTGATCGAGAAGATGAGCAGGATATCGAAACACCTGCGTAACTTTGCCCGCAAGCCCAATGCCAAGCTCAGTGCCGTGCCGCTTGGCGATGCGGTGGCAGCGGCGGTAGAACTGTTAAGCTGGCGACTGAAGGACAGCGCGGTGCGGCTCCATTGCGATCTGGGCGCGGGGCCGATCCCTGTGCGCGCGGGGCCGGTGCGGCTGCAACAGGTTCTGGTGAATATCCTGTCGAACGCAATCGACGCGCTTGAAGGCTGTGACACGCGGGAGATCCGTCTGGATGCGAGCGAATCCGACGGCCGCGCGGTGTTGCGCATCACCGATACCGGACCCGGCATTGCGCCCGCGCTGGTTGAGCGCATTTTCGATCCGTTCTTTTCCACCAAGGGCGTAGGCAAGGGGCTGGGGTTGGGTCTGTCGATTTCCTATAACATCATGCATGACTTCGGCGGCAGCCTCAGCGCCACCAATGCGCCCGACGGCGGCGCGGTCTTTACCTTGACACTGCCGCTCGCGCAGCCTGACCAGCGGGAAGCAGCATGAGTACAGGAATCGCCACGGGGCGCGTGATTCTGGTTGACGATGATGCTGACCTGCGGGCCTCGACCGCGCAGGCTCTTGAACTTGCCGGGTTCGAGGTGATCGCACTGGACCAGCCCGAGGATGTGGCGGCACTGGTCAGCTTTGGCTTTCAGGGCGTGGTGATCAGCGATATCCGCATGCCACGGATGGACGGGATCAGCCTGATGGGATTGATCCACCGCATCGACCGTGAAATCCCGGTGATCCTGATTACCGGGCATGGCGATGTGCAGCTTGCCGTGCGTTCGATGCGCGAGGGGGCGCACGATTTCATCGAAAAGCCCTTTTCTGGCTCGCAACTGGCAGAAACCGTGGCCCGCGCGCGCGACTATCGGCGCCTTGTGCTGGAAAACCGGGTGCTGCGCGCTGCCGCAGGCCAGTCGGACGATCTGGAGCAGCGGCTGGTCGGGCGTTCAGGGGCGATGATTGATCTGCGCCGTCGACTGCGCACCATTGGTCCGTCGGAAACCGATGTGCTGATCACCGGCGAAACCGGCACCGGCAAGGAGGTGGTGGCACGTGCGCTGCATGACCTGTCGGCGCGCGCCAAACGGCCCTTCATCACGCTAGACTGCGCCGCCCTGCCCGAAACCCAGATCGAGAGCGAGTTGTTCGGGCACGAGGCCGGGGCCTTCCCCGGTGCGCTGCGGGCGCGCTATGGCAAGTTCGAACATGCACGCGGCGGCACCATCCTGCTTGATGACATCGGCTCGATGCCGATGGGGTTGCAGGGAAAACTGTTGCGCGTGATCCAGGAACGCACCATCACGCCCCTGGGCTCGAACGAGGCGCGCCCGCTGGATCTGCGCTTCATCGCCACCTCGCGCACGCCGCTGGACGATGAGGTTGCCGCGGGCCGGTTCCGGGCCGACCTGTTCTACAGGCTGAATGTTGTGCATCTGGCGATTCCCCCGCTATCGGCCCGGCGCGAGGATATTCCCATCCTGTTTGCGCGCCTTCTGTCCGAGGCCGCAGCGCGCCACCGCGTCGACCCCATCACGCCCCCGCCCGCGCTTCTGGGCGAGATCATGGCGCGCAACTGGCCCGGCAATGTGCGCGAATTGCGTAACGCCGCCGACCGCTTTGCACTTGGTATCGGTCTGGATCCCGCACCCGACCCCGGCACCAGCGCCACCGACACCGACCCGGCGCCGGTAGGAGGCAAGCTGGCCGACCGGGTAGCCGGATTTGAGCGCGCCGAGATCGTGCGTGCGCTGATAGCCCATGGCGGCGGCCTGAAACCGGTCTATGAATCGCTTGGCCTGTCGCGCAAGACACTCTATGAGAAGATGCTCAAACACGGGATCGACAAAACCCACTATTCCGACTCCTGAGCATCGATTGGGCGGAAATCCACCCATCGAGAGGGTTGATGTGTGGATTTCCACACATCTCCGAGTTCAGCACGCCACACAAAGATCACAATCGGCCCGCCGCCGGTTGCGTTTTTTCGCCTGAAGGTCATGCATGGCGCACGCAACCGGGCTGCCATAGGACACGGCCCGGCCATGCTGCAACCGCAAAACGTCCATGGGAGGACTTCATGCGACTGACCAAATTTGCTGCGCTGGCCACGGCCGCGCTCGTTTCCGCCACTGCCGCCTCCGCACAGGATCGAGCAGGCTGGCCCAACTCGCTCACCGTCGGAACCGCCAGCCAGGGCGGCACGTATTTCGTCTATGGCAACGGTCTTGCCAGTTTCCTCTCCGAAGAGCTGGGCATCAACGCCTCGGGCGAAGTGACCGGCGGCCCGGTCCAGAACGTCACCCTGGTGCAGACCGGCGATCATGCCATCGGCCTTGTAACCATGGGCCCCGCATATGAGGCCTGGACCGGCGTGTCCGAACTGGCGCCGGGGATGGAGCACAGCGACATCCGCGCGCTGTTCCCAATGTATCAAACCCCTTTCCAGGTCATCACGATGGCCAGATCGGGCATTGAATCGGTCACCGATCTTGATGGTCGCAGGGTCAGTGTTGGTCCAGCGGGCGGTACGCCGGGCACCTACTGGCCGCGTTTCATGGAAACGCTTGGTGTCAACGCGACCGTATCCTATGCCGGCGCCGCCGACGCCGCCAGCCAGCTCAAGGACGGGCTGATCGACGCTTTCGCCTTTGCTGCGGGCGTGCCGATCTCGGCCTTCAGCCAGCTTGCGGCCGAAGCCGATGTGCGCATGTTCGGCTTCAACGAAGAAGAACTCGCGACCATCCGCCAGGGGCACCCCGAAGTGTCACCGCTGACCATCGGCGCCGGAACCTATGCCGGGCATGATTACGACCAGACGACCGTCGCCATGTGGAACTTCGCCATCACGCATGCCGATATGCCCGAGAGCCTGGCTTATGAAATCACCCGTGCGGTGATGGAAAACAACGACCGGATGATGCAGATCCACTCGGCCGCTCGCGAAACGCTGCCCGAGAACGCCCTCAATAACGGCTTTCTGCCTTTCCACCCGGGTGCCGTGCGTTGGTTCGAAGAGAACGGCATCAATCTCCCCGATGAGCTGAAGGGCTGATCACCGCCTGAACCACCGGGCGGGGCGCAGACATTCCGATGGCCGCGCCCCGTTGCCACCGATGCCCAAACGTGACGAAGGAGCGCCCATGACCGGCCCGGCACGCGACGCAAGAAACACGCCTGATTCCGTGCCAGACAGCCGCGGAAGGGAGACGCCCGAAGCCCTCGCCCAAACCGTCGACGCCGAGGTCATTACCCCCAACCAGCGGGTCTTCACCGGCAATCTGGGGCTGTTCGTTGCCGTGGCCTGCATCATCTACACCGCCTTTCATATCGGCGCGATGAACGGCGTGCACACCCAGATCACCGATCTTCTGGGCCTGCCATCCATCGACCTGACAGAGCCCTGGCGCTACCGGCTGATCCATGTCGCGGGCGGGCTGGCGCTGGGCTTTCTTCTGTTCGGCGCGCGCGCCCTGCCGCAAACCGCGCCCGTCACGCCATTTTCGTTGCTGGAAAAGGTGCTTCTGGTGGCCGGCGGAGCGGCGATCGCACTGGCCACAGGGCAGTTCCTGCTGATGTGGGCATCGGGCGATCCGGTCGCCACCGGTGCCCCCGCAGGCAAGTATCTGAACACCTTTGGCTACCCGCTCTTTGCCGGCACCGCGATCACGCTCCTTGCCTCATGGATGGCCCCCAGTCGCGACAAGGGCAGCCTGTCGCCCGCCGATACACTTCTGGCCGTGGCGGCAATCACGGTCGGAGCCTATATCATCCTGCACGCCGACTACCTGCGCACCCGCGCCCAGGTCTTTCCGCACCCCAATGACATGTGGGCTGCAATCGCCGGAATCATCCTCATTCTGGAACTTACGCGACGGCTGGCCGGTCTGGCACTGGTGATCATTGTCACCGTGTTCCTGGCCTATGGCTTTCTGGGACCATGGCTGCCGGGGGTGCTGCACCATCGCGGCTACGCCCCGGCGCGCTTCTTCGCCTTCATCTATACCGACAATGGCATCCTGGGGCCAACCACGGCGATCTCGTCGACCTATATCATCCTGTTCATCACATTCGCCGCCTTCCTGCAGGCCAGCCGCGTGGGCGAATATTTCGTCAACTTCGCCTTCGCCGCCGCCGGTGGCGCGCGTGGCGGGCCAGCCAAGGTGGCGGTCTTTGCCTCGGGGCTGATGGGGATGATCAACGGCACCTCGGCAGGCAATGTCGTTTCGACAGGTTCGCTGACCATACCCTTGATGAAGAAGGTGGGCTATCGCCCCCAGACTTCCGCCTCGGTCGAGGCTGCTGCTTCGTCCGGCGGGCAGATCCTGCCGCCAATCATGGGCGCGGGCGCCTTCATCATGGCCGAGATCACCGGCATACCCTACCGCGATATCGTCATCGCGGCGATCATCCCGGCAGTGCTGTATTTCCTGTCGGTCTATCTGATGGTCGACAAGGAAGCGCTGAAGAAAGGAATGAAGGGGTTGCCGCGCGACGAGCTGCCGGAATTCCACAAGCTGGCGCGCCGTGCTTTCCTGTTCATTCCCATCATCATCCTGATCGGTGCGCTGTTCATGGGCTATTCGGTGATCCGCGCCGGGACGCTGGCAATGGGCGCGGCGGCTGTGGTCAGCTGGCTGACCCCGCACCGGATGCTGTTGCGCGAAATTCTCTACGCATTGGAGATCGCCGCGCGCATGTCGCTGCAACTGGTGGCTGTCTGTGCTGCGGCAGGCGTCATCGTGGGCGTAATCGCGCTGACCGGGATCGGCGTGCGCTTCTCGTCATTGCTTTTGGGTTTCGCCGGGCAAAGCCAGTTTCTGGCACTGCTCTTTGCCATGCTGGTGTCAATCATCCTCGGCATGGGTATGCCAACGACAGCCGCCTATGCAGTGGCAGCAGCGGTGATCGCGCCGGGCCTGATCCGCATGGGGATCGAGCCGCTGACAGCGCATTTCTTCATCTTCTACTACGCGGTCATGTCAGCCATCACCCCGCCCGTGGCGCTGGCCGCCTATGCGGGTGCGGCCATCGCCCAGTCGGACCCGATGAAGACTTCGGTCGAAAGTTTCAAGATCGGACTCGCCGCCTTCGTGGTGCCGTTCATGTTCTTCTATTCGGCGCCGATGCTGATGCAAGGCCACTGGCTGGATATTCTGCATGTTTTCGTCACCGCGCTCCTGGGCATCTATCTGATGACCTCGGCGGTGCAGGGCTGGATGTTCGGGCCGCTGAACCGACCGCTGCGCGTTCTGACACTGGCGGGCGCTCTGGGTATGATTGCAGGCGGCTGGACATCGGATATCGTGGGGCTGACCGTCGCAGGGATCGTGTTTGCGATACAGAAAGGCCTGCTGACCCCGAAAAACGCAGCCCGCAGCCTCGACTGAACGCGACAGGACCACATGTCAAGCGTGTGGTCCTGTGACACGTTGCCGGCGCTGCCCCGGCCAACCTGCGGGCGCCACGCCCGTCTTCTTCATCTGTTCACAAGTATCCTGGGGGTGAATGGGCCGAAGGACCAGAGGGGGCAAAGCCCCCTGGCACCGCGGGGCGCAGCCACGCGGCCCCGCCCAACAGGAGGCGCAGCATCTTTGATGCTGCGTCCGACTGGCGGGAGCCTTCCCGGCCTGATCAGTGGCGGGTGGTGAATTTTTGCCAGATCCAGATCAACGCCAGCGAACCCAGCAACGCCAGCACGAAGGTCACGGCCCAGCCGCCCATCGTCAGCAGCATCCGCAACCCCAGCCCGCCCAGAAGCGCCCCCAGAACGCCAATACCCATCGCGGTCGGCAGGTCCACCGCCACCCGCATCAGCCTTGTGGCGACATAGCCCGCCGCCGCGCCGATCACGATAAGCAGCAGCGCCCCGGGAATCATGTCAGACCCCGGCTTCCGCTGCGATCTGCGCGCGCGACTTGCGGGCGCGTTCGGTCGCAGATTTCAACTGCCCGCAGGCCGCCATGATATCCTCGCCGCGCGGGGTACGGATGGGCGAGGCGTAGCCAGCCTTGAAGATGATATCCGCAAAAGCCTCGATCCGTTCCCAGTCCGAGCGCTCATAGGGCGCGCCGGGCCATTCGTTGAACGGGATCAGGTTGATCTTGGCGGGGATGCCGCGGATCAGCTTGACCAGCCGCCGCGCATCCTCGTCGCTGTCGTTCACGCCCTTGAGCATCACGTATTCAAATGTGATCCGCTCGCTGTTCGACAGCCGCGGATACTCGCGCAGTGCCTCCAGCAATGTGGCGATGTTCCACTTCTTGTTCACCGGCACCAGCTTGTCGCGCACTTCGTCGGTTGTAGCGTGGAAGCTGACCGCCAGCAGGCAGCCGATCTCGGCGGCGGTGCGGGCGATTTCGGGCACGATGCCGCTGGTGGACAGCGTGATGCGGCGGCGTGACAGGGTAAGCCCCTCGTTGTCCATCACCACCTTCATGGCGTCGCGCACGTTATCGAAATTGTAGAGCGGCTCGCCCATTCCCATCAGCACGACATTCGAAATCAGCCGCGTCTCGTTCTTCGGCGCGCCCGGTTCGGGCCATTCGCCCAGATCGTCGCGCGCGATCATCACCTGACCGACAATTTCCGCCGGAGTCAGGTTGCGCACCAGTTTCTGCGTGCCCGTATGGCAGAAAGAACAGGTAAGCGTGCAGCCCACCTGGCTGGAGATGCACAGCGTCCCGCGCCCCTCTTCGGGGATATAGACGGTTTCCACCTCATGCCCGCCATTGATGCGCAACAGATACTTCCGCGTTCCGTCAACCGATACCTGCCGGCTGACGATTTCCGGCAACTCGATGGTGAAATGCTCGGCCAGCAGGGCGCGGTAATCCTTCGCAAGGTTCGTCATCCCCGCGAAATCCCGCAGGCCCCAGTGGTACAGCCATTGCCAGATCTGCCCCTCGCGCATCTTCGCCTGCCGCTCGGGCGTGCCGGCGTCAATCAGGGCGGCGCGCAACTGTTCGCGCGTCAGGCCGACAAGATTGCGCTTGCCCCCTTCAAAAGCCTTGCGCGGCAGGGTCAGCACGTCTTGCGTGATCGGGGCGTTAGGGGTTTGCGGGTTCATGCGCCTTGCTCCGGGGAAACGAGCCTCTGATATAGCCGAAAGCCGCCGGGCAGAGAAGCCCGGCGGCCTGATGTCCGCGCCCCTGATCTGGTAGGGGCGAACCGTTTATTCGTTGCAGCGCCGCTGCGCCTCGTCCGTGGCGGCGGTAATGCCGAAGAGCGAGAAGGTGTCGCGTGTTGTGGTCCCGCGTGACGAGCGCGCGGTCAGCACCGCGTTCTGACCCCGACGAAGCGCGGCAAGGACACGCGCATCGTCCTCGGGCGAACCTGCCCAGGCCCATTGTCCATCGGTGAACAGCTGGAACGTGTCCGAGCCGATTACCATCTCGACGGTCGAGCCCTCGGCAAAAGGATACCCCCCCGTGAACGACACTTCCGCCGTGCCGCCTCCGCCCTGCCGATAGGTGGCAAACAGAAGAATATCGCCACGCCGAACCGCCACGGCCTGGCCGCCACGTGTATTGACCGTCTCGCTGGGGGCCGACACCGCCCAGCATTCGCGCGGATTGCCGTCAACAAAGACGCTCCACGCTGTTTCAACCGCCACGCGGTTCGTGGATTCCTGCGCCCCTGCGGCGCCTGCCGAAAGCGCGACCATTGCCAGAGCGGCCGCGCCTGCCTTAAACCATCCTGCCATCTGCCCTACAGCCTCCAGCGCATTCATTCCTTGCACACCCTTGCCTGTCCTGGCGTCCCAGACTGCCATCGCCGCATTGTCACATTCCTGCCGCAGTGGCTATGGTCTGGCACATCAAGGGCTTGCCGGGTAGTGTCTTAGCGCGAATCCGGGGCGCTTAGAAACCCCCGTTGGCGGAATATTGCGCAACTGTGAAGGAGGCAGGCATGGCAGATGTCGGGCAAGGCATGGTGCCGATGGTGGAAATCTGGCGCGGCGGGCGACTGGAAAGCCTGCATCATGGTCATGCCGTCATTTGTGACGCTGCGGGCGCGGTGGTCGAAAGCTGGGGCAATCCCGATGCGGTGATCTATCCGCGCTCAAGCTGCAAGATGGTGCAGGCGTTGCCACTTCTGGAATCGGGTGCGGGAGCGGGGCTAACGTCAGAGCGGCTGGCACTGGCCTGCGCCTCGCATCAGGGCGGGCGCGCGCATGTCGATGAGGTAGGGCGCTGGCTGGCCGATATGGGGCTTGGCGAAGCCGATCTGAGCTGCGGATCGCACGACCCTGCTGATCGCGAGGAACGCAACCGCCTGATCTGCACCGGTGATTCGGCCTGTCAGCTTCATAACAACTGCTCGGGTAAACATGCAGGCTTCCTGATGCTGAACCGGCATCTGAAGGGGGATGACGATTATGTTGCGCCAGATCACCCCGTGCAACGCGCCGTGCGCTCCGCTTTCGAGGAAGTGACCGGCGAACAAAGCCCCGGTTATGGCATCGACGGCTGCTCGGCCCCGAACTTCGCCTGCACCGTTCAGGGCCTCGCACGCGCCATGGCCGCCTTCGCGTGCGCCGATGAAGCTGGCGACACCCGACAGCAAGCAATGGTCCGGCTGCGCAACGCCATGATGCAGCACCCCGAGATGGTCGCGGGCGAGGGGCGCGCCTGCACCGAGCTGATGCGCGCCATGGGCGGTGCGGCCGCCATCAAGACCGGGGCCGACGCCGTATTCGTCGCCATTCTGCCGCGGCAGAAGCTGGGTATAGCCCTGAAGATCGCTGATGGCGGCACCCGCGCCTCGGAAGCGGCAATCGTGGCGCTGCTGTCCCGCGCAGGCATTCTGGACCCGGCGCACCCGGCGGCGTTGAAACGTTTGGGTGGGCCGCTGACCAACTGGCGCGGCAAGGTGACTGGCGAGATCCGTCTCGCCTCCGGTTTCGCGGGCTGACAAAGCCGTTGCCCGCCCCGTCCGCCGCGCCTATCGTTTCTGCCATTGGGCGCCGGGGAGGGCAGAGCCATGGAATTCGATTATGTCATCGCGGGCGGGGGGTCGGCGGGCTGTGTGCTGGCCGCGCGCCTGTCCGAGGATCCCTCGGTCAGTGTCTGTCTGGTCGAAGCTGGCGGCGCGGGGCGCGATTTCCTGATCCGCGCCCCGGCGATGGTCGCCGCGATGGTCTCGGGCCGCCCCAAAATCAACAACTGGGCGCTGTTCACAGAGCCGCAACCTGGGCTCAACGGACGGCGCGGGTTTCAGCCGCGCGGGCGGGCACTGGGAGGCTCGTCAGCGATCAACGCCATGCTTTACATTCGCGGCCACCCGTCCGATTATGACGACTGGGCCAATGACGGGGCCGAGGGCTGGGACTGGGCCAACTGCCTTCCCTGGTTCTTGCGCACCGAGGGTAATGCGCGCGGCGCCAGCAACTGGCACGGGGCCGACGGTCCGCTGCAAGTGGCCGACCAGCGCCAGCCAAGGGCGATCACCGAAGCCTTCGTTGCGGCCTGCGAGGGCCTGCAAATCCCCCGCAACGCCGATTTCAACGGCCCCACGCAAGAAGGCGCAGGCCTCTATCAGGTCACCCAGTTCCATCAGGGGCCGCACAAGGGCGAGCGCTGCTCGGCGGCCGCCGCCTGGCTGCACCCGGTCATGCACCGGCCCAACCTGACGGTGATCACCCACGCGCGTGCCGAACGCGTCACGCTTGATGGCAAGCGCGCGACCGGTCTCGTCTTCACCCGCCGAGGCCGCCGCCGCCAGGCACGCGCAAGGCACGAGGTCATCCTGGCCAGCGGCGCCTTCGGCTCTCCGAAACTGCTGATGCTCTCGGGCATTGGCCCGTCGGATGAGCTGCGCGCGCATGGGATCGAAATGGTGCATGAACTGCCCGGCGTCGGCCAGAACCTGCAGGACCACCTCGATTACATCCTCTCCTACCGTTCGAAACGACCCGATGTCGTGGGGCTGAACCCCGCAGGACTGGCCCGCCTGATCCGCGCCGGGCTGGACTGGCGGCGCACCGGCGAGGGGCTTTTCGCCTCCCCCATGGCCGAAGGCGCGGCCTTCCTCAAATCCACCCCCTCCGAACGCCGCCCCGATCTGCAACTGCATTTCGTGGTGGGTATCGTTGACGAACACCTGCGCAAGATCCACCTGTCCGATGGCTATTCCTGCCATGTCTGCGTACTGCGCCCCCATTCGCGCGGCCATGTCGGCCTGATGGATGCCAACCCGACCAGCCCGCCGCGTATCGACCCCGCCTATCTGTCCGATCCGCGCGATCTTGCGCTGATGATGCAAGGCGCGCGGATGATGGAGGCGATCATGGAAAGCCCCGCGCTGGCCTCCTGGCGCGGCAGGCGCTACTATCCGCACGATGGCTCCGATACCGCGCTGGAGGCCGATATCCGCAACCGCGCCGACACCATCTACCACCCGGTCGGCACCTGCCGGATGGGCCGCGACCCGCTCGCGGTCGTCGATCCGCAACTCAGGGTGCATGGGCTGGATGGATTGCGCGTCGTTGATGCCAGCGTGATGCCGCGCCTGATCGGCGGCAACACCAACGCGCCGACGATGATGATCGCCGAACGCGCGGCAGGCTTCATCCGCCAGCCCGCGAAAGCAGCAGCCCTTTCATCTGTTTGAAAATATCCTGGGGGGTGAATGGGCCAAAGGCCCAGAGGGGGGCAACGCCCCCCCTGCCCCGCCGGCCAGAGCATATCGCGTAAAAGTGGGAACCGGGTTTACGCTTCCCGGACATTCGAAAGCACTCTGAGCGCTCAGAGGTTGGTGGCGATCAATTCGTGAAACACGATCATGTTGATGGCTCCATGGCTGATCATTGCCCAGCCGATCGCGCGGGTTTTCCACACCATCACCGCCCAGACCAGCCCCAGCCCTGCCGCGCCGCCCACCAGCGCCAACCCGCCGCCGTGGTATTCCACCCCGACCGCCATCGCCAGCGGCAGGTGCCAGGCCACGAACAGCGCCCAACCCAGCGCAAAACCGGGCAAGGAATGCCCGAACTGCGCCAGATAGCCGCCGCGCCAGTACAGCTCTTCCAGCGGCCCGTTGATCAGCCCGCCCCCCAGCGCCAGCGCGATCACCAGCAGCGTGATGCCCTCGGGCGGGCGGGCCAGCGCGGCAACCAGCACCACCAGCGCCAGCCCCGCCACCGCCCAGGGCACCCAGCGCTGTCCGTTCAGGCGAAGTGAGACCGCGCCGCGCCCGGCGAACAACAGCCCCAAAGGCAGGCAAAAGGCGAACCAATACACCAGCATCGCCAGCCCATATCCGGCAAAGCCGTAGCGCGTGGTTGCCCAGGGCACGAAAAGCGCCATGCATCCGATCAGCACCAGCGACGAGGCCACCAGAAGCTGTGGCGCGCGCATCGGCTCAGCCTTTCGACGCGGCCAGATCGCCGGCCAGCCCCCGTGCGATCAGCGCACGCGTTTCGTCGATGCCATAGAGCGCGATGAAACCGCCAAAGCGCGGTCCCTCGGACGCGCCGAGCAGCACCTCGTAGAGGGCCTTGAACCAGTCACGCAGGTTGTCGAACCCGTGCTCCTTGCCCACCGCGAAGACCATGCTTTGCAGGGCCTCACCATCCAGGCCACCGTCCCATGCGCCCAGCCGTGCCGACAGGTCTTCCATTGCCGCGCGCTCCTGATCGGTTGGCAGGCGGAACACCCGCTTCGGCGCCACGAAATCGCGGAAAAAGCGCACCGCGTATTCTGCTGCCGCGTCAAGGTCCGGGTGGGTTTCGGGGCTTGCCTCGGGCGCGTAACGCTTGATGAAACCCCAAAGCCCCGACTTGTCAGAAGCCCCCGCTACCGAGGCCAGGTTCAGAAGCATCGAGAACGGCACCACCATGTGCGACTCGGGCGGGTTGCCGCCGTGGATATGCCAGACCGGGTTGGCGGCCTGCTGTTCCGGCGTCTGGCCGGGAAAGGCACGCAACTGCTGATGGTATTCATCCACCGCGCGGGGGATCACGTCAAAATGCATCCGCTTCGCGGTCTTGGGTTTTTGGTACATGAAATAGGACAGGCTTTCGGTCGCGGCATAGGTCAGCCACTCATCGATCGTCAGACCGTTGCCCTTGGATTTCGAGATCTTCTCGCCGTTCTCATCCAGGAACAGCTCATAGGTGAAATGCTCGGGCTTGCGGCCACCCAGAATCTCGCAGATGCGGTCATAGATCGGCGTGTTGGTGCTGTGGTCCTTGCCATACATCTCGAAATCGACATCAAGTGCCGCCCAGCGCGCACCAAAATCGGGCTTCCATTGCAGCTTCACCTGCCCGCCGGTGACCGGCAGCGTCCATTCGCGCCCGTCCTCGTCGTCGAATGTAATGGTGCCGTCGCGGGCGTTCACCTCCTTAAGGGGCACATACAGCACGCGGCCGGTTTCAGGATGGATCGGCAGAAAGATGGAATAGGTTTGCTGGCGCTCTTCGCGCAAGGATTTCAGCATGACTTCCATGAGCGCGTCATAGCGTTCCGCTGCGCGCAGCAGGATTTCATCAAACTGGCCGGATTTATAGAAATCGGTCGCCGAGATGAACTCGTATTCAAACCCGAACGTATCCAGGAACCGGCGCAGCATGGCGTTGTTGTGGTGCCCGAAGCTTTCAAATTCACCAAACGGATCGGGCACGGATGTCAGCGGGCGTTGCAGGTGCTCACGCAGCATCGCCGGATTAGGCACATTGTCGGGGATCTTGCGCATCCCGTCCATATCGTCGGAGAAACAGATCAGCCGGGTGGGGATATCGCTGATTACCTCGAAGGCGCGGCGGATCATGGTGGTGCGTGCTACCTCGCCAAAGGTGCCGATATGCGGCAAGCCCGAGGGGCCATAGCCCGTCTCGAACAGCACATGTCCCTTTGCGGGCGGTGCCTTCTCGTAGCGTTTGAGCAACCTGCGCGCCTCTTCAAAGGGCCAGGCCTTGGAGGTCATCGCGGCATCGCGCAGAGAGGTCATGTCACAAACTTTCGTTCAGGGGATTCGGGCTTCGCACAAGGTTCCCGGCGTTTTGCACAGGGTAACCTGTCGCGCTTCCTATTGCCCGGCCCGGTTGCAGTCAATATTCTGCCCCCAAACCCCTTGAACAGGACAGCCTCATGGCCCAGCCTCCGCAATCCCTTTCTCCGCAAGACAGTCTGATCGCCATATTGATCGCTGTATCGGTTGCCGACAGTGAAATTCGCACGGCCGAGCTTCTGGCCATCGAGGCGCTGGTCAACCAGCTTCCGATTTTTGCCGATTATGATTTCGACCGCGTGAAGACCGTTGCGCAGACCGTTTTCGACCTCTTTGAAGAAGAGGACGGGCTGGATGCCCTGTTCGGGCTCGTGCGCGCCAACCTGCCCGAGCGCCTTTTCGAGACAGCCTATGCACTGGCCTGTGACGTGGCCGCCGCCGACGGCAAGCTGTTACAAACCGAGTTGCGCTTTCTCGAAGAACTACGGTTCGAGCTGAATATCGACAGGCTCCACGCCGCTGCGATCGAACGTGGCGCGCGGGCGCGGCACATGCGAGGCTGAAGCGGGTCAGGCCGCCCGTGGCGGCAGGGCATCGGTATCACCCGGCGCGTCGCTGGCCTCATGCGCTGCCACGGCTTGCCGGCTGGCCTCCAGAAGGTGAAACAGCACCCGTTCAGCATGGGCATTGCTGCGCCGTAACCAGCGAATGGCATCGGTGATTGCAAACAGCCGTGGCGGGGCTGCACGGGTGGAAAGCACCCGGCGCCGAAGACGCTCCTCACGTCGGGCCAGCCGCGGCTGCGCCCGAGCCAGCCGTGCATGCAGCCTTGCGAGCGCCGTTGCGTGTTCGCGCGCCTTTTCCATATCTCCAGGCACGAAATCGGCCTCAAGCTGCGCAACCCTTCGCAGGATCGTGCCGAAATACAGCGCCTCGCGGCGCAGTGACGGCTCGTATATCGCAACGGTCAACCGTCCGCCCTGTTCGGCACGCAGGGTCAGTCGGCGCAGATGGTCCAGAAGCGCCATCAGTTCACCATAGCGTGCCTGGCGCAACGAGTCTTTCTCAGGCAGGGCAATCTGCGAAAGGAACAGGCCCAGCGCATCGGCATTGGCACTTTCACCTTTCAGGTCGGGGCCGCTTGCCGTTCGCGGCCCCGGTGCCAGCGCCGCACCCAGCTTGGCGAAAACCGCCGAGATCTGTCGGCGCGCGCTTGACAGCCCGATATCAAGCGCTGCGGACGGATCGGACAGAAAACGCCGGTCCAGTTCCTGTTCGATCGCAAGGGGTTTTTCAGGCACCAACCATTCGACCAGCCGGGCAAAAACCGCCGTAAAGGGCAGAAAAACCAGTGCCCCGACCAGCGCGAAGCCGCTGTGAAACAGCACCAGTGCCAGTGTGGCATCGCCAAGGGTCACGCCCGCGGCGATACCGCGCACGATCAGATCCAGCAGCGACAGCGCAACCAGCCCCTGCGTCAGGTTGAAGATCAGATGCGCCAGCGCCGTGCGGCGCATGGCGGTATTGCCGCCAAGGCTGGCCAGGACACCGGTGAACGTGGTGCCCACCGTCATGCCGATGACCATTGCAGCCGCCTGGGTGAAGCTGACATGGCCCTCGGACAAAAGCACGATCGCCGCCGCCACCCCGGCGCTGGAAGATTGCGTGACAACTGTCACCACAACGCCCAGCCCCAATAACTGCAACCGTCCTGGAAGCGTGTCTGTCGGCAGGTTCTCGGGGCTCAGGAACCCATCGAAAACGCCCATGCCCTCTTTCATCAGATCAATGCCGATGAAGATGAGGCACAGACCTGCCACCACCCCTCCGAGCCGCGCCGGAGTTCCCGAGGTCAAGATCCGAACCAGCCCTGCGGCAAACAGCACCGGAAATGCCAGCGTGCCAAGGTTGATCTTGACGCCCAGAAGCATCACCATCCAGCCGGTGAAGGTGGTGCCGATATTGGCGCCCAGGATGATGCCCAGCGACTGGCTGAAACTTAGGATACCGGCGCCGACAAAGCCCAATGTCATGACCATGGTCGCACTGGAAGACTGGATCAGTGCCGTAACCGCTGCCCCCGCCGCCATCCCCGAGGCCGGACGGCCTGCAAAACGCTGGATTGCGGCGCGCGCCTGGTCCGACGCCATGACCTTCAGTTCCGCCGTCAGCGCCTGCATGCCGTAAAGAAACAGGCCGACACCGCCCAGAAGGTAGAAAAGCTCGGTCGGCATCACCGTCAATGGCTCCATCCGTTGCAACAGCGTGAGCGCTATCGTTACTCTTTGCGCGCGCGCAAATGAAGCCGAAACCGGCACTCAGCCATAAACGGCTGACCAGCGCTCTATCAAATCCTGTTGCAACCTGCGGGCCCGGCGCGCCCATTCCGGCGCGCCCGGTGGACGGTCACGGGCGGCAACCGGGATGGCCGCGCGGCGTGACAGATCGCCACTGAAAATGGCGAAGACGATCTCGCGCCCGCCCGGCGCGCGGGCATAGCCGCCAAGCCCGTTGGCGAAATTCAGCGTGCCGGTCTTGGCATGAACCGTCACCGGATGGTTCTCCATCTCGCGGCCCTGCGCGTCGCGCATCGTGTGGCGGCGCAACAGGTCCGGCAGGATACCCTCGCGACGGGCGGCCAGAAAGAACGCGCCCATGCCCCGCGCCGTCACGCGCGAGGCATCGCTCAGACCCGAGTGATCGGCAAAGTTCAGACCCGGCACCCCATAATGCTGCGCCAGCCACCCCGCCATAACCTGCCCGGACTGCACCAGAGTGGCCGTGCCGGGCGCGCGCCGTCGCGCTGCGGTCAGCCCCACGCATTCGGCGGTGATGTTGGTAGAGAAGCGCAGCATCTCACGCGCCATTTCGCTTGCCTGGACCGAGCGGTGTTCGGCCAGCACCGCGCCGCCCCCACCCCCTGAAGCGGACTGCGCACCGGGCACGATGCATCCGCGCGCCGCCAGAAGTGCGCGCAGCACATCGCCTGCATAGGCTGCGGGTTGACGCACTGGCAACCAGCGCGAACCGCCATTGCCGAGCGCCTGACGCGAGACCGTCCAGGCTTCGCGTCCACCCGTCCGGGCATAGGTATAAACAGGCTCGCCGCGATCTCGCGCCTCGATCCCGATGACCGAAACCGCAGGCACCTCGCGATGTGAGCGCGCATCCATCGTCAACTGCATCTGCCCGCCGCTGCGGGCCCATTGGAAATGAACGCGGTTGTAGTTCAGGTTCAGCCCCGAGATCGCCGGGTTGTAGCCGGCCTGCACCGGTTGGTCGGCAGCGATCTCGGCAATCTCGGGCAAGGCGCTGTCATCGACAAGAAACCGCCCCTCGACCCGGCGCAACCCCTGCGCAATCAGCGCGTCGGCCATCTGCGCCAGATCGGCAGTTTGCAAGGTGGGGTCGCCGCCGCCCTGCAATACCAGATCGCCGCGCAAGCTGCCGCCCTCGATTGCCCCGCCGCGCGCCAGAATCCGGGTGATGAAGCGATGCTCGAACCCCAGCGAATGCAGCGCGAACATGGTGGTCGGCGCTTTGGCGACGCTGGCGGGCGGCAGTGGCAGGTCAGCGTCGCGCTCCTCCAGAACGGCGCCGGTCTGCGCATCCAGCGCGATGAACCCCGTCGCGCCCCCCAGATTGGCCCGCTGCAACAGTTGCTCGACGGAACGCGCCGCCAGAACAGGCGCCGCGCCGCGCGCGCCAGAACGCGGCAACGGGCGCAGCGAGCGTTCGGGCGCATTGGCGAAAGCGGGAAACGCACTGGCGGCAAGCAGCCCTCCAAGCAGGGCACGCCGCGTCGTGTATGGGCTGTGACGAACCATGATACTCCCTTCCAAGGACATAGACGCGAGCGCTGCACCGCCCGAACCAGCGGTTTGACCAGCACTTCGTCTACGCGCCCGCCACCATGCAAACACCACGGACGGACGGCGACATGTCAAAACTTCGTTGATCTCGTGTCAAGCCGCCCCGTTGTCGCCATCCGCACCCAGACCGTTGCGGCCTTCACCACTTGATCGCAACGCGCGCAGTGCGGTGGAGGAATCGCGGCGCATCGGCATGTCCAGATAGATCCAGGCAGGCGGCGCTGCCCGCCCCAGCATCCGCGCTGCCCTTTCCGGCAGTCGCGCACTGGCGTATTGCCGCGCGGCGCGCGCTGTCAGGGCAGCCATACGCTGGCCGGGCCGGGCAAAAACCGCAACCGGCACGCGGGCCATGATCTCGTGCCAGTTGCCCCAGCGATGCAAGCCGGCCAGATTGTCGGCCCCCATCACCCAGACAAAGCGCACCCCCGGATACCGATGTTGCAGCGCGGCCAGCGTATCGGCGGTGGCGCGGGTGCCCAGACGCGCCTCGATATCGGTGATCGTGATGCGCGGATGGCACGCCATCCGCCGCGCCGCCGCAAGCCGATCGGTCAGCGGTGCGGGTGGGTGGCGCTTGAGCGGGTTGCCGGGGCTGACCAGCCACCAAAGCTGATCCAGCCCCAACCGCTTGAGCGCCTCACGCGACAGGTGCAGATGACCCGAATGCGGCGGGTCAAACGATCCGCCGAACAGGCCCACCACCTGCCCCGGCGACGCATGGGGGTCTGCCCAGCGCATTGCATTTCTCCTCCAGCCCCTTGGACGGACGTGACCATGGCGGGTATTCAGACCAATGAAAAGGGGGCAAACCCGCCCAATACCGCGTAAATTTGCGGTTGAGATTATGCTGCATCCCGTCATTCTGGCGCAAACGAAAGGTGGCCTTGATGACAACTGACCCCTTGTTGCAGCCCTTCCGCCTCAAGCATCTGAGTTTGCGCAACCGCATCTTTGTCTCTGCGCATGAACCGGCCTATGCCGAAGACGGACTGCCCAAGGACCGCTATCGCGCCTATCATGTCGAGCGCGCCAAGGGTGGCGTGGCGCTAACCATGACGGCCGGTTCCGCCAGCGTGTCACGCGACAGCCCGCCTGCGTTCAACAACATCCTCGCCTGGCAAGATGAAGTGGTGCCCTGGATGCGCCGACTCGTCGATGAATGCCACGACCACGGCACCGCGGTAATGATCCAGCTGACCCACCTGGGCCGGCGCACCCGCTGGGATACAGGTGACTGGCTACCGGTTCTTGCCCCGTCACATGCCCGCGAGCCGGCGCACCGCGCCTTTCCCAAACGGCTGGAGGACTGGGACATCGCCCGCATCCTCACCGATTTCGCGGATGCTGCCGAGCGGATGAAGGAAGCGGGCGTCGATGGTGTGGAATTCGAGTGCTACGGCCACCTGATGGACCAGTTCATCTCGCCCCTGACCAATGATCTGCCCCCGCCATGGGGGGGCGAGCTGGACAACCGGCTGCGCTTTGCCTTCGAAGTGCTGCGCGCCGTGCGTGCCCGCGTCGGCAGTGATTTTATCCTTGGTATGCGCTATGTCGCCGACGAGCGCCTGCCCGGCGGCACCACCAGCGCCGAGGGGCTGGAGATTGCGCGCCGGTTCAAGGCGTCCGGGATGGTCGATTTCCTCAACATCATCCGTGGCCATATCGACACCGATGCGGGCCTGACCGATGTCATCCCGATACAGGGAATGCCCGCCGCCCCGCATCTGGACTTCGCAGGCGAGATCCGTGCGGCCACTGATTTTCCGGTCTTTCACGCCGCGCGCATTCCTGATGTCGCCACCGCGCGCCACGCCATCGCCTCGGGCAAGCTGGATATGGTGGGGATGACGCGCGCGCATCTGACCGAGCCGCATCTGGTGCGCAAGATCATCGCCCGCCAGGAGCATCGTATCCGCCCCTGCGTGGGGGCCAACTATTGCCTCGACAGGATCTATCAGGGCGGCATGGCGCTGTGCGTCCACAATGCTGCCACAGGGCGCGAGGGCACGCTGCCGCAGATCATCACTCCCGCCAAGGCGGCGCGCAAGGTGGTGGTGGTCGGTGCAGGGCCAGGCGGGCTGGAGGCCGCGCGAGTAGCCGCCGAGCGTGGCCACGACGTAACGGTATTCGAAGCTGCCGACCAACCCGGCGGCCAGATCCGTCTGACCGCGCTGCACCCCCGAAAACGCGAAATGATGGGGATCATCGACTGGCGCATGGCTGAGTGCGCGGCGCGCGGCGTGACGTTTCGGTTCAACACTCTGGCCGATGAAGCAATGGTGTTGGCCGAGGCGCCTGATGTGGTGATCATCGCCACCGGTGGACTGCCGCGCACGGATGTTGTGCGCGAGGGGGCGGATCTGGTGGTTTCAGCCTGGGATATCCTGTCAGGCGATGTGCAACCGGCTGCCAATGTGCTGTTTTTTGACGATGCGGGCGATCATGCGGCACTCATGGCCGCCGAAAAGCTGGCGGCCGCGGGTGCACGGGTCGAGGTGATGACACCGGAGCGCAGCATTGCCCCCGAAGTGATGGGCATGAACCTCGTGCCCTATCTTCGTGCGCTGCAAGGGCAGGATGTGACCTTCACCCTGACCTGGAGGCTGCTGGCAGTGGAACGGGCGGGCAATACGCTACTGGCGCGGGTCGGCAGCGATTACGGCACAGCGACACAGATGCGGCGTGTCGATCAGGTGGCGGTCAATCACGGCACCAGCCCACTTGACGATCTGTATTTCGCGCTCAGGCCTGACTCGATGAACCTGGGAGCAGTCGATCATGCAGCGCTGATCGGCGGGCGGCCCCAGCATCTGACCCCGAACCGGCAGGGTCGCTTCCAGTTGTTCCGCATCGGCGATGCGGTTGCGTCGCGTAACACCCATGCAGCGATCCATGACGCGCTCCGCCTTCTGGCCGTGGTGTAGAAAGGGAGTGGAAAGGCGCTGGCACGCCCGGGATGCCGCCACCCCATAAACGACAAGACGCCCGGCCCATCGGGGGCCGGGCGCCGCTGTCCGCATGCATATGGCAAGCAGAAAGGTTCAGTCCGCCGTTTCACCTTGCTGTGCGCCTTCTGCCCGGCGACGCGAACGCTCTTCCATGAAAGCGTCGAACTCGGATTTGTCCTTGGCCTCGCGGAGCCGGTCAAGGAAGGCGCCAAAGGCTGCCTGCTCGTCTTCCAGCCGCTTCAGCATGTCGGCCCTGTAGGCGTCGAACGCGCTGTTACCGGAACTGGCCATCACCGCGCCACGATGCATCCGGTTGCGGCCCATGCACGATTTCCCAAACATCTTTTTCCCCCAGATCATATACGCCAGAATTGCCAGGCCAATCGGCCAGAACACGATAAACCCGACCACCATGGCCGCGATCCACGCGGGTTTGCCACGCTCATCAAGCCAGGTTTCGGCCCGTCCGGGCCATGTTGCGATTGCCGTCATCTGCAGTCTCCTCTTCTTGCTGGTGTTAATGTTATTTACATTTACATATCTGGGAGGCGCAAGTCCGAATTCAAGAGCGGCCAACGGATTTTTCGTCGCTGTAGCTCGCCACGGATTCTTGCAGAGTTTGACAGCGATAGTTGCAGCAGACGATGATATTTAGTGGAGAGTTATCGCGTCGGGTTCGGGAGCTTCACCCTGCCTCACTGCGCCGCCGTAGCGACGGCATCACCGGAACACGTTCATCGCATGTCTGCATCTTGCCTCCAGCAATCGGCAACAGGAATTCTCGCTGTGCGACGTCGCGCGGAGCCCGGAAGGCCGAACGAAAACTGCCCTTGCGGCCGAGGGATGCAGCGGCAACAGTGTCGAGCATCAGCGGGACGCGTATCGCGGCACCCGCAAACATTTCCGACACCGTGATAATCTGAAGCGTTGGAACCGGACCCATAAGGGTATCAACTCTGCCGAACTCCCTTGCGGCATCGCGCATGCCTTTGGTCGGCTCGTGTGCTGTCAAAAGAACCCCGATTGCCTTGTCGTCCTTCGTAAGTCGCCTCTGTGCTTCAACTGTGCCGCTTAGTGTTGCGAGTCTGACACTTCCTACCTGTTTCCCCTGATTTCGTCCAAGGCGTCGAGCGCGCGGCGTTCGGTGGCGAGG
>ERZ869909.745-NODE-745-length-33107-cov-10.404874_pt1 | contig 33107 bp, 35 predicted proteins | sample MGYA00520892_ERZ869909 | MGnify/ENA primary metagenome ERZ869909 (study PRJEB32215, sample SAMEA104723947) | bioreactor metagenome | biome: bioreactor; feature: anaerobic bioreactor; material: water | place: China | collected 2015-03-12 ...
TGGGAACTATTATTATGGGGCGAGGTATTATAACCCGAGGTGGTCGATTTGGCTGTCTGTTGACCCGTTGGCGGAGCTAATGCCAAGCTGGAGTTCTTATGCCTATACCTTTAACAATCCGGTACGGTTTACAGACCCCACGGGGATGATACCTTGTGATGAATGCCCTGATAATGCAAGAAATGGTGATACATATTTATCAAGTGGAGGAGGTCATTATACTTTTGAGAATGATAGTTGGACAAGGAATGATGGTGAATTGAATGAAATAGTTCTTACAAATAGTAATTCAAATAGTTCTTTTAAACCAAGAGGTATTAGTTTTAGCGGTGAGATGCCAGAATGGATGAGACTAAGAAATTTAGACGGTTACTACAATGACGTTTACAAGCCCCAGTATGATGCTATGATTGCTGATATGGAAGCCGCCAGAAAACCTTTTGCAATTGGGGCTTTAGCTGTTTTAGCTGCTCCTTTTGCTATTGGAGGATTAGTGAGTTCTGGAGGAGGATCTTTATTGTTAAATACTGGCTACAAAGGTTTTTTTGCCAGAGCTGGATTAGATGCTTCAATACAATATGGAATAACTGGTGATGTTGATTTGATTAGTACCGCAGCTTCTGGTATTGGTTTTGGGAAGTATGGTCTTATGGCTAATGCTGCTGGGGCAAGTTCAGATTACACGCTTTTTGGCGGTCAATATAGGGATGTATTTGGCACAAAACCTATTTCGCATGGCATATACGATTTTATGGGTGGTTTAGGACCAAATTTAGGAAGGGCAGTTTCAACACCAGGAAATTCACTTGGTCCTGTTGGAATACATACAACAGGTAATGCTTGGGGAACTTGGATGAGCCAGAGACTTAAAAATCAATAACACTACTTGATATGAAAATCTTAAAAAAAGTTATTGAATATTTTTTGATATTCCTTTTGTTTTTTGTTCCAGTTAGTTTTTTTGTAAAATTTGGTTATAAATCAAAATTATATTCTGAATATTCGAATATACAAATTACGGTCGGTAATTATTATGAATGGGGCACTGGGGGTAGAGGTGCATCCGAGGCTAGGTTTTTTTTTGTAAGTAATAAAAAAGAATATAAAAGTGCTACTTCTTTTGCAACATTTAGAGAGGCAAGTCCTATATTAGGTAGAAATTACATAGTGGTTTACAATGGTAAAAACCCAAAACGTTCCACTATGTTCTTAAACCTGCCTGTACATGATTCTATGAGTCATTATTTTCGTAGAGGGAGTATTAGTAAGATTCCTATAGAAGCGTATCAACGCACTATTGATTCATTTTATTTAAGTAATTTAACAATAGGTTTTGGCAAGTTTTTCCCACCCTATTATAAAAAAGAAGATTTCCCGGAGTTGGAGTATTTGTGGAAGGAATAAGTGGGGTTTCCTCTAATAAATTCAATTAAAAGTTCTTTAAAAGTGGTGAATTGAGTATCTGTTCTCCCCCTTCGGGGGAGCTAGAGGGGGATACGTTCAAGTTATATTACTAACTTAGACGGCGAAATCAACCAGCATATGGAGTATTTACCCTTTGGAGAGTTATTGGTGGAGGAGCATTTGAGTTCTTATAACTCGCCTTTTAAGGGTAATGTATCAGAGTTAGTGATAGAACAAAACGTAACATATAATTATTTGAAAAACAGCGACTAAAAATAAATTCAAGGTAAAAACATAGGCGGGCATTTGTCCGCCTTTTTTATTTTTGAGCCTTTAAAACGTCTCAAATTGTGAAAAGCAGCATCTCGTGTTCCAAAGTTAGTGATACACTTTTATGTCCTTCTTGTAATAGCAAAGAAATCATCAAAAATGGCAGGACCAAAAACAAGAAGCAACAATACTTTTGTAAAAAATGCCGTAAAAGATGTATTGATTATTATACCTACAAAGCCTGCCAACCTAATATCAACCCACAGGTTATTACATTTACCAAAGAGGGTTTGGGCATTCGTAGTACAGCAAGAGTATTAAATATCTCAACCACCACATTGTTAAAACGTATTGTTGACATTGCCCAAAACATCCCCCAACCTGTTATATCTAAAGGAAAAACCTATGAAGTAGATGAGATAAGGACTTTTTTTAAAAGAAAAAACAAATTGATATGGATTGCGTATGCTTTGGAGAGGGAAAGTAAAAAAGTGGTGGGTTTTTGCGTGGGGCCAAGGACCAACAAAACCTTAAATGTGGTTTTAAAAACCTTGTGTTTTGCCGAGGCAAAACGTGTTTTTACCGATGGGCTGAAAAATTACGGCTACCTCATTGCAAAAGCCGTTCACAAGGTGAAACGCTATGGGACAAACCACATAGAAAGAAATAACTTGAACTTAAGGATCCACCTGAAAAGACTGAATAGAAAAACCATTTGTTTTTCCAGAAGCTTGGCGGTATTGACCGCTGTTTTGAAAATTTATTTTTGGGGATAAGAGAAATAGGTTACCCCCGCTGGCAAAGTTTAACTTCGTTGAATCTTCGATTTCATGACAAAACAGACTTTCAGTCTACAATCAAACCTATGGACTTTAAGACCATAGTGGTTTATTTAAACCCCTCAAAAACCCCCAATCCAAAAAGCGCAAAGTCATACTTCACCGGGTCATGGGGGTCTAGCTCTCTCAGCGCAGTATCGAGTTCCTGCAATGCCTTGGCATCATTTTGCTTTCGCGTAAGCAAACCCAGGCTTCGCGCCACATTCCCACTATGCACATCAAGCGGGCAGGAGAGGAGTGAAGGAGAAATGGATTTCCAGATACCAAAATCTACCCCGGCTTGGTCTTTTCTGACCATCCACCTTAAAAACATGTTGATGCGCTTGGCAGCACTGTTTTTCACCGGGTCTGAAACATGCTTAACGGTTCTTGTAGGATGTGGTATGCTAAAAAATAGTTTTTTAAACTCGTGAATGGCAGGCAGCATACTTTTATTTTTGATAGTTGATTGAAACACATTTTCCAATCCATTGTGGTGGGTGTAGATGTTTTTAAGCGAAGTGATAAAAAACTGCAGATCGGTGCCGTTAAATGTACGGTGCACAAAACTGTCCAGCCGGCTCAGGTCTGAAGGGGAGTGATTTATCACAAAATCAAATGGGGAGTTGTCCATGAGTTCAGCTATTTTATTTCCGCTGCTGATGATGCTCTTTCGGTTGCCCCAGGCAATGGATGCTGTCAAAAAAGCAATGATTTCAATGTCTTCTTTCGCTGTAAAGCGATGCGGAATTTGAATGGGGTCTGTCTCTATAAATTGGGGCGAATTGTATTGAAAAGCCTTTAAATCAAGAAATTCTTTGAGTTCGCTGCTGTTCAATCCACTATTTTTTTTCATCGAAACAAGGCTTTTACTTTGAGGTGTATTCAGAATTACCAAAAGCGAACTTCCATAATCCCCCCTTTTAGGGGGTTAGGGGGTCAGGGGGCTACTATTTTCCCGTCACTCATCACCAGTTTTCGGTCGGCCATATCGGCAAATTCTTCGTTGTGAGTAACAATGACAAAAGTTTGCCCAAACTCATCCCGCAGGCTGAAAAAGAGTTTATGCAGATTGTCTGCAGAAGCACTGTCCAGATTTCCGCTGGGTTCGTCGGCAAAAATAATCAGCGGATTATTAATCAATGCCCGCGCTACAGCCACACGTTGCTGCTCACCGCCGGAAAGCTCATTGGGTTTGTGATCATACCTGTGTGAAAGTCCAAGAAAATCAAGCAGTTTTTTTGCTTTTTTTTCAGCTTCGGCTTTAGGCGTGTTTTTTATAAAAGCGGGAATGCATACATTTTCCAAAGCTGTAAACTCAGGCAGCAACTGATGAAACTGAAAAATAAAACCGATATTTTCATTTCTGAATGCCGCCAGCTCTTTATCAGACAAATCATTGATTTTAGTGTGATTGATTATTATTTCGCCCGACTCTTTTGAAGCGGTATCTAATGTACCCAAAATGTGCAACAATGTTGTTTTTCCAGCGCCCGAAGCACCCACAACAGAAACAACTTCGCCGCCTTTTATGTCAAGTGAAACGCCTTTTAAAACGTGTAAATCATTATAGTGTTTATGAATATTTGTGGCTTTGATCATCATTTTTTGATTAAAGCGTGAAAGTAAGTAATTGTAGCCATAAATACAATTATAAATTTGTTATGAATTTTTGTCAATGTGCTTTTTTAACTTTGGTGTAAGCATATAAACTTAAAAACAATTTGCTATGAGTAGTTCAGAAAATAAATCGGCAACTTTTGCAGGAGGCTGTTTTTGGTGCACCGAGGCTGTTTTTCAACGGCTAAAAGGTGTAACAAGGGTCGTTTCAGGATATACGGGCGGCACCACAAAAAATCCTTCATATAAAGAAGTTTGTACGGGAAAAACCAATCACGCTGAGGCAATACAGGTTTATTTTGACCCTGAAATCATTTCATTTGAAGATTTGCTGGAAGTGTTTTTTGCGACACATGACCCTACCACACTAAACCGACAGGGCAATGACGAGGGTACACAATACCGCAGTGCTGTATTCTTTCATTCTGAAGCACAAAAAGTACAGGCGCAAAACTTTATCAAACAGCTGGAAGACAAGCGTGTTTTTGAAAATAAAATAGTAACGGAAATCACTCCTGCTTCAGCGTTTTATCAAGCCGAACAGGAGCATCAGGACTACTACAACCGTAACAAAGAGCAGCCTTTTTGCCGAATGGTTATTTTCCCTAAGGTAGAAAAAGTAAAAAGCTTAACATAAAAGCCCCGCAATTTTTAAAGTAAAGCCTGCGTTTAGGTAAGTTTAAGGGGAAACACGCACAACACAATGCAGACAAAATATAAATTATTATACAGAGGTATCTTTTTTGACTTAGTGGGAATGGTAAGCTATTTTATTCCCGTTATAGGGCCTTTTTTAGACTTGGTCTGGGCTCCTTATGCAGCCTCTCAAATGACAAAAATGTATTCGGGAACCAAAGGTAAGGTTGCCGCAGTCATTGTGTTTCTTGAAGAGTTGTCGCCCGGATTTGATGTGATACCTACCTTTACCTTAACGTGGTTGTATGTGTTTGTTTTAAAAGGGGAAAAAGAGATACAATCAAATCCAATAGAGGTAAATTCCTAAATTAAAGTTTTTAATTTAGTCTGTTTATGACGTTGGTCATATCCAAGCACATCGAAATAACTTTGGAATATTTATTTCAGTTTAACAATAGCAATAATTTTTTAGTATAACTTAAAAAGTTCACTATTATTATTATTTTTAACCCCAAAAACTTTAAATTATGAGTATAGAAACATCCATTTTGTTAATCCTTTTAGTGATAAGTATCGTTTATTATTTGTTACAACCAAGAAAAATTAATTATTTTTATGGATATAGAACAAGAAAGTCTATGAAAAATATTGAAAATTGGAAAATTGCTAATGAGTTAGCAGCAAGAGGGTTGATGGTTATTATGCTTATAAATTTATTATTATCAGTTTTACTTACACATTTTTTGAGGCTAACTTCTTTAAAAGTATTAGCAGTAGTATTGGTTATAGAATTTGTGGGGTTATTTTATTGGGTTGAAAAAAAATTAAAGTAACATAAACGTAAATAAAATGAGAAAAATAGTTTTAGTAGCATTCTTGTTAATAGGAGTTAGTTTGAATGCCCAGAATAGTGACGAGTCAAAAATGGTAGGCACTGCCGAAAAATCTAAAAAATTAGATAAATATTTAGGTGTATATTCAAGCCCAACATTCCCGCTTAAAATAACAATTACTAAAGAAGAAAATATTCTAATTGCCCAAGCTACAGGTCAACCCTCATTTCCCTTAGAACCTTATGAGGAAAACAAATTTAAGTTTGATGAAGCAAACTTGAAATTGGAATTCATACCGAGAGAAGAAAAAATGATTTTAAAACAAAGTGGAGGCAAATTTGAATTTAAAAAAGAGTAATATTTTCATTTTTTCCCATTGATTTTTAAAGCAGTAAGGTTAGGGTAGGGATTTAGGTTTGAATGGATATTTGATTTGTGTCATTGGCTTAGTATTATGCGGTTCTGTAATCAAGTTTTAAATTTAAAGAACTTTTGTGTTGCGATATTATGCCCGACAGGCAAGACTCACGTTAAATCTATTAAAAAAAGCAAAGGCCTCTTTAAATAGATAAAGAAAGAGACCTTTACTTTTTTTAATTTCCTTTAATGAATTTTAATGGTCATCAACTTCCAATTCGATTGGTGGCGCATCAAATTCTGAATGGCCATCATGCCACAAAGAAAAAATAATATCCACTTCGCCTTCTCCTATGGCGGTAATATCAATGTGGTCTCCATGATTGCTTAACGTGACAACGCCGCTGCTTGAGCCTTCAGCAAGAGATGCTATGACTTCATAGTGCCCTCCTAAACTGATAGGGTTGTTCTCTCCATCATAAAAAATGACATTTACTGCAAGTTCTTCGCCTGTATGCAAATGAGAAAAGTTCCCGTGCCAGCTCATATTATCGCCTGACCCATGTGTATGCGCAATTTCATCGCCGGTACTTCTGTTTATAAGATTAACTCTACTCACTACTGCATCCGGGTCGGGCTCATTATTGTGGTGGTCCCCAACTTCTATTTTTATCCATACAACAGTTTCATTCCCGGCAGCATCAAGTGCAAATACACCAAAATGATAATCACCTTCTTTAATAGGAGAACCATTAATAGTAGTAGGTATGTCGATGTGTGCATGAAGTGTATAGGCTGTTCCGGTTATTGTTCCTTCCTCAATGTGTGACCACTCAACACTGTTGCTGAAAGGCACAACTCCATGGGTATGACCGTCACCTGCATAGTGAATATCTATCTTATAAGATGCTAATTGAACGTTGTCTGTAAAGTTAATCTCAACGTGAATACTTTCTCCGGGCTCAAACTCTTCATGGTCATGGGGCTCAACAATGGTTATTCCGGGGGCTTCAGTATCCAGTACATTATCGTCATCACTGCTACATGAAACAAACAGGAATACAAGTACAAAGCTTAGTTTATATATTATATTTTTCATTTTTTTAAAGTTTAAAATTGTTAATAGATATTAATTTGTTGATTTCAATTTGAAAATACTCTGCAATCTCTTTAAAAATAATTGGCTAATTTTTTTGAATCATAAAAATGGATTTTTAATGAGTTCAGGTTTGCAGAGCTAAAAAAAAACAGGTTTAAAGTAAAGTCACGGGAGGCCCTCTCAAATATTTTGTTTGTTTGTATTTTTTTACATCAAATACTTGGTAATTAAAACTACTATCAACGTATGGAGAGCTAGCTTGCTCATAATCAATAGCTTCAAAATTATGAAGTGAAAGCGGTGTTTTAAAGAAATAAAAATCACAGTGGTGAAGCTCGGGCTTGGCAACTACAAATCCTCTTTCACTTTCAATATGGGGTAGTATTTCTTGGTGATACAGATAGAAATGAAGCGTTCCAACTCCCTGCATTGCTAAAAACAACAGAACTAGAAAATAGATGCTATGTTTTTTAAGATTAGCCATTTGAACCACCAAAAGGGATTGTAATCATTAATTGAATATTTCTACCCATTTCGGGTATTTCCAACGCTCTGTAAAAGTTTGTATGGTTAAAATATTTTGTATTAAGCAAATTAGTTCCTTGAAGAGAAACTTCAGCTTTGAATGAGTTCAAAACAACATTCGTTTTAAAACCTAACCCATAGATAGTATACCCCGGAGTTATGCTTTCATTTTGAGCTGTTCTGTTTTGTTCAAGTGCAAATTTTGAGTTTACTGAAAAAACCGTTTCTTGAAAAATCTTACCAACGTTACCAAATTCATATTCCAATTCTACAAAACCGTTGACGGGTGGCGAAAACGGAAGCGGGTAATTTCTGGATTGTGAACCGGTAAGTTGTTGGTTATAGAGGTATTCAAATATAAACAAGCTGTTTAACCGCTCAAACCACTTTTTATCAAACTGTAATTCAATACCTGTCAGTAAGGCCTCAGATTCTGTATAACGATAGATTTGTCCACCGTGCGGCAATGGTGAAAAGGTGCCTGTTGGCATCAAAAATAGATAGTTTTGAAAATAGAATAGAAATGGGCTTAGCCCCACGCTCATTTTTTCATTTCTGTATCCAATAGTTGCATCTGCAACCATTCCATTTTCAGGATTGAGGGTTGCATCGCCTTGCTCGTGCCTGAAAGAACCATGGTGTATTCCGTTTGAAGCAATTTCAATTGCGTTGGGAATTCTGAAGTAGGTGCCCAAGGTAAATGTATATTCCCAATTTTTATTGGGGGTATAAACCAGACTTGAAACTGCATTCAGGTTTTTAAAATCTCTATCGATTTCAGAACTCCTTTGTGCAAACGATTGAGCTTGTTCTTCACTGCTGCCTCTGTTTATCAAAAAATCATACAAAAAGGGGTCAAAAAAAGGTTGGGTTTTAAGGTTTGCATAGTCAAACCTCATTCCAAAATTGAGAATCAATTTATCAGTCGGGTGATGCTCATAGGATGCAAATACTCCTAGTATGTTGCGATTGTATGCCGGTAGTAAAAAACCATATCCATTAATACTGTTTTCTTGATATTGATATTGTACGCCTAAAGAAAATTTACTGACATTGCTAAAATGATAAAGATACTTTAGTTGACTGTCAACCGTATTTAAGTTAAAATCTAATTCAAGATTCGGATTTTGTTGAGGTGGTTCTTGATTTCCAAAATGTGTATGAAACTCGCTGTATTCTTGACGTCGGTTATTTTGATAGTTTACGGAGAAGAAAAAATCTGATTTGTCAAACAACCATCGGTTGCTGCTGGTAACTTTAAAATGGTTTACACTTTGATAGGGGTATTCAATATTTCGTCTGTCACCGTCATCTTCAACTCTTGCAATCGAGGGAACACCATGAGAGCCAGGAAAAAAACCGGCTTTTGAGTAAGTATTTGAAGCAGTAAATATAGAGTGAAAATTATCAGACACATAACCCATTTGACCAAAGAAATTTCTTTCATTTCCGGCAGTATTCTTTAATCTGTTGTTGTAAACAGGCATGTTTATAGTTAGATACACAATGTTGTCTGTTGGAATGTCATAATCGCCATAATCACTTATGGTAGCTTTAAACTTGTAAAAAAAGCGATTATTTCGACTTTGAATATCTAAAGAGTTTAATACGGTTTGATTGACACTGCGTCCCATAAGAGTATATTTTCCTGAGAAGCTGTTTTTTTCGGGAATAAGGTCGTTTCTCACGTTGATAATCCCACCAATAGCATCACTGCCATACTCAATCATACCGCCGCTTTTGATTATTTCAATTTCTTCAGCAGCAAATGCATCCATTTCCAAACCGTGATCGGCTCCCCATTGTTGGCCTTCGTGTTTAACGTTGTTTTCTGCAACAACCACCCGACTGAAACCTAAGCCCCTGATGATTGGTTTTGAAGCACCTGCACCAATTTCAGTGGCGTTAATACCGGGTAGTCTTTCAAGTGTTTTTGCCAATGAACCTGAAAACTGGTCTTTTATAAAATCCTCAGTTACTAGTCGATTGGAAATTCCGTGTCCGTTGTGTTTTACATGTTCAATTAAAATTTCATCAAGTGCATCAGCCTCAGGTTTCATTCTAAAATAAACTCTCAAATTGTGATGAATATCGACTATAGTGTCTAAGCTACTATAGCCCATACTTGTGATATAAACTCTAAGCTCTGTTCTGGGTAGATACTTTATTTCAAATACACCCGAGGCATCTGTAGTTGTATTTGCATATTGGGTATAAACATGACTTCCGTAAAGAGGGGCGCCTGCTTCATCCACAACTATACCCGTAAGTGTAAACTGTGAAAAGCCTGTCAAAAAACAGAAAAATAATATGCTAACTATATAGTATTTCATTCTTAAAAAAGAAATGAAGAGTTTATAAATAAATAAAATGGATTCAAATGGCTGTTAATGGCCATTTGTCTGAATAAAACCGGGTTATGAGTTTAGAGGAGGCCCTCTTAAAGTAGTATTGTGAAGCTTTAAATTGGAATAAAATGAGTCGAAATGAAACACCAATAAACCAAAACTATTTTCAATGACTTTTTCATCATTTGAAGCTAAAAAAGTAGTGGTAGGGGAAAGCTGAAAATCAAAGATTTCACACTCAAAATCGTGCTTATGAAAGTGTGTGGTAGTATTGTCAGTACAATGCTCGTGACCATCGTGACTGAAAAGGTGCAGCGCTTCTGAAGTAAACGGAAACAACAAAGCAAGCGAAAGCAGCATAGCTGTTAGCTTAAACGATTTGTTGGTTTCTTTTTTCATTGCAATTATTTTACCGTTTGACGACGGAACATTCGCTTTATAAAACTCAGGAAAAAATCAAATTCTCCAAAAATCCAGGCTACCATTAAAAGGATTACTTTATAAACCGGCAGCACTATCAGTATTCTAATCGGCCAAAATAACCAATAGTCTTCAGAAATTCCTAAAAGTATTGTTAAAGGTTTCCCCAGTTGAGCGGCCAGCGAACCGGTTATTGCAAAAACAATGAGTATGACAATGAGCTGGCGATTGGTTGTAATGCCCCAACGTTGCTTTAGTTTGTTCATCTAAGCTTTTGATTATAAGTGATTTCAAAATACTTGAAATAATTGTATAATAAGTAGTTTACTTCCAGTCCGTATGAAATACTCGGGTCGTAATTGATTTGCTGAACATAAAGATTTTTATTAAATCCCGGAGCAAAAACCCTGTAGTTGTATTCAGTTACATATTGTCTGTTTCGGGTTTCGAGATAAGTAAGCCCGTAATAGCCTTTAGGTGGCTGAGTGATTAACCAGGCATTAAACCCGGGTTCAATGATAATGATTTCATACTCAATGCTGTCATTCGCTATTCTTACAGTGTCCGATAAAGCAGTAGTGTCAGCATCAGTGCCAACAGTACTTTTGGTTGTGTCACAACTTATAACCAAAAAAAAGAAAGCAGCTATGAAAAGTAAATACCTCATGATTTGCAAAGGTACAAAATTTAATTTCTTTGAATTTTGGTCTTAACGGAAATTAACAAAAAACCGCCCGTAGAGTGGCGGCTTTTATGAAATTCACTTTTTGAGTAATGAAATTATTTGTTCGGCAAGCTCAGTACTTACCCGGTCCTGAGCCTCTAAGGTTGCTGCACCAATGTGCGGACTCAAAGATACCTTGGGATGCATCAACACCTGAACGGCAGGACTAGGCTCTTCTTCAAATGTATCTAAACCTGCAAAACTAAGTTTACCACTGTCCAGAGCTTTTAGTAAAGCCACTTCATCAATCACACCGCCACGTGCGGCGTTGATGATACCTGCACCGTCTTTCATTTGTTTCATTTCAGCCTCACCAATTATGTATTCTTTTTGAGCCGGAACGTGCAAGCTGATAAAGTCACTTTTTTTCAACAATTCTTCTAAGGGAATACTGTTTATTTGAACATCCATCGATTGCCCGTTGAATAAACTTACTTTTACGGCGGCAGTTTTGATATATTTATCGTGGGCGATTACTTCCATACCACAGCCCAAACCGATTTTAGCTACTTCCTGACCGATTCTTCCCAAGCCTATAATGCCCAAAGTTTTTCCACGTAACTCAATTCCTTTGGCATAGGCTTTTTTTAACTCGTTGAATTTGGTGTCGCCGTCCAGAGGCATATTGCGATTGGCATCATAGAGAAAACGCACCCCTGTAAATAAATGTGCAAAAACCAACTCTGCCACAGATGCCGATGATGCCGCTGGGGTATTGATAACATGAAGACCTTTTTCTTTCGCGTAAGCAACATCAATATTGTCCATACCCACACCGCCGCGGCCAATCAGTTTGATAGAAGGACAAGCGTCAATCACCTCTTTTCTCACAGTGGTGGCACTGCGCACCAATACCGCGTCTATTTGATGCTGATTGATATAGTTGATGAGTTGTTCCTGGGCAACTTTGGTGGTAATCACCTCAAAACCTGCTTGCTCCAAAGCATCGATACCGCTTTGTGAAATTCCGTCGTTGGCTAATATTTTCATTGGTTAATGGTGTAATGGTTAATTATTATCCTCCCCCTAAATACCCCTCCTAAAGAGGGGGACTTTTGAGGTTTTTTAGATTCTGTTTTCCAGTTCCTGCATTACTTCTACAAGCAGTTGCACGCTTTCAAATGGCAGGGCATTATACATCGAGGCTCTGTAACCACCCACACTGCGGTGGCCGTTTAGTCCGCTTATGCCGGCTTGTTTTAATAAACCGTCAAAAACTTGTTTATGGTTTTCATCGGTCAGGTTAAAGGTAGCGTTCATTACCGAGCGGTCTTCGGGGTTTTCAACAAAACCTTTAAAGAGTGGGTTTCTGTCTATTTCAGTATAGAGAAACGCTGCTTTTTTATTGTTTTCTTTTTCGATGGCTGTTGTACCTCCTTTTTCTTTGAGCCACTGTAACGTAAGCATAGAAACATACACTGCAAAAACAGCCGGTGTATTGTACATACTTTCTTTTTCAATGTGCATTTTGTAGTTGAGAATATTAGGAATGACTCTGCTTACTTTTCCTAAAATAGCGTCTTTAATAACCACCAATGTGGTTCCCGCAGGGCCCATATTTTTTTGAGCTCCGGCATAAATTAAATCAAAACGGCTATAGTCAATATCTCTCGAAAAAATATCGCTGCTCATATCACACACCACAGGAACTGTTGTTTCCGGAAACTCCTTAAACTGGGTGCCAAAAATGGTGTTATTGGTAGTAAAGTGCAGGTAATCAATATCAGATGGAACAGAAATATTTTTGGGTATGTAGTTGTAGTTTTTGTCTTTAGAAGAAGCTACCTCTACGATTTCTCCAAAAAACTTAGCTTCCTTTATGGCGTTGTTTGACCAGGTTCCAGTATTGATATAGCCGGCCCTGGTATTCAATAAATTTTGGGCAACCATTACAAACTGTAAACTGGCGCCGCCATGTAAAAATAAGGCAGTATATCCCTTATTTTGTAGATTGAGTAATTCCAATGCCAGATTTTGAGCCTGCTCCATGACCGCCATAAAATCTTTGCTGCGATGGGATATTTCAAGGATGGATAAACCCGAGTTATTAAAATTTAAAACGGCTGCTGCTGCTAGCTCAAATACAGTTTGTGGTAAAATACTGGGGCCTGCACTAAAGTTGTGAATCTTCATTGGTTGGAATGAGTTGGTTTGGGTTTTAAAGCTGCTAAAATACTGACTATAAGTTATAAATTGGAAATGAAAGAATTAAATTTTCAACAAAAAACTAACAGTATCCACCCCATCGGCATAGTCCCAAAGTTGAGGATGTTGGGTTTGCCCAAAAGCAATTTCATTTTCAGAAAAACCATCTGCAACTATACATTGAATTTTATCGGCATCGCTTTGAAGTTTGGCTTTTAATGTGGATGCATCTTCATAGTATTCAAAAAAACAAGTCGCAATGGGAGAGCCGTAACTTTCATCTTCCTTAAGCATAAAAAAGCCGTTGTCCAAAAACTTGAATTCACTCATCAAATAGACCGCTTTATTATAGTCATAATTGTTGGCATATTTTTGAATATCAGTCAATTTGTGCCAATCATAAACAGCTTGAAACAACCTGTTGAAATCGTACCCTTTGGGCACAAAAAGCTTGGACACATTGCGGCAACCCAAACCAAAATACCTGAATATATCTTCACCCAGTAATTGAAGCTGTTCATTGGTTTCAGCACCCGTCAGCACAGCCACCGAGTTTCTGTTTTTCCGGATAATATTGGGCTTGTTTTTAAAATAATATTCAAAATAGCGTGCCGTGTTGTCGCTTCCAGTAGCAATTATTGCGTCATGAGTATCCAGTTTACCTTCTGTAAATGCGATGCTGCCTTTAAATTTTGGTTCCACATATTCCAGGTATTTTGCCAAATAGGGCAGAAGCTGCTTGTCTTTTGAAGATTGTTTTACAATAACGTTATGACCCGAAATCAAAACCGAAAGAAAATCATGAAAACCCACCAGCGGAATATTGCCCGCCATAATAATAGCAACGGTTTTGGGCGCTACATTGTCAAAATCGTATGCAGAGAGCCATTTTTCCATATTTTCAGCAAGCAGGGCTTTACTCCAACTTTGCAGTGCAAAACAACTATTTTCTTTGGTAAACCAGCCGTTGTGCTCCTCAGCCAGTTTTAATTGATGCAGCATTCCGTCATAAAAGAGTTCGTTATGCGGAATGTTTTCATGCTTTTGGGGAGGGTTATCGGCAAATTGCGTTAAAAATTTTCCTAAAGCTGTAAAGGCATTTTTTCGTTCTGTTAATCTCATAAAGCAATTTGGTTATGAATTCTTTTGGCGTTATTTTTGTGCAAATTTACGCAAAGAAAAAGAAAACTATGGCAATTATAATCACCGATGAATGTATCAACTGTGGCGCTTGTGAGCCGGAATGCCCCAATACGGCCATTTATGAAGGAGCAGACGACTGGCGTTATTCAGACGGAACAGATTTAACCGGAAAAGTTGTTTTGCCCAATGGCAAAGAAGTGGACGCAGATGCAGTTCAGGAGCCTATCAGCGATGAAATTTACTATATAGTTCCTGATAAATGTACCGAATGTAAAGGCTTTCACGAAGAGCCACAGTGTGCTGCCGTTTGCCCGGTAGATTGCTGTGTGCCGGATGATAGCCACGTGGAAACGGAAGAAGAGTTACTGGCAAAACAAAACTTTATGCACCTTAAATAGCCTTTTTTTACCCTAAATATTAAAACCGGAAGACACGAAATGGACTTCCGGTTTTTTTATTTGTAACTTTTTTTGATTAACTTCGTCTGTGTTACAATCAATCAATCAAAATAGAATTATGAAAAAAATTACCTTAGTGTTTTTGATTTCTTTAAGCTTTAGCTTTATCTCTGCACAATGCCCTTTTAACAGCTCCATTACTTCTTTACCCGACCTGAGTAGCAACAATGTTGTTTGTTCAGATCAGATAATTGAATTTACGGCACCTGCCGGTTATGATACCTACCAGTGGAAATATAAGTTTTCACCCACAGGCACGGCTACCAATTTTTCGGGAGCAACAAGCAATACACTAAGCATTGTTGCCGGCGACCTTGGTTTTGCTTATGTTTTTGTAACCATCACTCACGATGGCTGTACTGAAGACTCCAATGATATTATGTTTGACACCTGGGTATTTGCGTTTCCGGCCATTGAACATGATCCAAACACCACCTTATGTTATGGTGAAACTTCCATAATTTCCAGCGCGTTTCCCGGGCCAACCACATTCCGGTGGCTTAAAGATGGGGTGATAGTCTATCAAGGTCCTCAGGATTATTATGAAGTATCTGAAGCCGGAGCCTATTTGCTGCACGTTTCCTATGCCGAGTGTCCCAACAACTGGATATCAAGCGGTGTGCCTGTGGTGTTTGATGTAGTGGGAGAGGAGATTATTATCGAAGAAATTGACGGAACACTTTATACCACGCAAAACGGATTCAATTATAACTGGTATCTGGACGGAGCACAAATTTCGGGAGCAAATACCTATTTTTATACCCCGGTGGCCTCCGGAGATTATACCGTTCAGGTGGCTTTTAATGCATCACCAACTTGTTTGATTACTTCTGACCCTTATTTCTATGAATTCATGAGTTTAAATGAGAATGAACTGTTTGAGGACATCTATTTTCTGAACACCATTGCCGTAAACAATGAGTTTGTATTAAATAATATAAGAGGTAAGCTGTTGAATATTAGCCTATTTGATGTTTCCGGTAGGATGGTGTACTCCACATCAAGTTCAGCTTCAACCCTGACCATTTCTTCAGACAATTTAAAAAACGGTATCTATTTTTGCAAGATTGAGTCGGAAGGAAAAGTCAAATCTGTTTCTTTAATTAATTAACCAATCAATATTTTTGTTAAATTGCCTGTTACAAATCGTAACAGGCTTTTTTATGCCATACTGGTTGTATATAACGCTTTTTGTTCTCGCAGTTTATGTAATCGTAAGCATACTGCTTTATTATTTTCAGGACTATTTTTTATTTAAACCTGAAAAACTTCCCAAAGACTTTCAGTTTCACTATGATAATCAAAAAGTAGAAGAATACAATTTGGAAACTCCCGATGGCGCTGTCATCAATGGGCTGCATTTTATGGCAGAAAACCCAAAAGGGGTTGTACTGTATTTAAAAGGCAACTCCAAAAGTATCAAAGGTTGGGGCAAGTTTGCAGTAGATTTTACACGTCACAATTTTGATGTTATTATGCTCGACTACCGCGGTTTTGGAAAAAGCACCGGGCGCCGCACACAAAGTGCCATCCACAAAGATTTACAACTGGTGTATGACAAAATAAAAGAAAAAGTGCCTGAGCGTTACATCATACTGTATGGGCGCTCTTTAGGCTCTGGTTTTGCCACCAAGCTCGCCTCGCTCAACAATCCGCGGATGTTGATTCTCGATGCGCCATACTACAGCCTTACCAAAGTTACCGCTCGCTATATGCCCTTTATGCCGCTTTCGATTTTGATGAAATATCCGTTGCCCACTTACAAATGGATTAAATATGTAAAATGCCCCATACACATCATTCACGGAACCAAGGACAAGCTGATTCCTTTTTCAAGCAGCATCAAACTCTCACAACTCAACCCTAAAAATACCCGGCTGTATGCGGTGATAGGTGGCGGGCACAAAGATTTAAACAACTTTGAATCCTATCATAAAATGCTGTCAGAAATTATACATTCAGTGAAGGTGAAAATTGATTTGGAGGGAAGCAGTTTTAACGTAGTTCACGGTAAAAAGAAAATTACAAACAATGCTTAAGAGGTTTATCTTTGCCGCTTTAATTTTTTATGTGATGATTACAGCACTACTGGCTTTTTTTCAGGAACGGTTTATCTTTTTACCCACACAACTTCCGCAGGAATATGCCTATAGTTTCACAACCCCCTTTGAGGAACTGTTTTTAGAAACCGGCGATGGGGCAAGATTGAACGCCTTGCATTTTAAAGCCGAAAACCCCAAAGGCATCATTTTGTATTTCCACGGAAATGCAGGTGATTTATCTCGCTGGGGCGAAATCACTCAGGATTTTACCAAACATAATTATGACCTGCTGGTGATGGATTACCGCACTTACGGGAAAAGCACGGGTAAGTTAAGTGAAGAAAATCTCTATACCGATGCACAGCTTTTTTATGATTATGTAAAAGAAAGCTTTCGCGAAAGCGAAATAATACTTTACGGAAGGTCGCTGGGAAGCGCTTTTGCCACCCGCCTTGCAGCTGAAAACAATCCCAATTTATTGATACTGGAGTCGCCCTTTTACAACTTAAAGACGGTGGCTAAAAACCGTTTTCCCATAGTTCCGGTGGATTTGTTGATTCGTTATCATTTTGAAAACAACAAATACATTCAAGAAGTGCAGTGCAAAACGGTTGTTTTTCATGGAACAAGCGATAATGTTGTGCCGTTTAAGTCTGGAAAAATGCTCTATGAAAAGGCTTCACCCAAAAACGGAAAACATTTTGTGGAAGTAGCCGGCGGGGGTCATAATGATTTGGCAATGTTTGAGACTTACCAGAAGGCGATTGAGGCTGTTTTGAATTGAAGCAAGCTTTTGGTGGTTGAAGGTTCAAATTTTTTTACAGGACTTAATACTTTGTGCTTAATTATCTAAAGTCTCACATCTAACATCTCAAGTCTAATTCCCTCAAAACTCCGTTCCGGGCACAAACCGGTGAAAATAGGGGGTGTAGAAAAATGGCATGGAAGCATCTCTGTAAACCTCATTTCTTATACCATTGCGTCTTGCAAAATAGGGGTCGCGTACTTCCACCCTCACAGCACGTTCTTTTTCAATTACCCTTCTAAAACCCAGAGTCTCTGCATTAATGGGTCTGGTGACAGTGTTTCTTCTGTTGAGGTAGGCATCCTGCCTGTTGAGAGCCTCTTCCATACTTACTGCCGTCCAGTAATTGCCGGAGGTGATTCCTATGGTATTGGTGAAGCTTATTTTTTCAAACTTCTGAACAAAAAAACTGTTTTCAACCGCAAAAACAGGTGGTAAGGTGTTTTCATTAATGGTTAGAAACTGCGAACCAAACTCCTGCGAAACCATGGTTCCGTAAAGTAATAAAGTGAGTATGGCCAATTTAGATTTCATACAATCCTGTCTGCTGCAAAAATAGCAAAAATCATCCCAAAAGTGAAAATTACCGCCATTTTGTGCAGATTATCCTGCAAATATTCTTTGCAGTTTGAATTATAATTTTATGTTTGCAAACATATTTAACCATAAAAAACATTACAATGAAAAAATTAAGTGTATTATTTGTTGCCTTTTTATTTGTTTTTACATCTTGCAGTAGCGATGATGACAACGGAAATCAAATTGATTTGTCGGTAGATATTACCGGCCAGTGGGATTTAACCGGAATAGAGTTAGAAGGAGATGCTTCTATGACTTTTGAAGGACAAACAGTAACTATTACTTATACCGGTTTTGGTAAAGATTTTGATGCTGAGGTAATTTTTACAGACAATCCTAAGGAAGTAAATGCAACCGGTACCTATACTATGGTAATGACAACTTCATTTTTAGGATTCTCTGAAACAGAAGAATATCCGGTTGACTTTTCAGATGATTTTGACGCAGGCACCTGGAGTATCGAAGGGAATCTTCTGGTCATTACCGATGCAAATACCAATGAAGTTCAAACAGCTCAAATTGTTCATTTAACCCAAAACAAAATGATTTTGGTAATGGAAGAAGTTGAGTCTATGGATGGAATGTCAGCTACTATCATTGGTGAAATTACACTCGAAAGATAAAAACCGATTTGATTTATAATAAGCAAAGGGTTGGACACTTAAAATTCCAACCCTTTTTGCTTTTTAGATATTTTAAGGCAATTAATCTACCAAAACCCATTCTCCTTTATCAAGCAACGGGATGGCCTGCTTGAATTTCATCTCCTTGGTTTGTCCGCTCATCACGTTCTTGATGGTCACTTTATCGTTACGGCCAATTTTGGGCTTGTCTCTCACAATGGTTTCGGTAACAGCTTGCGGTTGGCGCTGCATATTGCCCGCCGCACGTGATTGAGCAGCCCTTTCGTCCATATTGGGTATTTCGTCTTTTTGTGTTTGTAAGTTTTCTTTAGGCTTGGGCCTGCGTGCTTCTCTAATCTGCCCTTCGTCCTGCTGAGGTAGTTCGCCCTTGAACAGGAAAGAAACCACATCTTTGTTGACTTTGTCTATCATCACTTTAAAGAGCTCATAAGCCTCAAATTTATAAATAAGCAGCGGGTCTTTTTGCTCGTGTACCGCCAACTGAACCGACTGCTTTAACTCATCCATTTTACGTAAATGGGTTTTCCAGGCATCATCAATGATGGCTAAGGTTATGTTTTTTTCAAAATCGAGAATCAACTGTTTTCCTTCGGTTTCATAAGCTTTTTGAAGGTCAGTTGCTACATTGAGAACTTTAACACCATCACTGAAAGGCACTAAAATGCGCTTAAACTTATCGCCTTGCTGTTCATACACATTTTTAATCACCGGATAAGCGACTTCGGCATTGCGAATCATTTTTGAATCATAATGCTTGTATGCCGCTTTATAAACAATTCCGGCAATTTCTAGCGCTTCTTTTTTCTCAAACTCCTCCTCGGTTACAGGCGAGCTGATGGAGAAATAACGAATCAATTCAAACTCAAAGTTTTTATAATCCTGAGCCAGTTTGTTGGTTTCTGCAATGACTTCGGCCGTGTCATAAATCATATTGGCAATATCCACTTTCAGGCGTTCACCAAAAAGAGCGTGGTATCTGCGCTTGTAGATTACTTCACGCTGTGCGTTCATAACATCGTCATATTCCAGCAATCGCTTTCTGATGCCAAAGTTGTTTTCTTCTACTTTTTTCTGAGCGCGCTCAATTGATTTTGAAATCATCGAGTGCTGAATCACTTCACCTTCTTTTAAGCCCATTCGGTCCATCAGCTTGGCAATTCTGTCACTTCCAAATAAACGCATCAAGTTGTCTTCCAGCGAAACATAAAACTGCGAACTTCCCGGATCTCCCTGACGGCCGCTTCGACCTCTCAACTGCCTGTCCACACGTCTGGAGTCGTGACGCTCTGTACCTATAATAGCCAAACCGCCTGCTTTCTTTACTTCGTCAGACAGCTTGATGTCTGTACCACGACCGGCCATGTTGGTGGCTATGGTTACCACTCCGGCGTGCCCGGCTTCTTCAACAATCTCGGCTTCTTTTTTGTGAAGTTTGGCGTTCAGAACGTTGTGTTTTATTTTTCTGAGTGTAAGCATTTTACTCAACAATTCTGAAATATCTACTGAAGTTGTACCAATCAACACCGGTCTGCCGGCATTGGAAAGATCGACCACCTCATCAATAACGGCATTGTATTTTTCACGCTTGGTTTTGTAGATTTTATCTTCCCAATCTTTACGTGCTATGGGTCTGTTGGTGGGTATTTCCACCACGTCCAGTTTGTATATTTGCCAAAGCTCTCCGGCTTCGGTAACAGCAGTACCTGTCATACCCGCGAGTTTGCGGTACATCCTGAAATAGTTTTGAAGGGTAATGGTGGCAAAGGTTTGGGTAAGGGCTTCAATTTTTACATTTTCCTTAGCCTCAATAGCCTGATGCAATCCATCGCTGTAGCGGCGGCCATCCATAATACGCCCCGTTTGCTCGTCAACAATCATCACCTTGTTGTCCATCACTACATACTGGGTGTCTTTTTCAAATAGGGCATAGGCTTTCAGCAGTTGGTTCATGGTGTGAATGCGCTCACTTTTTACGGCAAACTCTCTGAAAAGCTCTTCTTTGGCTTTGGCTTCTTCTTCTTTTTCAAGCCCTTGTTTTTCGATATTGGCAATTTCTGAACCAATTTCAGGCATTACAAAAAAGTCAGGGTCTTTTTCTCCCGAAAGGAAATTAATCCCCTTGTCTGTCAATTCAATCTGATTGTTTTTTTCGTCGATTACAAAATACAACTCGGCATCCACTTTGGGCATTTCCTTGTTGTTGTCAAGCATGTAGAAGTTTTCGGTTTTTTGAAGGATTTGTTTGATGCCTTCTTCCGAAAGGTATTTTATCAAGGCTTTATTTTTGGGCAGGCCCCTGAAAACACGTAATAATTGAAAACCGCCTTCTTTGGTATCTCCCTCTTTGATAAGTCTTTTGGCTTCAGCCAATACACCGGTTAAATACTTTCTTTGAATTTCAACCAACTCGCTGATTTGAGGTTTTAACTCATTAAACTCGTGGCGCTCGCCTTCAGGTACAGGCCCCGAAATGATAAGCGGTGTACGTGCATCGTCAATCAAAACGGAATCTACCTCATCCACAATGGCGTAGTGGTGGGGACGCTGCACCAAATCGTCGGGTGCGTGTGCCATATTGTCGCGCAGGTAGTCAAAACCAAATTCGTTGTTGGTTCCGTAAGTAATATCGGCATTGTAAGCTTTTCTTCGGTCGGCAGAATTGGGCTGGTGACGGTCAATACAATCCACGCTTAAGCCGTGAAACTCAAATATGGGTGCCATCCAGGTGCTGTCACGCTTGGCAAGATAGTCGTTTACGGTTACCAGGTGCACTCCGTTACCGGCAAGTGCATTCAGGTAAACGGGTAGGGTAGCTACCAGTGTTTTACCTTCACCGGTTTGCATTTCGGCCACTTTGCCTTGGTGAAGTGCTATACCACCAATAAGTTGCACATCATAATGCACCATATCCCAGGTGATTTTTTTACCGGCTGCATCCCAGGAGTTTGACCATACCGCTTGATTACCGTCCAGCGTAACATATTCTTTAGATGCAGAAAGTTCCCGGTCAAAAGCAGAAGCGGTAACGGTGAGTGTGGTATTTGCTTTAAAGCGTTTGGCGGTTTCTTTGATAACGGCAAAGGCCTCCGGAAGGATTTCGTCCAGTACCTTTTTCTCGATACTGTAGATTTCGTCTTTCAGTTTATCAATTTCGGCATAGATATCCTCATTGCGGTTGATATCTGTTGAAGTATTGGCTTCTTCGTTCAGTTTATTGATTTCTTCTTGAAGTTCTTTTCTGGAATCGGCTATTTTTTTACGAAAGGCATCCGATTTTGCACGCAACTCATCATTAGAAAGCTGCTCAAGAGCCGATTCATATTTTTTTATTTCGTTGACGATGGGCATTATTTTGCTCACGTCCTGTTTGGATTTATCTCCAACAAATATTTTTAAAACTTTATCAATAAACGTCATAATTATCTAAATATCAAAAAGGTATAAAATACCTTCAAAATTAAGCAAAAAAAAAGCCTCTTGCGAGACTTTCTGATATGTTTTTATAGTTTTTAATACTCATCCTCGTTCCAAAGATAATCTTCGTCAGTCGGGTAATCGGGCCAGATTTCCTCAATCGAATCGTAAGCATCACCTTCATCTTCAATGGCCTGTAGGTTTTCAACTACCTCCAAGGGGGCTCCGGTTCTAATGGCATAATCGATTAACTCATCTTTGGTGGCAGGCCAGGGGGCATCGCTTAAATAGGATGCCAATTCTAATGTCCAGTACATAGCACGACGGTTTAATTTTTTGCAAAAATAATTTTTTAGTTGAGAAAGTCAAGAAAAAAAAGAATTATTTCTACTTTATTTCTAAGAACTTTTGTTAAGTTGTTGTAAAAAACTGAAAATAAGAACGATACGTTTTAATTTTCGTTTTTTTGAGGAATCCATTTGATTTCCTCGGCTTGCAATTCTAGTGACAACTTTCGTGCCAGTACAAACAAAAAGTCAGAGAGTCGGTTTAAGTACATCAAAACCTTTTCGTCAACCGCTTCATTTTCATTGAGAAAGCTGGTTTGACGCTCGGCACGACGGCATACACACCGCGCTATGTGACAGAATGACACAGTTTGATGACCGCCCGGTAAAATAAAGTTGGTCATAGGGGGCAAGGCCTCATTCATTTGGTCTATGGTATCTTCGAGAAGCGTAATGTCCTGATCATCTATTTTTGGAATATTCAGCCGTTCCTTTCCGCTTTTTAAGATGGCTTTTTCAGGGTCTGTTGCCAAAATAGCCCCCAGTGTAAAAAGCTTGTCCTGAATATGTGTAAGCAACTGTTTATGATTTACTGCAATATCCTGATCTCTAATCAACCCAATATGCGAATTCAGTTCATCCACAGTTCCATAGCTCTCAATGCGGATGTGGTGCTTGGGCACCCGTGTACCCCCAAACAATGCTGTTGTGCCTTTATCTCCGGTTTTGGTGTATATTTTCATATAGCCTAATTAAATTTCGAACAATAAACAATAAACTACAAACCTCTAACTTTTTTCCTCCTTATTCCGCTCCATATACCGTTTTCTGAAATTTCTATCCTTGCGGTTTTCCCTGTTTCGCTTTAAGCGTAAGTTGTTCCAGATAAAAAACACCAGAAAAACCACAATCACTGCTATATAGAGCAACAAATCATTGTCTTTAAAAATTTCGGTCATGGCTTGAATGTTAGGTTACAAAGTTGCTTAATTGCGGGCAATTTAACAAGCTAAAATGAAAAGATAATTGTTTAACCGGAAAATTGCCGCAGAAGCTTTGAAAACCTGTGTCAGTACCGATTTCCGGATAGTTTAATAGGAAAAGGTTTTTACATTAAGTTTACTCATCATTGAAATGTCATATTTTGTACTACATATTAGTTGAGTTTTGTTTGCTATATTTGACTTAAGCAAATATGTCAGCTCTGTTTGAATTTTTTTCATCCCCAATGAATTCAATTAAAGAGCAAATTTTAAAACAGAGAAATTAAATATACTTCATCTAAATCACAATATAACACAGCCTCACAAAACCGGTTCTGTTTTTAGTAAGCAATAGATGATTTATTAAAAGTTTCTCTGTTTTTTTATGCTTTCTTCCCTGTAAAATTTAAATCTGAACACTGCCGCTGCCCACTTAACTCCACACCCCCTTGCACTACCTGCCTACCGCAGTCAGGTTAGTGGCGGTTTTATCGGCGTTACTGTTTCAAATACAAATAACATTAATGCCGATTAGAACAACAACTCCTTTTTAATATGCACAACCTGTAAGTGATGTCTTTCAATGTGGTAACGAATAAATTCCAAACGCTGGATAACATTTAAAGAGCCACATAAAAAATGAGGGTTAATTACCTTTTCAAGGGGCAGGCCTTTGAGTATGGGTTTTAAATTCAATAGTAAATCATCACAACTCTTAAAGTGTGACAGCCAGATACCTAAACTCAGTTCACCGGTTGGTGTTGCTGAGGGCGGTGCTTTTTCTTTCGGCTTCCAGGTCTTATCAATGATTGCTTCAATTGATAAGCCTTCGTTTTCTGAAATACCCGTCCAAACCGGATTTCCTTCACGATAACACTCAGCGGCAGTATAAATTAAATCAAAACCGGCCCGTTCAGCCAGAACCAGATGTTCTATGACATCTTGAATACTCCAGCCTGAAAGTGCCGGTTTCAATGCTCCTTCTTCTTTTGAAAGGCTGGAGATTTCTCCAATCATTTGCTGCCTGGCAACTTGTATCCGGTGAAGCAGGCTTTTAATTGTTCTTTCCATTGGTTCAGTTCTTTAGAAAGTAATACATCACCTTTAAAACCTGTTTAAAATTATAAAATTCCTTGAATAAATTAAAAAAAAAATCAATCGACCACCCTGCAAACCCTTTGGTACTTGGCGTGAACCCCACATCTGAGTAAACCACCGGAAGTATAATGTTTATAGTCAGGATTAGCAAATCACAAATTTGCAACAAGAAAGCAGTTTCTGCCAATTGTCATAAAATAACAAAAGTGTTTGATGCTAAAAAATAAAATTGTATTTTAGTACCAATCAAAAGCATTTATCATGATATTGGAAAACATCCTTCGGGAAGTTGTGACAGCTCAAAAAAGGGCAACCATATTCATGCATGCTCAAGTTGTCTCCCGTCTCAAACCCCGCAAACCCGCCACCTCGTAAGCCCTTTGCGTTTTACCTTTGCGCATTTTGCGTGAACCACCCACCTGAGTAAACCAACGGAAGTTTGAAGTTACCCGCCCGGCAGACAGGGAAGTACGAAGTATTAATTATTGATATTAAATGGAACCTGAACCTCGCCACCCCGCAACCCCGTCATCACCAAAAGCTCACAGTTAGTTTGATTTCGGTTTCCGGGTTTATTGTTTTCTTTTTTTAAAGCTAAAGGATGCAAACAACAAGAAAACCACAAGCAGCAATGACCCAACAATTAAAAATGAAGTGCGCTTCCAGAAAGGCTTGGAAAAACTTAGGGGCATATCATTACCCGAAAGTACAAACCCGGCCCAATAAAATGGATGCTGCAATTCTGATGTCGGGCTGTTTTTCAGGTATTCTATTTTTGCCAATTGCAATGCTTTGGACTTACTGTGTCCTGCTTTTAAGTGTTTATAAAATGAAACCATTATTTCACGCGTTGACTGATCAGGGGCACTCCATAAGCTCGCAACGGTAGCAGGCACTCCGGCCAGAGTAAAAGCATTTTGAAAAGAAACCAGTCCGCCGCCATCCTTAAAACCTCCAACACCGGTGTTACAGGCACTTAAAACAGCAAGGTCTGAGTTAAAATTCATTCCGTACAATTCTGAGATGTACATTTTATAATCAGATTCAGCATTGGTAAACAGGAGTGCACTCAGTTCGGGATCAGTATCATTTAGAATGGAATGCATTGCCAGATGAATGATGCCTGTATTGCTTTTAAGGCTTTTAAAACGTGACTTTGAAGCTGCTTCACCGGTAAATAGCTCGCCGGGTAACAATGCTGCCAGTATATTAACTTCATCCTGAGCACCTTGTAAAGCATAGGGCACCCCTCTTACAGCCGGTTGATTTTCAAGCAGTGGCCCACTATAGACCGGTGCAAAATAAGCTGCCGGGCTATTAGATGCTGTACGGTTTTTAAAATTATTGATATTGATAAAAGTTAAATTCGGTGCATAAGCAATACTGTGGTTTTCCACCAAATAACTTCCGTTTTTTACCAAAAGTTCAAAAGGCAAATAGTATAAAATGCCATCGGGAATTATGATGGGTGCTTCATCCAATGCAGCAACTCCTGAAAAGAGCTGACGGTATAATTGTTCACTTCGGAATTTTAATTCAGCTTTATCAGTTTGTGGATTGCTAATGTCGGTTAAAAAAACACTTAAATTTTGAACGAGTGTATCATAGCCACCAATTTTATAATAGTTAATTGAACCCTCGGTTATGGTTAGTCTGTATAAGTGGTTGTGTGCAACTATAAATTTTATGATAGTTTTTCCGTGGTAATCCTGCAACTTAAAATCTGTTGCGGCAAATTCGTTAAACTCTCTGTATGTGTCGGTTAGTTGCTTTTGAAGGTGTTCCAGTTCACGTGTTTTGTCAAACAATTGTTGACGCAATGTTTCGTCTTCATTTTTTTGAAGATTTTTTTTCAGTTGGGTTAGCTGTGAGCGGATGAGTTGTTCGTTTTCGGCAAGCTTGTAGAGTTGTGAATTACCCGCCAGTTCTCTGTTTAATAAAAAGGTATTGATTAAAGCGCGTGATTTAACTGTTTCAATAAATGAAAGGAGCTCATTGCTCTGTTCGGTAGTGAATTGACGCGTAAGCGCAGTTTCAAGTATACCGTGAACTATTTCATCAAAATTGCTTTTAAGGGCTCTGTTGAGTGTGTTATTGCCCAGGGCTTGGCGAAACTGTTTCATGGCCATTTGATACAGTTTTTCTTCTTCGTTGCTTGATTTTCCATACAGTTCCCTCCAGGCTTTAGCCAGCCTTACCAATGCTTCGGCGTCTCCAATTACATTTCCGGGTTGAAAATCAGACACCGGACTTGTTCTGAGGTTGAACCCTTGATTGTCAGGAGCCAGCAGTTCCACAAACGCATGGATGTGGTTCAGGGCTTTATCAGGTTCATTTAGACCTATATAACTCAATGCCATGAGTTCATTTATCAATATTTTTTTTCCGGTAGTCAGGTTTGGGTCTTGGATGCTGATTAAAATATCAAGTGCGCGGTCATATTCTTTTTCAATCATTTTTACCCTTGCGCGACTTCTCAGTAGGCCCGCATTACCATAGTATCTGTAATTGGATGTGCTCTCACTTTGAATTTGCAATCCGAGTTCAATAAACTTTTCAGCTAAATCCGGATTGGGGCTCATAAGGGTATAATTTCTTACCACACTTTCTATTATACCTTTGTACATGCCCAATTCTATAGCATCAGGATGGTTGTTTGCAACCAGTTGTTCAACCTTTTTAAACTCTTCAAGCATAGCTTTTTCGTTGCCGCTTTCTCTGTGCAGTATTATTTTTCCGTTGGCAATATCGAGTTCTTTTTTGATGCCCAAGTGGTGCATCACTCTTTGGTGAATGGTCTCTTTGTTGGCTTCATACACTTGCCTGGCTTTGTTTAAATAGCCCTCTGCCCGTTTATAGTTTCCATACTCTCTGTGAATTCTGGAAAGCGAGGTAAGTGCAGACAGGTAATAGTCAAAATCCGGCTCGGGCAGTTTAGAAAACACAGCTTCTGCTTGTTCCAGATAGTGGCGTTCTTTTTGGGGAATATCCAGAAAACCACTGTTGTAAATCAGTGCAAGATTGCTGTAGATATAGCCCGGTAAGTTTTGATCTTTGGTTTCCTTGAACTCATATTCTTTAATTAAATCTTCAGCCTTTTTCAATGTGGCAATAGCCGCGGTGTAATTTCCTGACAAAGTTGACATATAGCCGGACCCGTGCATGGTGTTGAGTAAAAAAACAGTATCGATAACCGGGCTTTTTAAATGGTATTCAATCGATTTGTTTAAATACTTTTCGGTGTCCTCCCGGTTCCGCATATAGTTAAAAGCCGCCATATTCAAATCCCAGTATGCTTTACTGATTCGTTCGGGAGGGGCAGGGGCGGCTAAAAGGCTGTCGGTCGCTCGCTGCATAAGCGCATAAGCAGCAGTATCGGCACGGCGTGTCAGGTTAAATTCCTGCTCAGCTTTGGTAAACAAGTACAAGCCTTGCAACAGGGTTTTAATCGAGTCGGCTTCGTTTTTTGCCAGCTCAAGGGCTTCGGCACGGTAAGGCAAGGCCGATTCAAAACGCATCAACAAATCCAGAGAATCTGCTGTTTTAGTAGGGATTTCCCAGTTTGACTGTGATTGTGTAACAAAAACAATGCAGATAAAAAGAGCAGAGGCAAGAGTTAGTTTCATGGACAATTGGAAAATTTTAAAAAATGAATTTAATACCTTGAAATTAAAAATAAAGATACATAAAGATTTTAAATTGCCGGAAACAATTGCGACTGTTTACCCTTTTGCCTGAAAGTTATTTAAGCTGTTTAAGCAACGATTCGGCTTTTTCAGACAAGGGTTCGCCGGCTTGAGCCACCGCTTTTAAATGAGCAATTGCAGCTTCCAGATGTTCCAGTTTTAGGTGCCCCATGGCAGCATACCAATGGGAGAGAGTGCGGTATTTTTCTGCCTGTTGCCAGGGGTAGTTTTCCAACAATGCTACGGCAGGTTCAGTATGGCCGCTGCTCATCAGGCTAATGCTGTAATAAAAAAAGGCATCATCAGTGTTGGTAGATTCAAAAATATGCCGGAAGGCTATGGCCGCCGCTTCATAATTTCTGCTGTCATAATACTGAAACGCCTCCCGCAGTTCGGGGTCTGTGGTGTCTTCTGAATTTCGTACCGCAGGCATAACCACATTCGGATAAGGTTCAAAGTTTTGGGCATAAAGTTCCTGTAAGTCGGGCGAGCCTTTATGAGTAAGTAACCAGCTGATACCCAACAGTAGAGCAAAGACAGCAGCAAGCTTCCACAGCTTGTTTGATTTGGTAACAGCCGGATGGTCCAGTGCTTTTAATCGCGATTTCAAGGCTAAGCGCTCTTCTGCTTTTATAGCCTCCTGCAGTTCATAGGCTCGCGTAAATGCTTCTTTAAACTCGGCGTCTGTTTGCAACAAACCCTTCAGCTCAGCTTCCTGTGATTGGGTGAGTTGTTTATCTAAATAGCCTTGTATTAACTCTGATTTATTCATGGGGATTCGATGAGTTTTTTTAATTGCTTTATGCAGCGCGATTTCTGGCTCTTCAGTACATCTTTCGAAGTGTAGTTCAAACGGGCTTTTATCTCATCCAGGCTCAGGCCTTCATAATAAAACAAACCCAAAACCTCTTTACATTTTTTACCCAACCCGCGATAGGCCAGCTGCAGTTTCATTTTCCGCTCTTGATCAACTTCAATACCAATCATCTCCATCTCCTCAGAGGGTTCCCAGTCAGACACTTCTATAGGGCTAAACTTCTGTTTGACGGCAGAAACATTATAAATTTTATATTTACCAATGGCAAATAAATAGGTTTTTAACGACCCCTCCAAAGCATCCAGTTTTCCGCTGCAAATATTTTCATAAAGCGCAATTACACTGTCCTGATAAATGTCGGTTACATCCTCTTCGGGCAATGAAAAACGCCTGGAAAACAATATAAACTCTTTTTTATAGCGCAAATAAACCCTTTCCAGGGCCTGCTTGTCTCCGCTTTTTATAAGAGCAATTAGTTGATGGTCTTTGTTCATTAATAGATAGGGCTCATTAAAGTAAACATTTTACAAAGGTACTTTTTTTAAAGCACTAAAAATAAGTAGTTAAAAAAATTGAATGTCACAATCAGCAGGAAACCCAATGACCTCATATTTGATTGGAAAAAAAAATCATAGTGTAAACCGGCTGTACCTATACAACTTACAGTGTAATTAAGGCCCAATAAAAAATTTATGCAATTTAAAATGTTTACCTGTGCCCAACAGGCCTATTAATACCATGAACTAAAAAACAATTATTAAATTTTAAATTAAAAATTATGATGAAGTATGCTATTTTAAGTCTCGGAATGTTTATTGGGGTTATTTCTCAATCTCAGGCACAAATCCAAACCAAAATCGGTGCCCATATTGCTTATGGCTCTGAAATTGAAAACATAGGCGCCGGTGTGAATGCTGAATTTGGCCTTTCAAACAAATTGAGTGTGGCACCCTCCTTTACGTTTTTCTTTCCCAAAGACTACGGCTATCTTGAGCAAAAAATGTGGGAAGCCAATGCCAATGTGCATTATTACTTCTTGAATACCGGAGTGGTAAACTTATACGGTTTAGGCGGATTGAATTATGCCAATGTAGAAGTAGAGACAGTGTGGTGGGGAAGTTCCTTTTCTGAAAGTCAAGCCAAATTTGGGTTTAATGTTGGTGCCGGCACCAATTTCAATTTTGGGGGTAAAATCGTTCCGTTTGCGGAACTTAAATATGTAGTCAGCGATTTTGACCAAGTGGTAGTTGCTGCCGGGGTACGTCTTGCATTATAAAATAAAAAATAGGGAAGTGCAGGTCAAATACCGGTTTGGCCCTGCACTTTTTTATTGGTAAAATGTTTACCAATTGTAATAGAAACACTAAATACATATGAATCCTAACACATAATAATTTATACTTATGAAAAAGATTACACAAATGAAAACTATCAAAAGCACTATCCTTGTTGCTTTTATCGGATTCCTGCTGCATGCTCAGGAATATGACAGTCACCTATATTTACAAAATCAAGTGATTAATCATCAAACAGTAAGCACGTTAAAAGCGGGTGATTTAGACAAGGATCAAACAAACTTTTATCAGGCAAGCAAGCTGCACCAAAGCATTCATTCAGCTAAGCAAAGCACAGCTCAGACTATTCAAAAATCAGGAGGCAATATGCAAAGAGCCAATGGTTCTTTTCCTTGTGACGAAACGCTCACAGCCGGACCTTTTGACAGTAATAATGCGTTTGCCGGAAATATGTTTGATGTTACCACCTCTGGGGGCGAAGACATTATGATAGACGGCTTTGAAGTTAACCTCACCGATGCAGGAACACAGGCTACCGTGAGAGTTTACTACCGAACAGACAGTTATGTGGGCAACGAAGACAGCAGTACAGGGTGGACCTTGTTGGGAACAGATGTAGTAACCTCTCAGGGCCAGGACAACCCCACTTATGTAGATATAGGAAACTTGTTTATGCCTGCAGGTGAAACCTATGGTTTTTATGTTTCTTTGGTCAACTATTCTGATTTGGATTTACGTTATACCAATATTACAGGTACAACCACAGCTAATGATGGTACAATACTCATTACAACAGGGGTGGGCAAAGGTACTCCCGAGTTTACCGGCACCACTTTTCCAAACCGTCGCTGGAATGGAAGAATCTATTACAGTACGGCAGATTGCGACAACTATTGTGGCCCTGTTGAAATGATCTCAGAAGTAGAACCAATTACACAAGTGCAGTTTGCAGGCCTGTTTGGCAATTCTGTGTTCAATAACGGTACCATAGACGGCGTTTATTCACATCAGTACTGGCTGGATATAGAATCTGAATTTGACTTTTTGGGCGTTTCAAATATTATTCAGCAAGTTACACCCGGGCAAACCTATCCAATGGCTATTGCCGGAAATACAAATGGAAACTGGACCAACCACTTTGCCGTGTTTATTGACTGGAATCAAAACGGAATTTTAGATGATGCCGGCGAGGTCTATCTCTTCTCAGAAACCCTTCAAAACAGCAATGGTACTGACGATCAATTTGCAACACACGACATTGAAGTACCCGCAAATGCACTGCCCGGCAATACGCGCATGCGCATCATCAAACAATGGGGAACTACAGGAATCAGCGACCCTTGTACAGGTGCCGACTATGGGCATGTACTCGATTTCGAAATTAAAGTAGTACCTCCGGCTCCCGGAACCACCCCTTGTCAGGAATCACTCACAGGTCATTACAACAGTTACCTCTGGGCACACGGAAATATGTTTGACATTACAAACAATTACACAGAAGACATCACCCTGGAAGCCTTTGACATTAACCTGTTCAATCAGGGAGCTACTGTTGATGCAGAAATAACAGTGTACTATATTTGGGGTTCCCACATCGGATTTGAACAAGACCCTTCAGCTTGGACAATTATGGGGCAACAAACCATCCCGGCAAATACGGCAACTCAAATCAATGAGCCCACAAAAATTGACCAGCTCACACCACTCACCATTGCTCCCGGGGAAGTCTATGGAATTTACATCACAGTTTCAAACGAAGATGCTGCATATATGTACACCTCACTTCAAACCCAAGCACGCTATTACTACAACGAGCACATACTGCTGGAGTCCGGGTCTTTTTCCGAATACCCTGATTTTTCAACAGCTGCCAGTGAGGCTGCTGTTTTCAACGGAACAGTATTTTACTGTGTAGGCGAATATATGAGTACAAACCAACCCGAAGCTGCTTTCCATTTTAACTTCTATCCAAACCCGGCTCAGGAAGTGCTATACCTTCAGGCGATGCACCCCATGGAGCACATATCCATTTACAATATAAACGGTCAGGAAGTTCTGAATGACAGCCCCAATACCACAGAAAGTCAGTTAGACATAAGCCACTTAAATCACGGACTTTATTTGATGAGTGTAACTAGTAACGGCAAAACGCAAACCCATAAGTTGCTCGTCAAATAGAACACATACACCAGCCAACCGGCCAACCCCAACCCGATTCAAACCCGCGTTGGGGTTTTTTATTACCACCTCACACTACAGGCAAAATTCCCTGGTACGTTAGATATTAGAAGTTACCCGCCTGCCGTCGGGCAGGGAAGTACGAAGTTTAAAGTTCAAAGTATTAAGTAGAGGTTAGTGGTTAAAGGTGAGTTTGTGAGTGAGATAAAGTGGGGGTTTAAGTGTTCAGTGCTCAGTCGGTTGTCTTGTACTTCCCTGTCTCAAATCTCACATCTCACATCTCCCGCCTCAAACCCCGCAAACCCCGCAAACCCGCCACCCCGCAAACCCGCCACCCCGCAAACCCCGCAAACCCGCCACCCCGCAAACCCGCCACCCCGCAACCCCGCAAACCCGCAAACCCCGCAAACCCCGCAAACCCGCCACCCCGCAAACCCCGCAAACCCCGCAAACCCGCCAACCCGCAAACCCCGCCAACC
>ERZ869909.746-NODE-746-length-33058-cov-6.493254_pt1 | contig 33058 bp, 18 predicted proteins | sample MGYA00520892_ERZ869909 | MGnify/ENA primary metagenome ERZ869909 (study PRJEB32215, sample SAMEA104723947) | bioreactor metagenome | biome: bioreactor; feature: anaerobic bioreactor; material: water | place: China | collected 2015-03-12 ...
CTTCCTCGGCTGGCTCCAACAGGCCGCAGCCACGGCCACGACCCCAGGCCTAGGCGCCCTCTCCGACGCCATGCTCCATGGGGACACCGAGGACTTCGAGCGCCAGCTAGGCGCTATCCTCAAGGCTGCGCTCTCCTTCATGGACTTCGGCCACCGCCCCATCGAGGCCATCTACCAAGCCTTCATCGTCGGCCTGCTCGTCCACCTTCACGACACCCACCGCGTGGTCTCCAACCGCGAGGCAGGCTATGGCCGCGCCGATGTACTCGTGACGCCGCGCACCCCAGGCTGCGGCGCCGTGCTCGAACTCAAGGTCATCGACACCGACTACGACGAGACCGTCCAAGACGCCCTCCAACGCGCCGTCGCCCAACTCCAGCAGCGTGACTACGCCGCCGAGGTGCGGGCGGCGGGCGCCACCACCGTGCATCAGTACGCCGTGGTCTTCGATGGCAAGCGGTGTTGGATGGAGTGCGTCGGGGGGTAGCGTCCGCCCTGTGAAGGGGCACGGGAGGCGAGATGGCACAGACCCCTGCTGCCGCGCGGCGCAATGCCGGCGCCCTGACCCGGAGTGCCGCGCCCTCCCGTCTTCCAGGGGCAACCCTGTCCCTGGGCCGCTCTCGCCTAGCCGGTGGTTGGCCCAGCGTCCGCAGGGTGAGCTTCCAGGGCGCGCTGCAGCCCGGAGGCACGCTGCACCCGCCGCTCCAGCCCCTGCGCAAGAATCTCCTGGCGCCCGACCAGCACCAGCTCGCGCTTGACCCGCGTGATGCCGGTGTAGACCAGCTCCCGCGTCCACAGGGAGGTCACGCGCTCGGGCAATACGAACACCACCTTGTCAAACTCGGATCCTTGGGACTTGTGGACGGTCATCGCCCACACCGCCTCGTGGGCGGGCAGCCTGGTAGCGCTATGCGCGACGGCGCCCCCTCCCTCGCGGGGGAAGAGCGCCATCAACGTGGGCTGCAGATTCGCGTCGTCCTCGGCGCGCCGAACCTTGACCCACAGCCCCACGTCCCCGTTGAAGCGCCCTAGGCTGTAGTCGTTCTTGGTGACGAGGACAGGCTTCCCGATGACCGGGTCCCTCGTGCCCTTCCCCAGGACCCCCGCGGGGCGTTGGCCCTCCGGCAGCTCCCGCACCTGCTGCTCTATGCGCTTCCATATCTCCTGGTTAAGGCCACCCACCCCCCGATGCCCCTTGCGATGCGCCGTCAATACCCGGACCTGCTCCGCCAGGCGCGCGAGCACGAGAGCCGGCTCGACATCCCCCTCGCCCGCCGAGCACGTGACCTTCCCGACCAGCGTGCTCCACACAGGACCATCCCCCTCTACAGAGAGCGCACCCGACGAGCTCACACGAAAGACACACCTGGCCAGCGCGCAGGTGATCGACACCCAGTGGGCCGCCACGGCGTCCAGCTCCGCGTCTAGATCCCTACCGAACCCCTGCGCAGCCTGCCCTTTGCCCTGCTTCTCCGGACCATCCGACGCCGACGAGGGCCCAGCGTCGAGCCACCGTACGATGACTCTCTCACCGGGCGCAGCACCCGCCGCTCCCGCCGCATCCGCGAGAATCGAGACGGCATCCCTCGCTGCTTCACGGATCCCCCGGTCCTCCAGCGCGTCCAGCGCCTCCGAGCGCTGCGCGAAGCGCCCGACGGCGCTCTCGGTCGGGAAGCGACGGGAGGCTCGCAGCTCGACGAGGGGTCGCCCCGCTGCTCCTCCCCAGGCGCAGAGGTCCGCGAGCACTGTCCCGGTGTCCACGGACGCGAGCTGGCGCCGGTCCCCCACGAGCACCAGCCGGGTCGTGTCGCCGACGGCGTCGAAGAGGTGCGCCATCATGGTGAGGTCTACCATCGACGCCTCGTCGACCACCACGAGGTCAGCGGCCAGCGGGTTGTGGCGGTCGTGGCGAAAGCGTGTCGGGTTGAAGTGCTGATAGCCGAGCAAGCGGTGGAGCGTCCGCGCCGCGAGCGTCGCCAGGAAGGCGTGGAGAGCACCCTCGACACCCTCAGCAGTGGCGAGCGCGCCCCTGAGCCTGCCGGCCGGCACTACCTGGCTCACTTGGTGGCACCACGACTCCAAGCCTGCGCCCATCGCCTCCTTCATGCGCTGCGCCGCCTTGCCTGTGGGCGCCGCGAGCTGGACGTCCAGCCGCGGCGTCGCGCCGCTCGTCCAAGCGCTGCGCAGCCAGGCAAGGGTCAACATGGCACGCACCGTGAAGGTCTTCCCGGTTCCCGGACCACCGGTGACGACCTGCAAGCGAGCTGGGGCCACGGCGCTGCGCGCCGCCGCTCTCTGCTCCTCCGCACCCGCACCACCGATCAGAGCGAGCACCCCCGCCTCAACGGCAGCCCATGCCTCGCTCGCACCCCCCACCGTCACGCCCTCGCCGCCAGCTACCGCGGCGCCCTTACCCATGAGCCGTCGCACACCCTCGGCCACACGCAGCTCTGCAGACCATCCGCGGGCGGTGTAGAGGCGGCTGTCGTCGAGCACGAAGGGCGTGGTCGTCGCAGGCCCAGCCGACCCCACTCGGTCACCCGACTGCACACAAGCGACCAAGCGCGAACTGACAGCCAGCGCGCCCCGCCACGTGTGCCAAGAGCCAGGCAGCGTCGGAGAGGCCCCCTCGGCAGCCGGCGGCGACTCCCGCTCATCCAAGAGGCGCTGCACATCGACCGCGGCGAGGTCCACGAGCGCACTGCCGAGCCGGTCGGCTCGCAAGGCGAGAGCAAAGGCTAGCGTAAGCGGGAACGAGGGCGCACCCGCGAGCGCGGCGATGCGCGCTGCCAGCGCGACCTCCGCTGGGAACAAGAGCCCGCTGGCCAACCACGGCTGCATGGCTGCGGCCACCCGCTTCCCGGGCTCACCGCGCAAGGCATGAAGGCTGTGAGAGGATGCGAATGTCACGGCAAACCTCCGGAGAGCTGGTGCGTGTGCGGCGTGGTGGAGGGGACGCCCATCCGGGCCCTGCGTCGGGCGGTGACGGAGCTGCCAGGGGACCCAAAGAGCGCATCCAGCGCCTCGATGCGTTCGCGAGGCGCTCGGTCGTAGAAGATCCCGCGGCGGAGTGCGCTTCCCTTCACAGGTGCGGCGCTCACATCCTGCACGCCGCGCAGGAAGGGGTACCATGCTCCGCCCACATGTTGGTCCCAATCGAAGGATGCGCCATGGCGGCTCCGCAGCAGGCGCAGGAGCGCCACCTGATAGAGGTGGTACTGCAGCACGTAGCGGCTCTCGATCATGGCCCTGACCAACGCGGGCTGGTCGTAACTGGCAGCCGCCGCTTGGGCGGACATCTCCCGCTGGTGGAGCTTGTTCGTCTTGTAGTCGAGCAGATGCACGCGGGCCTTGTCCTCCTCGGTGGCGAAGACAAGGTCCACGAAGCCGGTCAGGAAGCCGTGAAACGTGGCGAAGGAGAGGCGGCCTACCTCGTCCAGCCAGGCCTCCCATGCCCCCGGGGCTTGGGCCCAGCTCGTCCCCTCGCCTGGCGGGGGCCCCGCCCTGAACGCCGCGACGAGCCCCTCGCGGCTGAGGTGCTCGGGCACGGGCAGCAGGAACTCCAGCTCGTCGATGCGCCGTGCGCGCGGCACGTCCGCGAGGCAGGCACCTTCGAGCACGCCGCCAAGAGGTGCGTGGAGAAAGACGTGGACATCGCTGGCGAGGCCCTGCAGCGCGGCGGGGCTTAGCTGGAAGCCGAAGCGACGGACAACGCCCGCCGTAGCCTCTTCCAGGCTCTGCCCTGCCCCACGACTGTGCGCGACGGGGTCCGCTGGATCGCGCGGCGCGTCGAAGTCCGCCTTCTCCAGCAGCTCGTGCACGGCGGTGCCAAAGTCACGGCCGACCAGTCGCGTGGTCTCAAAGAGCAAGTCCGGTCGCTCGTCCGGGCCCTCGCTCGTACCTGAATCCTCCGACAACTCCTCGTCCATCCCGGGCTCGTCCATGCCGGCACGGTCCCGCATGACCTCGTCGAGGCCTTCAGCGCTCAAGGCAAGCCGACCGGCCCGGTCGGCGGCATCCTGGTCCTCCGTGCCCGCAGGCGCTGCGGCGGTGCCGGGTCCTTGTGCGCCGTGCGCAGCACCCGTCGCCAACGCCGAGAACGATCCTTGGCGATAGTCAACGGCATGGAAGCGGGTGCGCAGGAGCGTGGGGACAGGGTCCAGCTCGGGCCCTGAATCGGCTGCGCTCTGTCCTCGGGAACGCCAAGGCTCCCGTGCGCGGGCCGGAAGGTCCTCCGCCCTGCGCGGCACAGCGAAGATGGTCTCGCCGACCGGGTTCACCACGTCGCCGAGAGCGAGGCAGACGTCGCCGATGAGCACGGTCCGGTCGTTGTCGCCGCGCAAAGTCCCACCGGTCTCCCCGAAGGCTCTCAGCGCGTCTGGGCTGTTGACCAACGCAGCTACGCGGGGCGTGGCGCCGAGCAGCCGGCCGAGCGCGGTGCTACCCCCCGCGCTCTTTGGGTCGGCAAGCCCATCTGCGCTCGTCACCACCTTGCGGTCCGTCCAGTCTCGCGCGTAGAGCACCACTTGGTGCTTCGCGCGGGTAAGCCCGACGTAGAGGAGGCGTCGGCTCTCCTCCTCGGACTCGTGCTCATCGCGCTCGTTGGGAGGGGGCACCTCACCCGCTGCGACATCAAGCAGGGTTTTGGTGGCGTAGAGGATGCTTCGGCGGGACGTATCGAGCGGCGCCGCGAGATCTCGTCGCCCGTCTACCTGGTCGGCGGTGGCGGGCAACGCCTCAGGGACGACGACGGGTGCATCGAGCTTCGACCTGTGCAGGGACCTGTTGTCGAAGCTAGGCAGAAAGACGATGGGATACTCCAGCCCCTTGCTCCCATAGAGGGTGGTGACACGGACGGCCTGGTCATCGGTGTCCAGGCGCTGTTTGCGCGGATCATCGGGGCTGCTGCTGTCTTTGCGCTCGTCGACCATCCTGGCTCGCAGGGTGTCGAGCTGCCCCTGCGGGCCCAAGAAGAGTCCCGAACACTCTGCGTGCAAGAGCTCGGTGAGCTGGTGCAGGTTCGTCAGGCGGCGCTCGCCGTCGGCGGCCTGCAGGAGGGCCTCGCGCCGGGTAGGAGCCGACGAGGCCGCCCTCTGGTCACGCGGACCTGACCCCGCAGGCAAGCCGCTGATCGGGTCCACGCGGAGCTCGAGCAGCTCGCTCACCAAGCGCAGGAGGCCCTGCTGCTGCCAAGTCTGGGAGAGCTGACCGAGGACATCCAGCCAGCGCTCCGGCAGCTCGGAGGCCTCACCCGTGAACATGCGCAGGTGGGTAGGCGCGACCGAGAGCAGCGCGGTGGACAGGGCGGCCACCACGCTCCCCCTGTTCCGCAGGTTGAGCAAGCCCGCCAGAAGAACTGCCAGGTCTTCTGCCTCGTCACATTTCCAGACCACCTCCCCAGCCATGATAACGGCGGGAATGCCGTGGCTCCTGAGCCGCGAGGCGATCGCGTGGCCCATCTTCCATGAGTGGACGAGCACGGCGATATCACCCGGAGACACCGCCCGCTCCGCGGGAGCGTCGGCGTCTGACTTCAGCGCGATGCGGGTCCCGCTCTCCAAGAGGCGCCGGACATCCGCAGCGACCACCTGGGAAAGCTGACGCTTGCACGCCTCGTTGTTGCCGAGCTGGGACGCTCCCTCCTGGGGCTGCTCTTCCTCCGGCAGCGGTAGGGCGACGGGCCGAAACACCAGCGGCTGCGCCGTCCACGGGAGGGTCGGCGGCGACGCTGGAGCACCCTCCACGCGCAGGCCTGACCCAGGAGCCTCGACCAACACACAGTCCTCGTCTTTCCGCGCAGAGGGCTTGTTCCAATCCACCAGGATGTAGTCGATTCCCGTCCCGCTCGGGTCGTCACGTCGGTCGAAGAAGCCGCTTACCGCCGCACCTGGCTGGCCGGACCAGGTGACAGCGCGTGCGAAGGCCTGAGGATCGGCGAGGGAGGGCATCTCGCCCTGAGGGTCAGTCCCCTCGGCGTGCAACCCGCCCATGAAGCGGTTGAGGGCCACGAGGAGGGCAGCGTCCGAGCGGAAGTTCCGGGTCATGGTGTAGAGCCCTGCGCGCTGCAGCTCCTCCTCCGACGCCCCGTGCGCCGCGAGCCGACGCCGCGCTACCTGGTGAACGCGCGTGCGGGCGCGGAGGTAGGTGTGGATGTCGGCACCGCGGAAGCGGTAGATGGCCTGCTTCGGGTCTCCGATCAGAAAGAGCCGGTGGTCCTCGCTCTCCAGGAAGACCTTGTCAAAGAGTGTCCACTGCGCGTCGTCCGTGTCCTGGAATTCGTCGATGAGAGCCGCGCGGTAGCGTGTGCGCACCGCGCGCGTCAGCGCAGGATCGCCCCCCCCGGCGGCCTCCGCCTTCACCCGATCCGCCAGCCGCGTGATCAGATCGTCGAAGGTCACCTCGGAGCGCGCGGCCAGACGTGCCGCGTAGCGCCGCCGCGCTTCGTGGCAGGCGGCAACGAGAAGCCTAGACGGTAGGGCGCCAACCGACAGGCTGCTGCTGAGAATGCCCGCCAGTTCCGAGCGTAGTGGATGCGCCAACAATTCTTCGGTGCGCGCCTTCTTCTTGGCCCCTTGCTCCTGCAGCCCGCCTCTGAGCAGGTCCGAACCCAAGTACCGGGTGGCCTCGACCCAGAATGGCTCAACGAGCATGTCGGCCTGAGCGGCACGCTGCAATCTGGGAAGCAGGAACGTTTCGAGGTCGTCCGCCAGAGAGTTGGTATTGAGGCACTGCAACTCCGAAAACGCGTCCCGCCAGTTCCCCTTCTTGGCATGTCCAACCACGTCGCGAACCCATGCGCATAGCTCGTCGCGACGTTCAACGAAGATCCTGCGCATCGACGATAAGGCTCCCGTGACGCTTTCCGCGCACTGCCGAAACACAAGCTGCAAGGTGGTCGAGGCGTGATCCAGGGTAAGGTCTTCGTTTCCGGGGCCGGCAGGTGACCGCGCTGCGTCTGCGTCCCATCGCGCGAGCAAGGCGCTGCGGCGGGATAGCGCTAGCTCGACTCCTGCATAGAACGAAGACGAATCGAGGGAAGCGAAGCGCATGACCTCCGCTGGCAGTCCCTCCACCACCTCCCCCCACAGATCGTTCGCGATCTCCTGGCGCAGCCGCACTTCGTCTTCGACGAAGGTGATTCCGAGGGGTTGGTCGCTCTCGAAGGCGTGCCACTCGAGCATGCGCTGACAGAAGGAGTGGATGGTCGTGAAGGTCGCCGCATCCACGCGCTGCCGCGCGCGGCGGATGCGCTTTAGCCACCGGTCGATGTTGGTGGCGAGCTCCTGGGCATCGCCATCCTCGGACGCCGCGAGCACCCAGCGCGATACGAAGTCGTCTTTGAAGACTTCTTCTCCCGCCGCCTTCAGCGCGCTGGCGTCACCCTGGAGAAACGCGGCCCACGCGTCTGGCCACTGGTCCAGAGCGTGCGCGGCTCGCTCAAGGTCCGCCTGCGCTGTGGCCAGGCGCTCGCCGATGCGCCCACGCAGCTCTGCGGCCGCCGCGCGCGTGAAGGTCACCACGAGAATCTCGTCCAGCGGCAGATTCTCTTCGCAGACCAGGCGCAGGACGAGGCCGGTGATGCTGTACGTCTTCCCGGTACCTGCGCTGGCCTCCACGCAGAAGGCGCCCGGCTTGCCACGCTTCAGGCTGACGCCTTCAGCCACAAAGGGTCCAAATTCCCTCATGCCGTACCTCCTCGTCTCCAAGCATCGAAGGGCGCGGCGCCCGATCGTGTCAGCTCATTGGTCTCCATGGCCTTCTCCAGCGCCACCGCCGGCCCGAACACCCGCCAGGACTCGACCACAAAGGCCTCGGGCCAGCGCTGTGCGGGCCCCTCCTCCCCGAAAATACGCTGCAGGATGGACTTCTCGGTGTCCACCTTCCAACGATCGCTGTCGGCCACGAACATGTCGCGGTTCCAGGTAGCGCGCGCTGCAGCCCGCATCTTTCCCACGGCACTGTCGAGACGTAGCGCTTGCGTCGTTCCGCCGAGGACAAGATGCAAGGACGCGAGCGCACCTGCCCAGGGGTCCGCCTCACGAGCCAACCGGGAAGACGAGAGCGGCGCACAGGGTAGGTCCACGCTCGCCAAGGCCCTGAGCCACGCAGCGAGGGGTGCTTCGGCTCCGTCGCCTCCTTGGGACTTGGCGTCGGCGAACGCTTTGTAACCCGCTTTGACGATGCTGAGGCTATCGCTAGGCAGCAGGGGCATAGGGCGGCAGTGGCCCGCCAGCCAGGTGCGCACCCGCTCCTCCAGGTGGCCGCGCGCCCAGGCGCGGGCTCCCTCCCCGTCCCGTGGGCAGTCCAGGTCGCTCAGGCTCACCCCGTGGGCGCTGATGTCCGCATCGGGTTTGTGAGACGCAACGCCCACGACAACGCCATCCAACCCTGGGTCCGCGTTCCAGGCTCGCTCCTCTGCGGCCAGCGCCAGGAGCAGGCGCAGCCATGCCTTGACCGCGTGCTTCCCTCTCACCGTCGAATACTGCGTGGACAGCACCACGCCGCCGCCTCGCGCATTGTCCCGCCAGGACGCCAGCGCCACGTCACCACACAGCCTCACCGCAAGGGAACCTGCCACGCCTGGCACGCGGTCCACCTCCAGCGTCACCTCCAGGCGTCGCGTCTCGGGCTCCTCAAAGAGGCCTTCGGCCCCGTAGAGCTTCGCCTGCAGGCGGGCCGCCTTCTCCACAAGCGAGCGGCCTTCGTCGCGTCCGCTCGGGCCGATGGGCAGCGTGGGGAAGGCGGCCGCGATCACGTCGTCCCAGGCGAGCCCCTGTCGGGTGGCCTGCTTGATCACCTCCAGGCGCTCCAACACGCCCGAGGCTACCGGGAGCAGGTCATCGGCTGCGGCTTCCTCCTTCTTCTGCCAGCGCAGCCCCACCACATCGGCGAGCCAGGCCCCGAGAGGATCCTCATGGAAGTCCGCGAGCTCACGCAATGTAAGCGTCAGCGGGCTCCGCTCCGCGTACACCGCCGGCAGCGCGGGCTCCGCGTCCCAGGGCACCTGCAGGGCCCAAGGCGTCGCGCTTCCACGCCCCCTCGCCAGGCTCTCCGCGGCGCGACGCTCGCCTGCGTGGTACACGATGGGGCGCGGGGCACGCATCCCCTGCTGCTCCGCCTCCTCCTGACGGAAGTTCCGGTCCGAGAAGGGCTGCAGCGGGTAGTGCCGCGTCAACCACTGGCTCGCCGAAGGCCGCTTGCCGGCGCCGGCAACCGGCGCTGGCGCTTCAAAGCGGCGGTCCAGCATCTCGAGGAGCTGCGCCACGGGCGCAGCGGGCGCGACCTCTTCGTCGCGCTGCGGCGTGCGCCCCGTGTACACGATGTGGCAAGCGTCACGAGCCGAGAGCAGGGCGTCGAGGAAGAGCGCCCTGTCTTCATCGCGGGGGTTGCGGTCCCATGGGCGCGGCTCCCGCGCGATGATGTCCCAGGCAGGCCTTGTGCCCGCTCGTGGAAAGATCTCCTGATCCACACCCAGGAGGATCACCCACCGGTAGGGTACGCTGCGGACGGGCATCAGCGAGCAGAAGGTGACGGCGTCGAGGCCGTCGGAGACCCGCTTGTCCGCACGGTCCATGCGCGCCCGCATCCACGCTGCCATCGCAGAGGGTGTTACCTGCACCGACTCGGCGCCTGCCCCGAGCCCGAGCACGGCCGTGTCCCTGCCGAGCGCCTCGAGCTCGTCGATGACCTGCGCCTTCTGCCACGCGCGGCTGCTGGGGAGGGTGATGAAGCGCTGCAAGAGCCCCGGCTCCTCGTCGCTCTCGTGCGCAAAGACCTTGAGCCAGGCTTGGAGGGAGCGCGGCGAGCGTAGCTCCTCCAAAGCGCCGATCAGCGTCTCCAGGAAGAGCACGGCTTTGGCCGCGAGATCCCTGTCCCCCGCCTCGTCCAGCGGGACTACCGGCAACGCCCCTTCCCGCCCGACCGCTCCCAAGGTCGCTCCCTCGGCGCCGGCCACCGCCTCCAGGGGCATCACGGCGCCCAGGGCGATACGCTCCAGCGCTGCGAGCAGGGTGTGCCGCAGCCGGCTGTCGGCGGGACGGACACCCGCGCTCGATCGAAGGGGGCCCTGGTCATCCGGCTCCCCTGCCCCGAGCGCGCCGTGCAGGGCTTGCCCGCCCTGCGCCTCGTTGACCTGGAGCACATCCGCCGCATCGACGCCCCACCGCGCTCCCGCGGCGCGCAGCCACCCCTCCACGCGTGACACCTCCTCGCGCTCCATCCCGTAGTGGCTGTGGACTGGCTCCAGCCCCAAGAGGCCGATCACCTCAGAGACGCTCCGCCGCCCTTCGGCTAGCGCCAGCAGGGCCAGGAGTACGCCGGCCACAGGGTTGGTCGAACGGATGGCGCGGTCCTGAATCCGAATCGGGATCCCCGGAATGCCCGTGCGCTCCAGGCTCTCTCCCTGGGGCGCGTGGGGTGCGAAGGTGGCCTCGATGAGCGGGGCGTAGGTGGCGATGTCGGGTGTCATGACCGCGATGTCCTCCGGCCAGAGCGTCGGATCCTGTGCCAGCGCCTCCACGATCAGGTCCCTCACCGCGTCCACCTGCCGCGATGGGCCGTAGCACGCGTGAAAGCCCAAGCTGCGGTCCTGCGGGTCGATCCCCCGATCCCCGCGTCGCGACACCAGGGCGTCTCCGCCCTCCATGTCATGACGGAAGGGCGTGCCGGCCTCAGGCTGCGCTTCGTACGCGCTCGCCTCAAGCATGTAGACGTCGGCTTGCAGGCGCTGCAGCACGCTGGGTGTGTCCGCAAGCGCTGACCGCCCCTCGCCTTGGGCCCTCGCCGCATCGTGCGCCTCGGAAGCTGCGACCAAGGGGTGCACGAAGGCCGTTTCCCCCTCCCGCGCGTTCGGCACGATCTCTTCGAGCAGAAGCTGGTTGGCGCGCGGCACGCGACCGAAGGCGGCGACGAGGGGGCAGACGACGCCCTCAAGATCATCAAAGCTTGGATGCCCGCCAACCTCCTCCTCGCCCGTCCTGGCGCTGGTGGCCGGCGCGGCGATGGGGTCCACCTCGCCTCCCATGCTCTCCGCCCGCTCTCGCGCATCGCCCAGATAGACATGATGCAGCGTGCGTGCGCCCTGGACATCGAGAAACGCCCGACGCCGCTTGTCCTGACGCGCGAGGCCCGCGAGGGTCTGATCACCGAGCCAGAAGGGCGTAGGCGCCGTCAGGAACCAGTGGACCGGGACGGCCTCGGCGATGCGGCTCAGGGTGAGGAGCTGCAGCGGGGAGAGGTTGCTGACGCCGAAGAGCGACAGACGCGGCGGAAGCACGGACCGCAGCGCAGCCCGCAGCGACGCGTCCTTCGCTAGCGAGACAGCGGCAAGGTTGTCTCCGTGTAGCGCCTCGCCGGTGGTCGTGAGAGCACCGAGTTCGGCCAGGGGATCGGGCGCCCCACCCCGGGAGAGGCGGTCTCGGACACGGCGCCAGAGCTCCGGCTGCCAAGCGAGATCGCTTGCACGCTGGTCGAAGGGTACGAGCGTTCCGTCGCGCCGAGTGTAACGGTCCGGAGCACCCCTTCGCTCGGCGCCTTGCGCTTGCGCCGCGGCCCAGGCAGCGATCATCCCGGGGCGCCAGGCGTGATAGCGGAGGAAGAGACGGCTGATCTCGGTCGCGAGCGCGAAGAGGGGCGACGAGAGCAGACCGGGACCCTCCCCGTCGGTGCGTAGCTGGAGGAGGTAGGTCGACAGCTTGTCAGCCGCGTGGGGGTTGGCCTCAGCCCGCGTGCGCCACGCGAGCAGCTCGCTGGCGACCACCCACACCAAGCGATCAGGGACCCAGGGCGTCTCCTCCCCTGCGTCCGGGGCGCGCAGCACATCGGACACGCGGCCCGCGGCCTCGCCCCCGGAAGCTCCCATGACCCGATGCGCCTGATGCAACCAGCTCCCGAGGGTGCCTGCGTACACAAAGCTGAGCCTCGCGGCGATCCCCAGCTCCTCAGCCAGCCTCCGCCGAAGCCAGTCACGGAGCCCCGTGGAGCCAACGAGGACCGTCTCCGGCTGAAAGGGGTCCCGCAGCGGCTCGCGACGCATCAGGTCCACGAAGGCGCGGCCGAGCTCCTCGACCTGGTTGGAGCGATGGAGGGTGAGGGATGCGTCGTTCATGAGCGCTGGGGGCGAGAGCAGAGGCGGGCCGACAAGCTATCGGGTGATACAAGCACACGCCGGCACGAGACGCCACCTTACGCTGCCTCCGGTGCGTTTTCAAAAGACGCGTCGAGGGGGCGGGTGCTCAACGCACCTGGCCTGCACGAGGGTGATGTTCGCGGGTTGCCGCAGGCCCTACAGAGGTCGCGAACATCCAAGGCTGGAGTTGTCGCAAGCTCGACAGGGGTCGCGGGCAGGCAATGTCGGAGGGGGGGGATTGAGCTTTGCAGGGGTCGTGGAGACGCACTCCTTGGGTTGCCAGGGCGGAGACGCCGTGCCTTACGCCATGGGCCGACGAGACAGAACCTCGCCCCCGAGATGTCGATTGCACCGTCTTCACGCCATGCGTCGCGCCGGATGCCCTAGCGTTGCCTCGTGTCCGCTGTCCACTCATCCGTGCGAGGCACAAATCGCGCCCATCTAGACGCATAGCTCCAAGGAGGTCCTCGGCTGGTCCGCACTCCCGGAGCTGAGCGTCGCTCGGACCTGGTGCCCTCAGGCGCCGCTCGCCTGGACAGCCACGCCCAACCCGGCTACACCCTCCCCAAGGGGCCCGCTGTGGGCGTGAGGGAACGCTAGCCAAGGAAGGCACCATGCCCTGGTCATCGTCACTACGACGCGCAACGCTCTGGACCCTCTGCTCGCTGGCGCTCCTCACGCTTGGCGGGGCCCTGGTCGCCCTCGCTGACGAGGCGCCGGCTCCCGAGGGCGCGACGGCTCCGCCGGCTGCCGAAGCGCCGGCTGCCGAAGCGCCGGCTCGGGGCGCGGCGGTCGAGGCCCGGGTCGACAGCGCGCGGTCCACGCTCACCTTCCTCAGCAACGCACCCTCGGAACGGATCGAGGGCCAAGCGGCTGGCATTGAGGGCGCATTTCGCTTCTCGCCAGAGAACCCAGGCGATGTCAGCGGGAGCCTGCAGGTGCCGGTGAGCGCGCTACGCTCCGGCAACAGCCTCCGAGACCGGCACATCGCCGGACGCGACTGGCTCCTCGCGAGCAGCCACCCCCACATCCGCTTCGACCTGCAACGCGTCGAAGTACGCAGCACGGAGCGCAGCGGGATGCGGGTCGACATCAGCGGCGTGGCCCATGGGACCCTCACCCTGCGCGGCGCCACCAGGCCCACCACCGCCGACATCACCGTCTCCCTCGCGTTGGATACCCAGCGCGTGCGCGTGCAGTTCTCGATGCAGGCGAACCTCCGGGCGCACGACATCCCGGGCCGCCGTAACTCGATCGGACGCGAGGTCGCTGAGAACATCGAGATTCAAGGGACCGTTCACGGCTCCTGGTGAAGCGGCACGCGCAGCGCAACCGAGGCGGCGACACGCCCGAGCAGCGCACACCCCCTGACGCCCACGGAGCCACCATGCCCGCCCTGGACCGCACCACCGCTGCCGCTGGCTTCTTCGCCTACGGCTTCCTCGCGCTCGCCGGCGCCGTCCTGCTTTACTGGGGACTCAACGGCGCCCACAGGATCACGCAGTACCAGGTCATGGAGACCTACGAAGAGGTCGACCCTGACTTCGGCGATACCATCACCCGCGAGCGTCTCGTGGACCAGTTTCGCTTTGGCCTGCTCCCCGACCGCGGGTACGATGGCGCGGCGCCCCTCGCCCTCTTCTTTGGGCTGACGGGCGGGGGGCTCCTGTGGTGGTACCGCCGCGCCTGGGCCCACCTGCAGCGCGCCGAACACCACCCCGAGAGCGAGGAAGCATGAGCGAGCGCAAGCCGGCCGTCAGCACCCACCCGCAGGTTGCCAGCCCCCGCACCACAACGCCCTCCACCCTTACGCGGCGCAGCGTGCTCCAGCTCTTCGCGCTCTGCCCGCTCGTACCTGCCTGTGAGTTTGCCGATGTGTTCGTCCGTGGCGGCGGCGACACCCAGGCGGGCTTCTCCCTCGACGATCCCGCCTTCCAGGCCCTCGCCACCCTTGGCGGCATGGCGTGCGGTCGCGCTGGGGAGGTCGAGGTGCTCCTCATCCGCACCAGCGAAGCCGAGATCGTCGCCTTGGAACGCTACTGCCCCCACGAAGGCCTGGACATGGCCCCCTGCGACAACAACCCCCGCCCAGGCCAGCTCTCGCTCGACCAGGGTCGACTGCGCTGCGTGTGGCACAACAGCATCTTCGACCTCGACGGCCAGCGCGTCTCCGGCCCATCGCCGCGTGACCTCCAGCGCTTCCCTGTCACCTTTGACCCTGCGACGGGACGCGCCGAGATCGTACTCCCGCGTCCCGCCGGCCCCGGAGGCCGGCCATGACCCGTTATGCGCTCGCGCTTAGCGCCCTCGTGGCCCTCCTTGGACTGCCCTCGCAAGCCCACGCTGTACCGCGCATGACCTTCATGACGGGTGCGCCGTGCTCTGCCTGCCACGTCAACGTCCAGGGCGGGGGAATGCGCACCGATCTGGGTTGGGGCAGCATGTCCCACACCGGCATGCTGGACTGGGGCCAGCTGGGTGTCTCCTGGCTGGACACCCGCGAATCCAACGAGCTCTTCCCACGTGTCGCCGTCGGCCTTGATGACCGCATCCAGATGGCGCGCTTGGGCAGGCCGGTGCGCGTACCGACCGCAGACGGAGGCAGCGAGGTCCGCACACCGGATCGAGAGGTCTTCTTCATGCAAGGCCAGCCCTACCTCTCGGTGGAGGCTAGCGACTGGCTGACCCTCTACGGGACCTGGCTAGCGACCCGGCAGACGCTGGCCGAAGGCGAGCTCTGCGCTGAAGACTACCCAGGACAGAGCTGCGCCGAGGTGCAGGCCATCTTCCGACCGGGAGCGGACCTGCCGCTGCTGCGGGCCGGCCTCTTGCAGCCAAGCATCGGCTTGCGACACGACGACCACACCATGCTCATCCGCAGCGACGCCGGCCGCCCCGTGATCCCGGCGCAGTACGCGGAGTGGGGCGGCGAGATCACCTGGCAGCCCCGCTACTGGCTCCAGGCGGACGCGGGCATCTTCTCGAACGAGCGGCTCTCCCGGGCGATCGGTGATCCCAGCGTCGTCGACAGTGGCGGCGCTGCCTTCGCTGCGCGGCTACGATTCGCTCCGACCTGGCAGCTGGGTCGGAGCGCGCGCATGATCTCCTGGCTTGGCAGCTCCCTCTACAGCTCCGGCGGGTTTCTGATGGTGAGCTCCTTCGCGGGGATCGGTCTCCTCGACCGCGCCTCGCTGATCCTGGAACACGCGCACCTGCGCTACGGGGGCAACCAGGATCGGCAAGGTGAGAACCTCTCGGCGCTCTTCAGCCTGCGAATCGCAGACTGGCTCTACGCCAACGTCCGTGGCGAGACCGCCAGCACCGGGGAAGGCGAGGCCGCGCGCTACGCCCGCAGCATCGTCGCCGGGCTGGAGTACTTCCCACTGCCCTTCATCGAGCTGCGACCTGAGTACCGCTACACCCGGACGCGGAGCTGGGAGATGGCCCAGTACACCATGCAGCTTCACGTCTTCTACTGAGCGCGGGCAGCCTCCCCTTCCTGCCGCATCGCCCGGCCGCGCCGCCTACCGACCTATCCCCAGCCGCCTCCATGCAGATCATCGTCCTCGGCAATGGTGTCGCCGGCACGACCGCCGCTCGGGAGGCGCGTCAGCGCGCACCCCACGCGCGGGTCACCCTCGTGAGCGAGGAGAGCCCCTACTTCTTCTCGCGAACTGCCCTGATGTACGCCTTCATGGACCGCCTGACCCGGCGCGATCTGGAGCCCTTCGAGCGGCACGTCTACGAGCGCGAGCGGATCGCGCGTGTCCACGAGAGGGCGGTCGACCTCGACGCCAACGCGCAGACCCTCACCCTGGCGGGAGGCGCCACCCTGCGTTGGGACCGCTTGATCCTTGCGACGGGAGCCGTCCCCCGCGGGTTGGACGTGCCTGGACTCCGGGAAGCTCGCAGCGGCGTGGTCCACTTCGTCTCCCTCGCCGACCTCGACGCTTGTGAAGCCTTGACCCCCAGCACGCGCGAGGCTGTCGTGGTCGGCGGAGGGCTGATCGGGATCGAGCTGGTCGAATGTCTCGCCCACCACGGCGTCCGCACGACCTTCTTGCTGCGCGACGACCACTACTGGCCGACCGCCCTGCCGACGCGCGAGGCCACGCTCGTCGGCCAACGCCTCGAGCATCACGGCGTGACCCTCCTCGGCGGGGACACCCTCGCGGCGGTGGAGACAGATGGCGAGGGGCGCGTCGCCGCCGTCATCACCGCACGGGGGCGCAGACTCCCCGCCCAGATGCTTGGCGTGTGCGTCGGTGTCCGCCCTCAGGTGGACTTCCTGCGCGAGGCACGAACGCCCCCAGAGATTCGCGGGGGCATCCTCGTGGACGAGCAGCTCAGAACGAGCCTCCCGCAGGTCTGGGCCTGCGGTGACTGTGCGGCCATTCAACTCCCCGACGCCCCCGCGCCCCTGGTCGAGACGATGTGGTACTCCGCCAAGCGCCAGGGTACGCTGGCCGGCGCCAACGCGACCGGGGCCTCGCTGCCCTACCAGCGGCCGCTCTTCGTGAACAGCGCGATGCTGGTGGACCTCTCCTACACCGCTGTCGGACGCTCGACCGCGGAGGGCACAACGCTGCGCACGCTGGTCCGCCAACACCGACGACGCCCCGCCACCCAGCGCATCTTCTGCGAGGGCGAGCAGGCGGTTGGGTTCCTGATGCTTGGCTCGTCGTGGGACACCGAGCGGCTCTCGCGATGGGTCGCGGAAGCGCGGTCGGTCGACTGGGTCCGCGCGCACCTTGCCTCGGCGCAGTACGACGTCGAGCTGGGCCCGCTGGACCTCCGTGACGCCGAAGAGGCTTGGGAGGACTGGCCACCTGTGGCCGTGGGAGCAGCGCACATCGGGAGGGGCACGTGATTCGACCGACCTGGTCCGGGCGCCTCGCCCATGACCTGCAGAACCGGGGCTTGAGCGCTTGGCTGCTCTGTGGGGCCCTCTGGACCTTCTACGTGGTGCTCTACTTTGGGGTGCCCTACACACACCCGCAGGGCGGCCTGGAGAGCTTTCAGGCGTGGCTCTACCAGAACGCGACGCTTCACCTGGACGCATGGGGCGCGCGGCTCTCGTTCGGACGCGACGAGGGGCACATCTACCGAGGGGACCGATGGACCCTCTACGCCCTGCTCTACACCCTCGCGATGGCGATCGGGGGCGCATGGATGTTTCACCGCTACGCGCACAACCGCTACCAGGTGGTGCGGACCGCCTGCGTGCTCTCCGTGCAGGTGTCCTTCGCCTTCGCCGTGCCGATCCTGCTCAAGTTCTTTGGGCACCCCGAGTACTACTTCAGCTACCTCTGGCCCTTGAAGATCGAGTACCTGGACCCGCGCAACTTCGCCTACTTCGGCGAGGCGCTCGTCCTCTACGCCTTCGCAGCCTCGCTGATCGTCACACCCCTGCTGGGGGTGTTCTACGGCAAGCGCTGGTACTGCTCCTGGGTGTGCGGGTGTGGTGGTCTCGCCAACACCTTCGGGGAGCCCTGGCGTCACCTCTCCCAGAAGAGCGCTCGAGCTTGGGCCGTGGAGAAGGTGAGCGTGTACGCGGTGCTCGTGGTCGCCCTGGCCAGCACGACCCTCTGGTTCACCGCGAGCTGGTTCCCGCAGGACTCCACGCTGGCGGCGTGGGCGGACACGACCCGCACGTACTACGGGTTGATCGTCGTCGCCGCGCTCTCGGGGGCGATCGGGACCGCCCTCTATCCTATCGGCGGAACGCGCGTCTGGTGCCGCTACTTCTGTCCCATGGCCGCCATGCTGGGCCTGATCCAGAGAGCTGGCCGCTTCCGCATCCGCGTAAAGCGCGACATGTGCATCTCCTGTGGGCTCTGCACCAAGTACTGTGAGATGGGCATCGACGTGCGCGCCTACGCCCAGAGGAACGAAGACTTTGTCAGGGCCGCATGCGTCGGGTGCGGCCTCTGCGAAGAGGTATGCCCGAGGGACGTACTGCGGCTTGAGAACGGGCGAATCACGTGGAAGCGCACCTAAGGGCTCCCTTGCCACGGTGTCCCCGCGATCCATTGGCATGCTTCCTGCTGTTGACTTCGCCAGCGGGCTCGGGGCCCGCCTTCTAGGACGCACGAGGAGGGAACGATGTTCGCGCAACAGATTGTCCTACCCATCGCCCTGGTCGCCGCGTTGGGCGCGGCGGCTTGGGCGCATGCGGCAGCCCCTGCGGAGTGGGTGACCTCACCCGCCGACGTGGGCGATTCCACCCCACGCCACGAACCCGTCGCGCTGCTCGACGGGTACCTGCCCTCCTCCGAGGGGGCCGCGCCTGCGCGCGAGAGCGCCGGGGGAGAGAGCACGTGGCAACCGCGCACCTTGGTCGGCGGGCGCGTCGATCATGGCGGCTACGGAGGTCTGGTCCTGAAGCCCTCGGTGGTTCGAGACCAGTTCGGCCTCTTCGTCGGGGGACAGGGTGGTTGGATCATCAACCATGTCTTCGTCATTGGCGGCGGTGGCTACGGTCTGTCGACAAACGTCCGCGCGGACGATCGCGTCGGCGAGGAAGGCCGCAGCTACTACGTAGAGGTGGGCTACGGCGGCCTGATTCTGGAGTACTTTCACCGCCCCGAGGCCCTGGTGCATGTCTCAGGGTCGTTGCTGGTTGGGGCTGGCGGTGCCACCTACACCCGCCGTCACAGGCATGAGCGCGACGACCCGATGATGGAGTCATCGCCCTTCTTCGTGACGGAAGGCTCCCTCCTCGTGAACCTCAACGTCACGCCCTTTTTGCGCCTGTCGGCTGGTCCCAGCTTCCGCCTGGCCCAGGGGCTGGACCTTGAGCACCTGTCCAACGCCGACCTGACCTCCTTTGGGGGCTCCTTCCTGATGCGCTTCGGTCGCTTCTGAGCGCAGCGCTTGGCGCAGCGGGGTCGGCCGCCTCTGGAGGCCGGGCGCTGGGGGTTCGGGGGAGCCTAGAGGTTCTCCAGCTTGACGAGGATCTCCTTCATGATCTCCGAGGTCCCGCCGCCGATGGGGATGAGGCGGACGTCTGCCCAGGCGCGGCCAGCCGCGTACTCGGTGGTGTATCCGAAGCCGCCGTGCATCTGCATGCAGTCGTACATGACCTTCTGCGCCAGGTCGCCTGCCATGAGCTTCGCCATGGTGATCTCGCGCGTAGCAGCCATCGGGTTCTTCATGAACTTGTCGACGGCGAAGTAGCCTAGGCGACGGCTCGCTTCGACCATGGTCAGGTGCTCGACCAACTTGTGGCGCCAGACCTGATACTTGAGGATGGGTCGCCCGAACGCCTCGCGCTCGCGCCCATACTCGATAGTGCGGCGGAGCGTGTACTCCATCCCAGCGTTTGTGCCGAGCGCGCCCACGAGGCGTTCACCCTGGAAGTTCGTCATGATGTGGAGGAAGCCGGCGTTCTCGTGCCCGAGCAGGTAGCGTGCGGGGATGCGGCAGTCCTCGAAGAAGATCTCGGCGGTGTCCGAAGACTTGTTGCCCAGCTTCTTGAGCTTCTTGCCCACGTGGAAACCTTTGACGTCCGTTGGGAACACAACGAGCGAGATGCCGCCGTAGCCTTCGCCGCCGGTGCGGACGGCGAGAGTGATGAAGTCGGCCCGGGTCCCGTTCGTGATCCAGAGCTTCTGCCCGTTGATGACGTAGTCATCGCCCACGCGCCGCGCGGTCGTCTGGATGGCCGCCACGTCCGAACCACCGCCGGGCTCGCTGACGCCCAACGCCGCGATCTTCTCCCCCTTGACGGCGGGCTCAAGGAACTCCCGCTTCAGCTCTTCGCTGCCGATCTCGCCAATGATCGGTGTCGCCATGTCGGACTGGACGAGGAGCGCGAGGTTGACGCCCGCGTTCTCCGTGTAGACCAGCTCCTCGGCGTAGCAGGTGGTGAACCACCAATCGAGGCCACTGCCGCCGTAGGCAGGGTCCACCCGAATGCCGAGCAGACCGAGGTCCGCGGCCTGCTTGAAGACCTCGCGCGGGAAGATTCCGGCCTCGTCCCACTCCTCGGCGTGCGGCTGGAGGCTCTTGGCGAAGCGACGGACGGTTTGGCGAAAGGCCTGGTGATCTTCGCTAAAGATTTCATCGTCTTGCATGGTAATTCGAGCGTCTGTCGTCATCGCAACCTCGTCGAAAGCAGGGAGAGAGGGCAGCACAAGTGAGCGCACACTCACCACCATAGAGGCCCCGTCTGCCCCAGGATGTCAAGGACGGCGGCTCGGACAGGGTTGGGCAAGCGCCGCGCTAGGTCTTGACAGCGAGACGTTGGGCAGTATTTTATAACGCACGTTCGAGATAGAACTGCCGAACGTCGTGTCTGTACCCTTGCCCCCGCCCCCCCGCCCCCTTCGCTGGAGCCCCATGTACGCCCCTCTCTACCTGCTGGGCCTCTTCGTCCCGCTGCTCGCGCTGGCGACCCTCTTCCTGGGAGGGGCGTGGACCTTCGTCACGCCCCTCTTCGTTTTCGGCGTATTGCCCCTGATCGAGCTCGTGCTCCCAGAACAGACGCGGAATCTGACGCCAGAGGAGGAGAAGGCGGTCAGCGGGCGGCGCTACTATGACGCCGTGCTCTACAGCACCGTCCCGCTCCACCTGACCATCATGGCGAGCTTCATCTACCTGGTCACGACCGGAGCGCTCGCGGGTTGGAGCCTCTTCGGCGGTGTGTTGACCGCTGGAATGAGCTGCGGCGTGCTCGGGATCAACGCGGCGCACGAGCTGGGGCACCGCCGCAAGACCTACGAGCAGAACATGGCCAAGGTGCTCCTGTGGTCCACGCTCTATCTGCACTTCTTCATCGAGCACAACCGTGGCCACCACGCGACGGTCGCCACCGAGGACGACCCCGCGAGCGCCCGCTTCGGCGAGACGCTCTACGCGTTCCTCCCCCGAACGATGCTCGGCTCCTACATGGACGCGTGGCGCCTGGAGCGGGAGCGCCTCGAGAAGCGGGGCGCCAGGGTCTGGACCTGGCAGAACGAGATGGTGCGCTTCCAGGTCTACCAGCTCGCGCTCCTCGGAGGGCTGGCCCTGGCCTTCGGCTGGGTCATGATGCTCGCCTACATGGGGGCCGCCTTCGTCGGCGCGCTGCTCCTCGAGAACGTCAACTACATTGAGCACTACGGCCTGCGTCGCGCGCAGAGGCCCGACGGCACCTGGGAGCGCACGCTGCCCATTCACTCCTGGAACTCCGACCATCCGCTCGGCCGCCTCTTCCTTTTCGAGCTGACGCGACACAGCGATCACCACGCGAACGCGCGGAGGCCTTACCCCGTTCTCCGGCACTTCGACGAATCTCCACAACTTCCGACCGGCTACCCTGGTATGATGGCCTTGGCGTGGTTCCCGCCGCTCTTCTTCTTTGTGATGCACCGCCACATGCGACGCCAAGGCGAACGGATTGAATCCATGGGCGGACGTACGGCCCTTGCCACGGTGGAGTGATGCCCAAGGTCGTTGACCACGATGCTTACCGCCAAGATCTCCTCGCACGGAGCTTCTCCCTCTTCGCCCGAAAGGGATATGCCTCCGTCACGATGCGGGAGATCGCACGGCACCTGAAGGTGTCGACAGGAACCCTCTACCACTACTTCGAGACCAAAGAGGACCTCTTCCACCAGCTCGTCCGCCACGTCTCGGACCAGGACGTCCAGAGCGCAGTCGCCGACGTGCAGGACAGCAGCAGCTTCGCAGAGAAGATCGACCGGCTCTTCCACTTCGTCAGCCAGAAGCAGGACCACCTGCGTGACGTCCTTTTCCTCGTGTTGGACTTTTATCGTCAAGCCGAAGATCCCGCGCAGCGCGCCAACCTCCGCCAGACGCTCGAAGGCTACCGCATCGCCATCGAAGAACACCTCAGCCTGCCACGGGTGGTCGCGACGATGCTCCTCAACCTCTTGCTCGGCACCATGTTGCGCTGCCTGCTGGAGCCCGAGTCCAGCTCCTTCGAGGAGGAGCTCTCCCTCCTGCGACCGCTCCTCAATGCGGCTGCCATCCGCCAGGTGGCGTGAGCCGCTGCCCTTCCGCACATCCTGGTGAGGACGCCAGCGCCCAGCCGTTGTCGCCGGAGCGAGCGGAGACCAAGCGCTGGCCACAGTCCGTGGCGTTGGCCGCCAGCGCTGGGGATTGCGCCACAGCGGCGGTCGACCCAGGGCCCAGCCAGCGCCTTTGGCACCACCCCGCAGCCACCCTCGCCCGCCTGTGGGCGAGCGCATCGCTTGGGGTCCGCTACATGGCCGGTGCGGCCGTGCTCTTCAGCATCATGGCGCTGCTCGTGAAGCTGGCCGGCGAGCGGCTGCCAGCGACGCAGATCGTGCTGGCGCGTGCGGTCGTCTCGCTGATCCTCGCCTATGGGGTCCTCCGACGCGGGGGCATCTCACCCTGGGGCACACACCAGGGTCTCCTCATCCTGCGCGGTCTGCTCGGCTTTGGGGCGCTGCTCTGCTTCTTCTACGCGCTCACCCAGCTCCCCTTGGCAGAGGCCACGGTCATCCAGTTTATGAACCCAGTGTTCGCGACCCTGCTAGCGGCTTGGATTCTGAGGGAGCGCGCCGGCCGACCCGAGGGCGCGGCGCTGATCCTCGGCCTCGCGGGGGTCCTCCTCATCACACGGCCTGAGTGGCTGACCGGCGCCGCCCACGACAACCGCCCGCTCCTGGCGGTGGGCATAGCGCTGGCGGGATCGGTGCTCAGCTCGGGAGCATACGTCACGGTCCGACGCCTCGCGCATCTCGAGAACCCCCATGTCATCGTCTTCTACTTCCCCTTGGTCACCCTGCCCCTGGTCCTGCCCCTGGTCTGGACGGTGTGGATTTGGCCTACACCCGCGGAGTGGGCGATGCTGCTCGGCATCGGCGTCGCGACCCAGATCGCTCAGGTGTGGATGACCCGCGCGCTTCACGCAGAGTCGACGGGACGCGCTACCAGTGCTGGCTATCTCCAGATTCTCTTCGCGAGCTTCTGGGGATTCCTCTTCTTCGGAGAGCGACCGGACCTCTGGTTCTTGGCCGGGGCGCTCTGCATCGGGGCGGGTGTGGGCTGGGTGGCCTTCCGGAAGCCCACTTAGACAAGGCTTGACGGCCCGAGTCGACGACCCGACTGTCCCGAAGCTGCGCGACGTCCCCGATAGGCCTCGGGCCGCGGCGCGCCTTCTCTCCCGACTGCCACGCAGGTCACCACGATGACGCCATGCCTTCTGCTGCCCCAGACGCCCGATCCGACCAACCCGCTCTACCGCCCCGCCGGCCTTCCCGCCTTCGACCGCATCCTCCCGGAGCACGTGGTCCCCGCGATGGAGCGGATGCTGGAGGAAGCCGAGACGGGGTTCTCGGCGCTGGAGGCGAGCGTGCAGCCCACCTGGCGCAGCGCCGTCGAGGCCCTTGATGACCTCATGCGTCCGCTCGGCGCCGCATGGGGCATCGTCCACCACCTGCAGGGGGTGCAGGCCTCCGACCCCCTGCGCGAAGCCATCGAGGCTGTGCAACCCCGCTTCGTCACCCTCTCGCTGCGCGTCGGCCAGAGCCGCGCCTTCTACGACGCGCTGACCGCGCTACGCGCCAGCGAGGGACTGTCGGAGGCCCAGGTGCGCGTCCTCGATGAGCGGATTCGCAGCGCGAGACACGCAGGCGTCGCCCTCGACGGCAGCGCCCGGGACCGCTTCAACGAGATCAGCCAAGAGCTCGCGCAGGCGGGTCTGCACTTTGCCCACCACGTCCTGGATGCCACCAAGGCGGTGTCGTGGGAGTGGACGGATCCGACGGACATGGACGGCGCCCCCGAGACCCTACGGGCGCAGCTCGCTCAAGCCTACAAGCGCGCACACCCCGAGGCCGAGGCGACCGCGGCGCAGGGGCCGTGGCGCATGACCCTAGAGCGCGCCCTCGTCGCACCCTTCCTGGAGCACGTGCCAGACCGCGCGAAACGGGAGGCTGTCTACCGCGCATACGGGCACATCGCCACGGAGGGTGCTCATGACAATGGCCCCCTGGTCCAGCGCATCCTCTGCCTCAGGGACGAGAAGGCCAAGCTCCTTGGCTATCCCACCTATGCCGCGCTCAGCACGGCCTCCAAGATGGCGGAGGTCCCCGCGATCTATGACCTGCTCCACCAGCTCCGGGAGGCCGCGAGACCCGCCGCCAGACGCGAGCTTACCGCGCTGGAAGAACGCGCTGCGCGTGCGGACGCCCCACTTCCACTGATGCCCTGGGACGTCGCTTTCTGGCGGGAGCGGGTGAAGGAGGAGCGCTTCCAGATCCGAGACGAGGAGCTCCGCGCCTACCTCCAGGAGCCCAAGGTGCTCGAGGGGCTTTTCGCCGTTGTCCAGGACGTGTTCGGCGTCGAGGTCGTTGCTGCAGACGGCCAAGTACCTGTCTGGGATCCCAGCGTGCGCTTCTTCCACGTCCGAGACGCGCGCTCGAGCGAGCTGGTCGCGGCCTTCTACCTGGATCCCTATTCCCGCCCAGAGAACAAGCGGGCAGGTGCCTGGATGGACACGTGCCTAGGGCGACGGCGCCTGGAGGGAGGCGACACGCAGGTCCCCGTGGCCTATCTCGTCTGCAACGCCACGCCACCGACCCCGGGGCGGCCAGCCCTGCTCTCCTTTGACGAAGTCACGACGCTCTTCCATGAGTTTGGTCACGGCCTGCACCACATGCTCACGCGTGTGGACGTAGAGCCCGTCGCGGGCATCGACGGCGTCGAGTGGGATGCGGTCGAGCTGCCCAGCCAGTTCATGGAGAACTGGTGCTACGACATCCCCACCCTGCGCGGCATGACCTCCCACGTGGAGACGGGTGAGCCCATGCCCCACGATCTCATCGAACGCCTGCGCGCTGCCCGAACCTTCTGCGAGGGGCTGGCGACACTCCGCCAGCTCGTGCTCGGCCTCACCGACCTCCGCCTCCACGACGGCTTCGTACCGGCGAGCCCCGACGATGCGTTCCGGCTCCAAGAGGGCATTGAGCGGGAGACCTCCGTGCTGCCCTTCGTCGAGGGCTACCGGCAGCTCTGCTCCTTCCAGCACATCTTCGCCGGCGGGTACGCCGCCGGCTACTACAGCTACAAGTGGGCCGAGGTGCTCAGCGCGGACGCCTTCGAGGCCTTTGAAGAGGTCGGCCTGGACAACCGCGAGGCCCTACGCGAGGTTGGCCGGCGCTTTCGGGACACCGTGCTCGCGCTCGGCGGTTCGCGCCACCCCAGCGCCATCTACCGGGACTTCCGAGGGCGTGACGCCCGACCCGACGCCCTCTTCCGTCAGAGCGGCTTCACCGAGACGATCGACGCATAGGCAGGGGTCCAGAGCACAGCGTTGACACCGGCAGGCCGCCTTCCCCGGTTGCATCCCGTTCGGATTCCTGCAAAGGCAGGGGCGCGCTCGCCCTCGGCTGGGCGGCGCCCTCGTGGACCCCTCCGCGGACCCGATCATGTTGACCCTCTCTGGCTCCCGTGCCCTCTCCGCCTTCCGTGCGGAGCGCTTGCTGGAGCGCCTGCGCGCTGCCCTCCCCTCGCTCCGCGCCGTCGAGGCGCGCTACCTTCACTTTGTCCAGACACGTGAAGAGCTGAGCGAGAGCGAGCGCAGCCTCCTGCGCACCCTCCTCACCTACGGCGACGATCCGGGAGGGGAGGACCCGGTCGGCGTGCGCATGATGATCACGGTACCACGCTTTGGCACGATCTCACCGTGGTCGACCAAAGCGACGGACATCCTGCACGTCTGCGGCCTTACGAAGGTAGCGCGCGTCGAGCGGGGCATCGCGTGGCGCCTCTGCGCCGACGAGGCGCTGGACCGGCAGACCCTCTTGGGCCTGAGCGCCCAGCTGCATGACCGCATGACGGAGACCGTGATCTGCAGCGTCGAGGAAGCCAAGCAGCTCTTCGCGCCCCCGGTCCCCCCGAGCGCGCATAACGTCCCCCTGATGGAGGGGGGACGCCCCGCGCTGGAGGCCGCAAACACGCGGCTCGGCCTGGCGCTGAGCGATGATGAGATCGACTACCTCATCGCGCAGTTCCAACGCCTCAAGCGGGATCCGACAGACGTCGAGCTGATGATGTTCGCGCAGGCGAACTCGGAGCACTGCCGCCACAAGATCTTCAACGCGCGATGGACCATCGACGGCGAGGACCAAGCGCACAGCCTCTTCGCGATGATCCGCCACACGCACGAGGTCACCCCCGACAACGTGCTCAGCGCTTACCGCGACAACGCCGCGGTCATGGTCGGCACCATCGGCGGACGCTTCTTCGTGGACCCCGAGGATCGGCAATACCGCTACCATGACGAGGCCATCGACATCCTGATGAAGGTGGAGACTCACAACCACCCCACGGCCATCGCTCCCTGGCCAGGGGCCGCCACGGGCGCCGGAGGCGAGATCCGAGACGAGGGAGCAACCGGCCGTGGCGCACGCCCCAAGGCTGGGTTGGTAGGCTATACGGTCTCCCACCTCCGCCTCCCCGGCGCTGTAGAGCCTTGGGAGAAGCCGCTGGAGAAGCCCAACCGCATCGTGAGCCCGCTAGACATCATGATCGAGGGGCCCATCGGCGCCGCCGCTTTCAACAACGAATTCGGTCGACCGAACTTGGCTGGCACCTTCCGCACCTTCGAGCTCGATGTCCCAACCACTGCAGGTAGCACCGAGCTGCGCGCCTTCCATAAGCCGATCATGATCGCGGGAGGCATTGGCAATATTCGTCGAGACCACGTGGAGAAGCGTTCCCTCCCAGAAGGGGCGCCGCTGATCGTGCTCGGTGGCCCCGCCATGCTCATCGGCCTGGGCGGCGGCGCGGCGTCCTCCCAGAGCACCGGCGCAGGCAAGGAGGACCTTGACTTCGCCTCCGTGCAGCGCGCCAACCCCGAGATGCAGCGCCGCTGCCAAGAGGTGATCGACGCCTGCTGGGCGCTCGGCGAGCGCAACCCGATCCTGTCCATTCACGACGTCGGCGCAGGCGGCCTCTCGAACGCGCTGCCCGAGATTCTCAATGACTGTAACCGCGGCGGTGTGATGGAGCTGCGCGACGTGCCTAGCGCAGAGCCTGGACTGTCGCCGATGGAGATCTGGTGCAACGAAGCGCAGGAGCGCTACGTGATCGGCCTGGCCCCGGAGGCTCTTGATGCCTTTGGTGCGATCGCCGCGCGGGAGCGGTGCCCGTGGGCGGTCGTGGGCCACGCGACCGAAGAGCGTCACCTGCGCCTCTCGGACCGCTACTTCGGCAACACCCCGATCGACCTCCCGATGCAGGTGCTCTTTGGCAAGCCGCCCAAAATGCATCGCCACACCCAGCGCCTGAATCGGCCGACAACGTCTGCGGGCGTGGTGGACGTAAGCCTCGACGAGGCGGCGCACCGTGTGCTCGGCGCGCCAACCGTGGCGGACAAGAGTTTCCTGATCCATATCGGCGACCGGAGCGTCGGTGGGCTCACCGCCCGCGATCAGCTCGTCGGCCCGTGGCAAGTCCCCGTGGCTGATGTCGCGGTGACCTCTGCGGCCTTCGACTCCTACCACGGGGAGGCGATGGCTATGGGCGAGCGCCCCCAGCTCTCGCTCCTGAACCCCGCGGCGGCGGCGCGCATGACGCTCGCCGAAGCCATCACCAACTTGGCTGCAGCCCCGATCCGAAGCCTCCGGCAGGTCAAGCTCTCCGCCAACTGGATGGCTCCCGCAGGCCACCCAGGCGCTGACGCCGAGCTCTACACCATGGTCCAGACCTTGGCGCTGGAGGCGTGCCCGACGATGGGGCTCACGATTCCGGTCGGGAAGGACTCCATGTCGATGCGCACGGTTTGGCAGCAGGCCGGCGAGGCGAAGAGCGCGACTGCTCCTGTCTCCCTTGTGCTCTCGGCTTTCGCGCCGGTCACGGACGTGCGTCGGACCTTGACACCCGCCTTGCGACTGGACGACCAGCCATCGCGGCTCTTGCTCGTGGATCTCGGCAGAGGCCGCCACCGCCTGGGGGGATCCGTTTTCCTTCAGACCTTCGGCATGTTGGGTGACCAGGCCCCTGATGTCGAGGATGTGGAGGACTTGATCGCCTTCTTTGAGGCGGTCCAGAGTGCCAACGACGAGGGTTGGATTCGGGCGTATCATGACCGCAGCGACGGCGGCCTCCTCGCGTGCCTGTGCGAGATGGCCTTCGCGGGGGCGTGTGGCCTGGACATCGACCTCAGCGAGCTGGGCGGCGCGGACCCTGCGGCGCTCCTCTTCGCGGAGGAGGCGGGGGCGGTGCTTCAGGTGGCTGAAGCACACGTCGAGCACCTGCTGGGCGTCTTTGACGAGTTTGGGCTGCGCGACGCCGTACACAGCGTAGGTCGGGCGACGTCTGCACCCACCCTCACCTTCCGGCGCGGAGCGGAGCACCTGCTGACCGGCGACCTGGACACCTGGCGGAGACGCTGGTCCGAGGTGTCGTGGCGCATCCGGCGGGAGCGCGACAACCCCGCGAGCGCGGACGCCGAGTACGCGGCGACGACGGACTGGGCGTCGAGCAAGCTCTTCGCGAGCCTGAGCTTCGACCCCTGCACCTGCTTCCTAGAGCCGGAGCCTGCGCGCGACGAGCGCGAGGACCTTGGTGATGGTGCGGGGCACGGCGAAGAAGAGGACGAGCGGCGCGGACCGCGGCTTGGGAGTGGTCGCTTCGCTGCCATCGGCCACCACCCGAACATCGCGATTCTCCGAGAGCAAGGTGTCAACGGCCACGTTGAGATGGCGGCCGCCTTCGACCGCGCCGGCTTCTCGGCCTACGACGTCCACATGTCGGACATCCTATCGGGCGCTGTGTCCCTGGACCGCTTCTCTGGGCTCGTCGCATGCGGTGGCTTCTCCTACGGGGACGTGCTGGGCGCCGGCGAGGGGTGGGCACGCACGATCCTGCACAATGCCCGCGCCCGAGACGCCTTTGCGTCCTTCTTCCAGCGGGACGACACCTTCACGCTGGGCGTCTGTAACGGCTGCCAGATGTTGGCGGCACTCAAGGCACTGATCCCTGGTACGGAGGGCTGGCCCCTCTTCGTCCGGAATGAGAGCGAGCAGTTCGAGGCGCGCCTCGCGATGGTGCGAATCGAGAAGAGCCCTTCCCTCTTCTTCGAGGGGATGGAGGGATCGGCGGTCCCGATCGTCGTGGCGCACGGCGAGGGCCGGGCGCGCTGGACGAGCGCCAAGGCCGAGGCCCTCCATGCTCCTGGACGCCACGTCGTGGCTCGCTATGTCGACGGCCACAACGAGGTGACGACGCGCTACCCGATGAATCCCAACGGCTCGCCGCTCGGCGTCGCCGGCGTCACGAGCCAAGACGGACGCGTGACCATCATGATGCCCCACCCGGAGCGCGTGTTCCGAACCTCCCAGCTCTCGTGGCACCCCGACACCTGGGGTGAAGACAGCCCCTGGATGCGCATGTTTCAGAACGCGAGGCGCTGGGTCTAGGGCAGCGGGTGGGGTGCGCTCGCCCCTCCGCGAACACCGGTTGACACGAGGTCGACAAGGATGCGAATTTGCGTTCCATTCTGGTGGCGTCCAGCGCTGCCCCACCCCGCTCAACCATTGGAACTCGGTGAGGTCTCGCATGGGAATCGACCCTAAGGCGCGGACGCGTCGCGACGCAGCGACGCACCGCCCGTGGCGCTGGTGCTCCGCTCGCACGCTGCTGATCGCGGGCCTGGCGACGGGCGCGTGGGGCGCGGGATGCGGTGGCGACTCAGGGAGTACGCAGGAGAGCTGCCCGGCAGGACAGATCTTGGTCAACAGCCGCTGTCGCCCCGACGGCTCCAATCCACCGCGTCCGCCCCGGGACGATGTCAGTGCTCCCGGGGAGGACGTCGCACGCGAGGACACGACGCCACCCGAGGAGGACGCGCTCGAGGGTGAGGACGCCGTAGGCGACCCCAACCCCGACGACCCCGGCGTTAGCGACACGGGGACGGAACGCGATGTCCATGTCGAGCCCGACCTCGGCCCCCCCGACCTGGGCTGTGGCCCAGGGGTGCCGCCCACCACGCTGCGCGGCCGGGTCACCATCCCGGCGGGCACCCTCCCCTTGCCGGACGTCACGGTCTACATTCCTGGCAGCGCGCCCGACCCGATCGTGACGGGAGCGACCTGCACCCCCTGCGAGCGACGCGGCGGCGGATTCCCGCTGGCGGAAGCAACGACCAACATCCGCGGTGAGTTCGAGCTCGTGGGTGTCCCTGATGGGGAAGACGTGCCGCTCGTGATCGAGGTGGGCAAGTGGCGGCGTCAGGTGACGCTGCCCTGGGTCGAGCCCTGCGTCACGGCGGACCTCGACCCTGACCTGACCCGACTGCCACGCAACCAAGGAGAGGGGGACCTCCCCCAGTTCGCGGTAACGACGGGCGGTGCGGACGCGATGGAGTGCATGCTCCGCAAGCTGGGCATCAGCGATGAGGAGTTCACGACCGAGACCGGGGGCGGGCGCGTACACCTCTTCGCGGGTCGCGATGGCACGAACCGCTTCGCGGACAGCCTCAACGGAGGTGCGACGTTGACGAACGCCTGGACGTGGTGGGACGACGTCGACAACCTGATGTCCTATGACATCCTTGTTCACTCATGCGAGGGTGCCACCCACAGCCGCGACAAGTCGACGGCAGCCCGGGACAGCCTGCTGGCTTTCGCGAACGCTGGGGGACGCGTTTTTCTCTCGCACTATCACTACTACTGGCTCAGCGCCGGCCCTCCAGACTTCCAGGCTGTCGGACGCTGGGAGGCGTACAACGGAGCCCTGGGCCGCACCGAGCGTGGCAACATCGACACAAGCTTCCCCAAGGGGTCACAGCTTGCGGAGTGGATGGTTGAGACAGGGACCACACCGGCCGGCGAGTTTGAGATTGAACAGCCACGAGGTTCCCTGCGCTCCCTGAACGCTGACCTCGCTCAGCAGTGGATCTGGCTGCGACCCACGTGCAACTTCTTCACACGGCTGCAGTTCCCGCACCTCTGCGAGCCCTCCACTCAAGCCACGCAGTACTTCAGCTTCAACACACCGGTACATGCGGCGCCCGAGAGCCAGTGTGGCCGCGTGGTCTTCAGTGACATCCATGTGTCCCCGCGTGACAGCTCCGGCCCCAGCCACCGCTTCCCCAACGGGTGTACGACGACCGAGCTACTGCCGCAGGAGAAGGTGCTGGTCTTCATGCTCTTCGACCTGTCCCGCTGCGTGGTGCCGGACAAGTTCTAGTGCGGGGCGGAGGGCGCCTGGCGACATTCCCTCTGAAGAATTGGGGCAGCGGATTTCGAGGCTCCCCGAGCATTTGTCCCGGCGGTCCTCCTGAGGCGCCATGGTGGCCGCCAGTCCGCCACGGCGCCACATTTCGTGGCGCGCTGTCACGACCCAACGCGGACAGCCGCGTAACAGCGTGACGCTCTGATGCAACGGCGTCTGTGCCCACGCGGGCGTCTGCGTTCCCATGAGGGACTGCGCGCGACCGTGCGTGTACCAACACACCGTTCATCATAGGGAATCGCAATCACGCATCATGTCACCGGCATGAGCGACAGCCTCTTGGCACGCGGCTTGCGATGCATGGCGTCGCGACCGGGGGCGCAGCGGCGTGGCTGCTCCCCGGTGGTGGCAGCACTGGCGCTGCTGAGTCCGCCAATCCTAGCCCTCAGACCCAACAACGGAGTATCAACGCAATGAAGCCTACCCCTCTCGCAAAGCCCTCCCCCCGCCGCCAGGAGCGACTTTCCCGCGCCCTGTGCGCCACTGTGGCTGTTCTATTGGCTGGGCTGATCAGCATCAACCACGCTAGCGCGAACGAAGGCGACGTTCCGTGCATTTCGCTGCCCAGACCGTCGATTGGGGTTGGTGGCTCTGCTCAGCGTCCGATGCTGGCCCGACTCGGTAGAGTGCTCGCCGGCCTGGCCGAACCGAGCACCCTAGTCTACGCGGCGCCTGGTGCATGCAACGGACCGAATCTCTTGCGTGATGCGGATAGCCGCTACAGCGGGACCGCATCCTACTGGCTCGCCGACGGAACAGAACGCACGTGTACCATCGACGAACCTGGCGTCGTCATTGATTTCGCCGTGATGGGCAACGCAATCGACAAGTGTCCTGGCTTCACGGAGGTCCCGGCGGGAGTAACGGACTTCCTAGGCCCTGTCGGCACGGTCAATCTCATCGTCCCTGTTTCATCGACAGAGGTCGCCATCTCCTCCGAGGCCTTGTACTTCGTGTACGGGTTTGGCGCGTCCGGCGGCGTAGAGCCCTGGACCGACGAGTCCCAGCTGATCAGCCGCGACGTCAACTCATTCGTCGCTCTCTACGTGTCTCTGGCCGCCGGCTTGCCCGTCAGCCGTATGCTCGGTATTGACGCACGCACGAACGGCAACTCAGTCGCTCTCGTCGCAGGGTCTCCCAACCCGAATGCCGCCATAGGCTTCACCTCGGGGTCTGTCGCTGACGCTGCTCGCGACCGCGTGCGCACCCTAGCCTACCAGCACCGCGGCCAGACCTGTGCGTACTGGCCGGACTCAACACCGGCAGCATTCGATAAGCGCAATGTTCGTGATGGGCACTACTGGATCTGGGGAGCAGCCCACATCTTCGCAAGGACCGACAACGCAGGGAGGATACTCAACGACACGAGCCGCACGTGGATTGGCTGGCTCACCGGCGACGTCCCCGAACCTGCAGACGTCAGCGTCATTGATCTCATCATTGAGGGTGGTGACATCCCTCAGTGTGCCATGACGGTTCGGCGGGACGGCGATCTGTCGCCTCCCTACAGTTGGGCACCTCCTGAGCCATCCCCTCATTTTCCATCCAACAGATGTTCAATCACGAGAACTCCGAAGTCCTGGGCGCGGATGCGTCTCATGAAGGCCTCAAGGAGTGGTTGTTTCCACTCGTCTCGCATGGTGTCGAGCATTTCAAGCCAGCGCAGTCCCTGATTGAAGAGCGACAGCTGCCTGGTCTTCGATGTGTTCACCTTCA
>ERZ869909.747-NODE-747-length-33011-cov-5.103844_pt1 | contig 33011 bp, 52 predicted proteins | sample MGYA00520892_ERZ869909 | MGnify/ENA primary metagenome ERZ869909 (study PRJEB32215, sample SAMEA104723947) | bioreactor metagenome | biome: bioreactor; feature: anaerobic bioreactor; material: water | place: China | collected 2015-03-12 ...
CATTCCTCGGCCTCCATCTGGTGCCAGTTTTCGCCGTCCGATGAACCCATAACGACGGCCTCCTGCGGCTTGCGCAGGGCCGGGATATCCACCGGCCCGTCGCCGGCCTCGATCTGCCAATGCGCCGGGTCGGTCGGCTGGTCGTCGGCTGCGGTGTCGCCCAGCGCGACTCGCACGGTGGCGCGGATCTGCCCGCCCTGCCGGGTGATGGTGCCGATGAACGGATGGTCGCCGCCCTCGGGCGTGGCCTCGCCGCCCTCGGGCACCGGCGACAGGTCGTAGGCCACGCCATCGACGGTCAGCACGTCACCTGCGAGCGAAAGCACCGTCTCGGGCTCGCCGGGCAAGCCGGCGTAAACAGAAAATGTCAGCTGCATGTCATGCACCCCCTTAGTACCACCGGCCAACAGCCATCACCATGACGGGGTTGCTGTCCGTGTTCTGGACCCCGGAAAAGACGATGACCTCGACGTTGCCCCCGAAGAAATTTGCGCGGCCCCAGGCAGTCGAGAGCGTTGGCGTCGCGGTACAGGCGATCAGGCCGGTCCCCGTGAAAAATGCCGCGGGTGGTGTCCAAGTCGCCGGTGTTGTTGACCGCCAAATACTGCCACTCGCCGTGTTCGACCCCGGCGAGGCGATTGAGCCGACGCAAATCTGCAGGCCATCCGCAAACCGCACGAACTCGCCGTTCGCATTGCTGCCGCGCTGGATTACCGCGCCGGTCGGGATGCCGCCGGATTGGCTGACCGTGCCGAGAAGGTTTTCGCTGGTGAAGAAGTGATGCCATGGCGACCAGCTACCGTCAGACAGCATGTAGCGCATACCGCTAGGAATGGTCGTCGAGTTTGAATAATGGACTTGCCAGTGCCGGTTTACGCCGGTGCCCAAGAATCGAACGTAATGAATAATGGCTCCAGCACTGGCTCCGGGGCGCCCGGTCGTCGCGCTGTCATAGCGCCAGATGCCGGACGTAAGAAGGGCGTTGAGGTCGTTCCCCGGCGGTAGCTGCGCCGACTCAGCGGCGCCGTCGATCATCCACCCCGCTGCTCCGACCACCAGCAGCCGCCCGGCGGTTGCGTCAATCGTGCTGGTCTGCACATCGGCAGCCGCTGCCGATCCGGTGTTGCCCGAATGCCGGATCTCGCGCCACGCACCCCACGTGCCCGCAGACTTGCGGCGCATCCATGCCTTGTCTGTGCTGATGCGCGCGGCCCATTGGGTAGCCTGATCCGCCGCGGCACCTTGGATATGCAGCAGGGTCAGCGTTGCGCTGCCCTCGGGGGCGTTTGCCGCGCTAGGCGCATGGTAGAGCCCCGATTTCGTGACCGCGTCGAAATCCGCGATCTCCGGCGCCACCTCGGCACCGAGGCCCCCGGCCTCAAGAACCTCCTTCAGAAAGCCGGTGCGCTTCGCCAGCTGCTGCGCCTGGACGTTCGACATGCCCTCGCCGGTCGCGAGGTTCGGCGCGCCACCGACAACGGGGTCGGTCATCTCGAGCTGATAGATGCCTTCAATCCATTCGGGATCTTCAAGAAGGTTGGCCATTATGCTGCCCCATAGTTGAATTCGCCATTGTGCTGGATCTCGCCGCTGTAGAGGTGCGCGACCTCCTGGAAATCCAGAACCTTCAGATGCGACCGCGCTGGCGCGATCGTTGACAGGATCGCTCGCACCTGGTTGGCCTGCGCGTTGCTGATCGGGCGATCCAACTTCACACGGTATTCCGCCCAGTGATCGGGCGGCGCATAGGTGATCGACCCGTCGTGCAGGCGCGCGCCGTCGTAGTAATCATGGCCGAAGCGCTCGATGATCACCGCCTCGCCATAGCCAGCAGAGCGTAATGCGTCCAAGACAGCGCCGGGGGTTCCCTTGCGACGATGGACTCCGACCGATGCGCGGATCGCGGCGCGCTTGACGTCTTCGGGCCATCCCGCATCCCATTCGTCGACCGACAGAGACCACGCCAGCCAGGGCAGCAGCGCCGCGGGGCAGGTGTCGGGGTTCCACAGCGCGCGGATAGGTTCGGGCAGCCGGGTGCCGTATGCGGTCGACTGCTCAAGCGCGCTTTCTGCCCCGGTGGCATTGTGCGGCAGCAGGGTGGCAACGTCAGCCATCGACGCCCCCGTCGGTCAGCGTGATGCCCGTGCAAAATGCGGCTTCGGTCGGGCCGATTACGATATTCGCCGACGGCTCGGCCAGATCGACACGCTGGACTCCCGGCTGGTGCAGCGCGGCATAAATACCCGACAGCGTTATATCGCGGCCCAGGCGGCGCTGGGCGTCGGCATATGCTTGGGCCGCGGCCTGGGCGCTCTGCATGACGACGCCGGCGTCAGGCCCGGAAAAGAAATACAGGGTCGCCTCGATCGTAAATGTTTCGATTACCGGCGCCTGAATGATCACGGTGTCAGTGAGCGGGCGCACGTCCTGATCGTTCAGCGCCGACGAAACGGCCGCAAGCAATTCCGACGACGGCGCGCCGTTGCCATCCCGCGACAAGACCGTAACCCGAACCTCGCCGGGCTCCGGGCTGATCACGCTTGCGTCCAGCACGTCGCCCGACGCCGAAAGCGCGTGAAAGATATAGGCGCCAACCGGGCCGGCAGTGCTGAAGCCCTCCATCGACAGTGTGACCCGGCGGCGGAAATCCGCATCGCTTTCCAACGTCGGCGGCACTGGCGGAATGGCCGAAGGGTCGCCCGGATCGACCACAAGCCGCACCACGCCGAACAGCCCCGCCAGGTTGTCAAGATCAGCGCCCAGCGCATAGGGCAACATGACCGCATGCGCCGCCTCGTTGATCCGCTGCCGCAGCAGCAACTCGCGATATGCTGCAACCTGCAGGATCTTGAACGCCGGGTCGCTCTCGACCAGCGCCGAAAAATCGGGGTCGCGCGCCTGCAGATCGGCCAGCATCGCCGCGAAGATCGCCTCGAAGTCCAGCGGCTCGATCACGTCGGGCGCGGGCAGCTGCGAAAGATCAACAGCGGTGAACGTGCCAGCCATCAAACAACCTCAATCCCGTCGAGCGTGACCGGCTGGCCGGTCGGAATATAGACCCCCGAAACCGTCAGCAGCACCCGGCCCGGCCCTGGAACCTCGGCGCGCACCTCGTCGACAGCGATGCGCGGTTCCCATTCCTGCAGCGCCTCGAATGTTGCCGCATACAGGTCAACCAGCGTGTCGCCGTTCAGCGGCGCGTCGACCAGCTCATAAAGACGCGAACCGTAGTCGCGGCGCATGACGCGCGCGCCCTTCGGCGTCGTCAGAATGTCGCGGATCGACTGGCGCAGATGGTCTATCCCCGACAGCCGCCGCCCGGTGTTCGCGTCGTTTCCAATCATGCCCGCAGGATGCGCCGGGGTGCGCCCGCGTTCCTCTGGCGGGTTTTCCTGTTACTGCGGCCCTTGGGTGTTCGATCCGCCCGGCGCGATCCCGCCGTGAACATGGCTGTCACCGATGTTCGTTCCGTTGTGGTCGACCTGGCCGCCGGTGATCGACACGCCGCCGCCAGTAACCGCCAGCGAAACACCGCCGGCGGTCAGGGTCAGCCCGTCGGCGGTGATCTCGATTGATGCGTCCCCGACCTGCACGACAAACGCGTCGCCGGCGGCGCTGGGCGGAGGCGCGGCGCCCGACGACAGCGACGCCACGATCAGCCCCTGCGCGGTGTCACCCGAAGGGCAGGTGACAACGACCTGTTCTCCGATCGAGGGTGGCGCCCATACCTGGATCGCGCCTGCGCGCGGGCTTGGGAATGGAAGCCAGGCGCTTTCGGTATCGCCGCCGAAGCGCACGCGCGCCCGACCGGCGCCGGGGTCAACAGCCGTGATGGTGGCCACCCGCACCACGTTTGCCAGCCGCCGGTCGGCCTCGGATCGCCCCCAACTCATTCGTCAGGTTCCGGCGGCGGGAAATCGGGCAGCGCGTCGTAAGCGCCTTCGTTGCCCGGCCCGATATCGGGCGCGTACGAATAGACCGGTACCGGAGTCGTTCCATCGTCGTTCCAGATCGAGGCGCCGATATGGACGGGCTGCTGCCACTCGACGCGCCAGACCTCGAACTGATCAAGCTCGGGGGTGAAATCGTCGGGCGCGATTGCCACAACCTCGGCCGGGCCGATCTTCTGTCCCCAGCGCTGGCCGTTGACATGCAGCGCCAGGGCGGCGGCCAGCTTGCGCACCGCCCGCTTGGCTTGCGGCTCGCGGAAGCCCATCACGACTCGCGCGTCGAACCGCGCCAACACCGAAAGCTGTTCCGTCATGGGGTCGGCGTCGGGCGTTGGCTCCAGTTCGATCAGTTCGACCAGCACCGCCGGCAGCGGCAGCTGCAGCCTGTCGTCGCGGTAATCCTCGACGGTGGCCAGCGCTGGAAACTGCGCCGCGATCGACTGCACGATCGCATCGTGCAACGCGTCAAGGTTCAGTTCGGTGTCAGGTCGCTGCGCCATTATCTTCCTGCCCCGAACTGTGTTCGGGCGCGCAGGTCGGCCCGAAAGTTCCGAAAGAAGATTTCCATCACGTCAGGCATGATGCGGCGCTCCAGCACCTCGTCCATACGATCCTTGACATAGACCGTCTGTTCGATGATCGGCAGCCGGCCAGAAGCCCGCCGCTTGAAGATTGAAACCTTTCCCGACCCCATGCGCGCGATGAACGCCCCGGGGAAGCGCTGGCCCCAAAAGGTCACCCCGTCTGCTGTCTCGCGCGGGCGCCCCCGGATCGCGCCCGGCGGCAGGTCGTTCTGCCCCAGCCAGATATCGACGCTTTCGGAGTTCGACCGGCGGCGCGGGCGCATCGTGCGCAGGCGTCGGCGCAGTGCCGCTGCGCCACGCAGATCCAGCTCGCGCCGAAGGTCGCGGCGCATCATCGTTGCCAGCGCCGAGGCGGTGCGTGTCAACGCGCGCCGATATGCCAGAGTGACCTGTTGTTCAGTCGCGCCAAGCTCGTCGGCGATCGCCCGCAGCTCGGGTGCGCTGGCGCTCATGCCAATCATGGGCCCGACCGCCTCGCCGCCATGCGCAGCGTTGCCATACCAGTGCCATCTGCCTGCGGTGCCGCAAGAATGTCGAGCATGCGCCCCTGGACTTCCAGAACATCACCGCGCTGCACGTCAGCGACCTGATCGGCGCGGCACAGGAAGCGCGGCGCAATCTGGTCCATGCGGTATTCGCCCAGTTCTGCGTCCATGAACGGCTCGTCGAAAATGCCGACGATCGAACGCGGCTCGTCGTCCTGCGGATGCAGAACGGCGGTGACCGCGAACTCATCGGTGTTCAAGTAGGCGCCCAGGTCTTCCCAGCCGGGTTGCAGCATCGGATTACGCCTCGGGCTCGGCCTCGGTGGCGTAGTCCTTCACATACTGCCGGCGCCCGACAATAACGGCGCCGAGGGCGCATTCGTTGCTGTCGACCGTCGCGTGCAGCCGCAGGAACCCGCGCAGGCGATCGGTGTGCAGATCGACCATCTGAAGGCCGGCGGCGTCGCCGATACCCTCGAACTCACCGACGTCTTGCCAGTCGGTTGAGCCGTCGGGGCTGTCTTGCAGCTTGACCTCGATTTCGCCCTCGTCGGCAGCTTCGAACTGCAGCACGATGCGGGCCCAGCTGTGGTATTGCCCGATGTCGACCGCGGGCAGTCCGCCGGTGGCGTCAACGGTCTGCAGCTCTGCCAGCTGCGCGATCTGCAGATTAAGCCCCATCGGTGCCCCCATCCATTTCATCGTCGCCATCGCCCTGGGCCTCAGCCTCGGCGGCCGCTGCGGCCTCGGCCAGCGCCACCAACGCGGCCTTGTTCGCACGCGCCGGCGCGTCAGGCAGCAGTGCCCGCAGCTCGGGGATGGTCAGCGAATTCCAATTGGTGACCGGCTCGGCCGAGTGCTCGCCGTCGACCAGTTCGCCCTTGCCACGGTGCAGCAGCTGGCGCGCGAACTTTTCGTCGACCTCGATCACTTCGCCGGGCCGCTTGACCTGCCCGCCCAGCGCGATGCCTCCGGTCAGCTTGATGTGATATTTCTTCATTTCTCACCCTCGGATTGAGGGGCAGGGCGAGATCGCCCCACCCGCTATTCAGCACCGCCAGTGTTCAGCCGCCGTTCGGAACGTGCCGGCCAAGGCAGAAGCTTTCCACCCGCCGCAGCACGAAATCGACGTCCTGGAACGCAGTTACGCGCAGGCGGCCCTTGGCCGAATGGGTGTAGGGGTCGGCGTTCAGCTCCAGCCCGCCCCACATGCCGATCATCGCGTCGGCATAGTTGCCGAATACCACGTCGCCGGCGATGATCTGGTTCGTCACCTCGGAACGGTAGCCGTTCACGGTACCGCCGTTTTCCCACAGCACGCCCATGTCGGCGCCACCGCTGAACTTCGGCGTGGTCTTCATGTGACCGCGCATACGCGCATTCATCACATAGGCCATGCTCGAAACGTCGGCGTTGTCGGCCGCGATCTCGCTTTCCATTTCGACGATCTCGGCATAGCTCGGCCCGTTCTCCGAGGCGAAATCCACCGAATTGATGCCGGCGTAATTCACGACGCCGCGCGGCTGGTTGCTGTTGCCGCTGCCGTAGAAGAACGCCTTGTCGATCGTCAGTGCCAGCGCGGCTGCCAGGTCGCGGCGCACCAGCGCCTCGACGTCAAGCGACGACTGCATCAGCAGGCGGCGGGTGATCTCGGACAGCGCGGCAACCGTTTTCGGGCTCATGCCGATCTGATCCAGTTCCAGCCCGTCCTTCGGCGCGTCGTCGTCTTCACCGATCCAGTAGCCGGAGGCGCCCGACGCCTGGCGCGGCACCTGGATATTCCCGACCAGACCGCCCATCGTGGTGCCCAGTTGCATCGCAACCGCGCGGTTGCGCAGCATATCGACGAACGACTGCGCCATAAGGTCGGTTGCTACCGAAAAGCCGCCCGTGTCCCCCGCGCCCGAACCGCTCGTCGCGGTGTTGAGCGTGCGGCGCAGAACATCAGCCGGCACAAGGATGCCCTCGGGCTGCTTGCCGGCGCGCTCGGCGGCAGCAGCGCTGGCCTCGAACTCGAAGCGGGCGGCTTCTTGGGCGCGCTTGTCGGTCGGATGCGCCAGTGCGCGAAGGGCGCGAACGAACGAAAAGCGCGCGGCTTCCTTGTCCGTCATGCCGATATCGGCACCGGTTTCCTCGCCAACGCCGCCGCCACCACGCTGGGCGTTCAGATGATCCAGCAGCTTTCGCTGGAATTCCTCGGGCTTGGCACCATCCTTCACGGCGTCGCGCGCCAGGTCCTCCGCCCCGTATTGCTCGCCCATTTCCATGATCGAGCGAACGCGGGCGCGCTCGGCCTCGCTGCCGGCGGCGCGCTCGGCCGTCGGATCGACCGGCGCCGCTGCACGCTCCAGGATCTCGACAGTGCCGGCAATCTCGGTACCATCCTCGTCGACCTGCACGCGCACCAGATTGCCCTGCGCGTCGCGATACTGCTTCCATTTCATCTGGGCTGCCCTTTTCGGTTTGCTGTTGTCGCCAGTATCGGCAGCCCCGCGCGCCGGTTCCTCTGGCGCGTTTTCCGCAGAACGTCCAACCCCGACGGTCGGATCGGCGGGCACGCTGACCAGCGAGATCTCGAACGGTTCCCATTCGGTGACGCGTACCAGATCGGGCTGCCCTTTCCGGGGCTTCACCTCGATCTTGCGAACCGAATAGCCGACTGACACGTGCTTGCGGATGCCGTCTGCCACGTCTTGCCAGATCTCATTGGCGCGCACGGAACGCCCGAACCGCACGACAGCCCGGCCGCGCCGGTCGTCGCCAATCGAGACGCTTTCCACCACCCCGATCTGATCGCGGTGGTTGTGATCCATCAACAGGGGCGCGCCCTGCTCCAGGAGTCGCGTGCGCATCGCGCCTGGCGAATGGTCGAGCACTTCCTCACCGAACCAGCGCTGCACCGCCACTTCGCTCGAAAAGGCCAATTCAACCGTGCGCGCCTCGTTGTCGATCTTGCGCACTTCGCCGAGGCGTTCGAGGCCGCGGTCGCCGGTCTTCGCATTGATCTGTTCGGGTGTGATTGCGCGCGCCAGGCGCAGCCCGATCAGGCCCTCATTCGTCTTCTGCCGGTGGCTGGCCATTACCGCCCCCTCCTGTTTTCTGTCCCATTGCCTGCATGATGAATTCGTCGGGGATGCCCGCTGTCCGCATGGCAGCGATATCGGCGGCCAGTTCGCGCCAGACGGTGTCGGGGTCTCGCCCGGTGTCGCGGATAATCTGGCCCGGTGAGGTCAGAAGGTTGTTCTTGCTCGCGACGGCGGCGGCGACCTCGGATTTCGGATCAATCCAAGCCCAGCGTCGAGGTTGCCAGACAACCGCGCGGTACTTCTCGATCCGCTCGGGCCGCAGCGCGGCGCCATTCGGCAGCTCGATGCCCCACAACAGCGCGCGCGGTAGCCATTCCATAAACACGGGTTCGATCAGGCTTTCGATCAGCCATTCCTGCAGCTCTTTCCATGCCTCGCGCTCGTCGAGTGCGCCCTGCCGAATGCTGCTGAAGTTCACGCCCTCAAGATCGTTCGCCAGGTTGTTGTAGGCAACGCCGAGGCCGGCTGCGATGCCGCGCAGCATCGCCTTGACATAGGCCGCGTACTCGCCTTGCGGATATTGCGGATTCCACTCCTTGAACCGGACACCGGCCGGCAGCTCTTGGAAGGCGCCGGCCTCAGCTTCCATGAGCAGTTCTTCATCTTCGTCCAGATCGGGGCCGTAGCCCTCCTGCCACTCAAAGAAGCCGCCCTTGGCTGCTGCGACGCGCGCGTTCACCAGCGCCGCATCCTCGAAGCCCTTCAGCTGGTTCATGCGCCATAGCGCAGAACCCATCCAGGGCAGGCCGCGCTTCTGGCCGGTGAACTCGCGCAAGAATCCATGGATTACGCGATCGGCCGGAACCCGGACGAACCGGCGCCCGCCGTAGGAATAGACCTGCGTTTCTTCCTCGTCGGTCGTCGTGAAATAGTAGGCCAGCGGCCTGCCGTACTTGTTGAACTCGATCCCCGATCGAATGAACGTGCCATCGCGGCGTCGGTTCTCGTCGAAATCGGGCGGGCAGCGTTGTGGGTCCATCGCCTGCAGGGCGAACCCAAACGGCCCGGCGGCAGGTCCAAAGATCTTGATGAACATGAATTCGCCGTCGCGGGCGGTCGATGTGACCGCCAGGCCCTGGAGGGCGCGCCACGACTGCACCCCGGCGACGTCGCAATTCTGTGCCTTGCCCCATTCCTTGAACGCGGCCTCGATCGCGTCGGCTGCCAGGTTGTCGATCCTGCCATTTGTGTCGCGCGGCTCGGCCTGCAGCTGGACCCCGCGCGGACCGACGATGTTCTGGCGCGCCATACGCAGGAACGACCGCGCATAGTCATTGTTGACGGCCTGTTCACGGCTGCGCGCCACCAACACGCGTTGGTTGCGCCGCACGATATCGTCGACGGGAAGCGGCATCGTCGGCCATTCCGACTGCAGCCGGTCCTGCTTTCCGGCCTGGAACATGCGCGCCATGATCCGCCCCATGGGCAGCATGCGCGATGTGCGCGGTTTCTCGCCACCGGTCGGCTCTGGCCCGTGCGCCGTGGTAGGTTTCAGAAATCCGAACACGTCAGCGCAACCTCACCTTGATTTGACGGCCCAGCAGCGACTGACCTCGCTTGGCCATTTCTTCCTGCCGAACCTCGTCGCGGTATTTCGACCGCAGCAGCAGTAGATCCGGCAGCGGCGTGCGCGCGAGGCTGCGGTTGTTGATCTGGTATGACTGCTGGTCGATCGTCGCGCGGTTCTCGATCACCGCCTCGATCGCCGCCAGCACCCGGCGTGCATGGCTGCGCCCGTCGTACGGGTCGTCAACCGACGCCAGATCCGCCGCGATGGTCATGTCGCCCGAGTCGACCTCGGCAACCTCGGCGCCCCGCGTGGCGCGCAGCGCGTACCAATAGCGCCCCGCCAGCCAGTCGGCAGACGTGGCGGCGTCGGCCTGAAGGCGATGCGACGCACCGTCGCTGACAGCTGCCAAGTCGATTGCCTGCGGCCCACGTAGGATCAGCGTCAGCGACCATTCGGGCGCCGGGAATGCAGTCAACGTGATGGGATGGTCGAAGGTGACGCCCGCGACGATCCGCTCGAGGTTCAGCCCCATTTACTCACCTTGCCGCTCCCGCGGCGGCGGGCGCGTGATTTGAATTTTCTTTTGCCGGGGTCAGTGTCGCTTTCAGGGCCGCGTCGTTCCTCTGGCGGGTTTTCCTTGGGCGCCGTGGGTTTCGGTGGCGCGAAGTGCGGCGCCGGCGTCAGTGTGTCTGGCTTGGGCGGCGCGGGGTCTGGCGCATCAGGCATCGTCAGGCGCTTCGCTGCGCGGGGCAGGTTTGGGTTCAATATCTTGAGCGCCGCATAAGCATAGACTCGGCAGTCGAAGGGCTCGTTGCGGTCGCGGCGCTTGTGCCATTCCCGCGTCGGGAAGCCTCGGATGTACTTCGTGATCAGTTGTTCGGCGGTCAGCCCGTCGAAATATTCCGGCCCGCGATCATCGGGGAAATGGCAATAGCCCGGGCCCGGTGCAGTGATGCCCAGGCGGCGCTGCACGATCAGCTTCGCCTCATCGACGCCGACCGAAAACAGATCGACCTTGCGCGCGCGCTGGCCCGATGCCTTGCGGCTAGGCGCGCTGACAATCGGCCGGCCCCAGCCCCCGACGCCCTTGATTGCGAACAACCGCCGGCCGCTGCGCGTGCGGGCGTATTCATAGGCCGCTTGCGTATAGCCTCCGGTCCCACCGGTATCGAGACAGGCCGCGCTAATCGGCAGCACCGCGCCTGATTGATGCAGGAAGGTCTGGGCCAGGTAATCGTCAAGATCATCCCAGACGTCGCCGTGCATCGGGTCGCCGTAAAGCGTCGCGTAATCGACGCTCCAGCTTTCTTCGCCCAGGCCCCAGGCGGTGGCCTCGATCTCCAGTCGATCGGGCTGCATGTCGATTCCAGCGGTCACCACCAGACCGCCGGCGGGTACTGGCGCGGCGAAGCGCTCGGCCCGCGCCATCAAGCCGGAAGGATCGGCCTTCTCGCCCTGTTCCTCCCAGGTCTCGGCAAGGCTGACGTTGACAAAGGTCTGCAGGTCATTCGCCGCCTTCTTTTCCAGGAAGGATTTCACGATATCGGCGAGGCGCCGAAAGCATGAATACAGCTCTGATAGGTGAAACGACGCATGCCCCCGAAAGGGGCGTGATGCTACCCACTCGCCGCGCCTGATCGCGGCGATGCGCTCGCCGTCGGTCCAGAGCGCGCCACAGCCCTCGCAGGTATATCGCGCGGTTTCAGGCAGGTGGTTGCCTTCGTCGTCTTTCCCCCATGTCACGTTCGCCCAGCGCAGCGGGTGACGATCGCCGCAATGCGGGCAGGGCACATGAAACCGCCGTTGGTCACCCTGCTCGAATGCGCTCTCAATCCAGCTGCCGCCCTTGATCGTCGGCGTCGATATTTCAAGAAGCAAACGCTGGTCGCCAAAGGTCGCTGCACGCTGCCACAGAAGCCCGACCGGGTGCCCCTCGGCGGTCCGATCATACCCGTCGGTTTCGTCGCATACGATGAATGGCGCCGACCGGCCGCGCATCGTTTTCGGGCTCCCCGACCAGCTGAACATAAGGAAGCCGCCCGGATACGACTTCATCCGCTGATTGTTAACGCCCTCGCGCCCGCGCGGCTTGGCGATCAGATCCTTCAGTGTCTCGTTTGCCTCGACCAGAGGGTTGAACTTGGTCTCCAGCCAAGTGTGCAGGTCGCCCTGGCTCGGCTGCATCATGATTTGCGATGTCGGGTTCTGTACGATCCGATAGGCTTGCCCGCACAGCGCCAGCGTGGTCTTGCCGACCTGGGCGCCCCACATCAGGGTTATCCGCTCGCAATTCGGATCTGCGGTCAGGTCCAGAGGCTCGCGCTGATACGGAGCATTATCGAAGCGGATCAGGCCGGGCACCGCGTTCCCGACCGGGATTTTTACATTCTGCTCGGCCCATTCGTGCGGCAGCAGGTCTGGCGGAGGCCGCAGCATGGCCTGGGCCGATCGGATCGCTGATGCGATGCCCCGGGCATTGCGGAAATCAACGACCAGCTTCATTCCTCGCCATCATCGGCGAATTCGTCGAGGGCTTCCTCGTCGATCAGGTCGGTATCTGCCAGAGTTTCCAGCGCCTGGTCAATCTCATCGAGCAGCACGCGCTTGAAGCGCACCTCGTCAGTTTCCCCGATCAGCTGGCGGACGGCACGCGCTGGGATATTGCGCATGTTCGCCTTGATCTCAGCGAAGGCACCCTGCATTGCCCGCCGCATCTGCTCAACCGGCGCGACCAGGCGACGAAGCTCGGCTAGCTCCAGTTCAGCCTTTACCGTGTTTGCCGTCAGTCGTCGCAGCTTGAGGCCGGCCTCGTCTGCTGGTGCTCCGCCGAGCGCAATCTCGCGGGCCTGTTCCTCGCGCCAGCTCGCGACGGCGGCAGTATTGAACTCCCATTTCTTGCCGGGACCGCCACGCGTTACGACCGGCATTCCGATGCGCACCCAATGATCAACAGTGGGCAGCGAAACGCCGAAAAACTCGGCCATACCCTGCCGCGAAACGATCTGTCCCTTGCCCTTACGCCCAGCCATCAACGACCTTGATCATTCCGGCCCAGATCATAACGAGCCCAAATTTCCGCGCCCTCGCACAAATGTATTTCTGCGGTGTCCTGCTACCCGCGGCGCCCACCCCTTCAAAAGGACCCACAAAACAACCGCTTATCGCCTCCGATTTAACTGCGCATCGGCCTGGGCATCGATCAGGGCCACAACAGCATTGTGCATCTCTGCACAGTTGCGCAGGGCGGTGCGATCGCGGCCCCAATAGATTTCGACTTCGGCTTGCGTCAGCGCCCGCACCGGCAGCCGCGCCGGTTCCGTACATGGTTCAGCCATCTCCGGGCTTGGGCGAACCACGTCACCGGCTATTGATCCGGCGCACGCTGTCTGCAGGGATAGCGACGCGACCAGCGTCAGGATCTTGGCGCGCTTCATCTTCAAGCCCTCTCGCGATTTCGTCGCGCTCGGCCTGAAGCCGGGCGATCAGTTCGGCTTGCCCGATGACCCGGGCCGCCTGGGTGTTGCGCTCGCCCTGCAGCATGGCCACGCGCTCGCGCCAATCTGCACGCTCGTTGATCCTGCCATACTGCCAACTGCCCCAGCCGATCAGCGAGACTGCGGCGATGGCAAATGCGGCATTCTGAATTCCGACGGCGCGCAGAATCTGCCCTCCTATCTGACCTCAACAATCTCGGGTGCCCCAAGAGGGGCGCGCAGATGAGCGTCACGAATGGCATCGCGTCGCGCGATTTCTGCGCTCCAGCGCCAGTCACCATCCAGGACTGGCCACCACCACCCGAGCGCGCCGAAAAGCGTGATGCGGCGCTCGGCGATGAACTTGCGTTCATGCCAGCATCGATATCCGTTGCAGACCTCGACGAGAGCTTCGCGAACGCGGTATTTCATGGCCACACTCCAACATGGCAGAAAATCAATCCCCCCCGATCATCTTGCGGATGCGCTCGCGCATGATCCACAGGGCGGCCAGGGCGATCACGCCGGCAAAGACGATCGCGGCGGTTTGCGCCAGCCCGTCGAGCTGGGAAATCCCGAAGCCCGCGGCGGCACCGCTGCTGGCGATCTGCACCGCTGCGGCCTGCACCGTGGTCGAGCGGGCGGCGACGGGGGCCTCGGCTGTGTCGACGGGCAGGGCGGTGGCGCTGCGCCGGAAGGGCTCGCCCCAGGTGAACGGATCGGGCCGGGTGTCAATGTGCATGAAGCCCGACCGGGGGTAATAGCCAAACCCGGTGAAGCCACAGGCGCGCGCTGCGGCCTCGAACTCATGGGGGTCGTGGTTGTCCATGCGGACATCAAAAGCGGTTCCGCGCATGTGGAAGCTGTTGCGGGCACCGCCCACGTTCGCGTTGTGCTCGGGGCTGCGATAGGCGGAGGTGATCAGCATGGGCCGGCCCAGGCGCTCGCGCAGGGTCTGCAGGCGATCAAGGGCGTCTTCGTTGATCATCAGAAGGCCTGTGCCCTTGCATGCGAGCTCGCGCGGGCTGAAATTCGTCCAGCGCCAGGTCGCGGAATCGTATTGCGTGAAGTGCCTCGTGGTCATTTCCCCGGCCCCATGATTGCCTTGCGGATGTCCTTCACGTCGTCGCGCACTTGCTTGAGCGATTCGCGGTCTTCCTTGCGCTGCTCATCGCGATGCTTGATTTCCAGCTGCAGCAGTTCGATCTGGCGGTGATTGGTGAGCACCCGCCGGATCAGCCAGACGACGGCACCGACCACGGATGCAACGCCGGCAGAAATGATCGATGTCGATACGCTTTCGGCCATGCGTTCAGCCCTGTCCAACCAGCTCACAAGGTTCTCCGCTCAAGCCGCCTCGTTTTGAGCTGTAATCGTCGCGGTTCGAGTTGGCGTTTTCCTCTGGCGGGATTTCCGCAAGGATCGAGCGCACATGCTTCTCTGTCAGGTCGAAGGTCTCGGCGATCATGCGTTCCGCCACGCCCAGCGCATGCAGGCGCCGCACTTCGCGGTTGCGAAACATGCGGTGGAGCTGGGAGCAACTCGACGGCTGAAGGATCATTCCGCCGAACTCACGGCGCAGCTTTTCCGCGTCACGAAACCCCAGAAGCCGGATTAGCCAGTGATCAAGGGGCATGACCTTCGGCACATAGAAGCACACCCGCCAGGATCGGCGCGAATTGCGCGGTAGGCTGCCGATCAGGAACAGAGTCTTTTCCCGGCCGATGACATCGGCGATCTCCTGCGCGCTGGGCGGCAACAGACCTTTCGATATCCAGTAGTGCGGATCTTTGCGGCGGGCTTGGTTCATGCCTGCCCCCTGGCGGTGACTGCCAAAGGGAAGCGATCGGGTTCGTTGCCCCAGCTTGCCCAACCGGGGCGCTGCTGCCGGGCGAACAGCTCGACGCGGCGAAGATGCCCCAGGCGGGCGTCAACGACAGCATGCACCGCGTCAGGCTTGCGGCTATGTTCGCGCTGCTGACCACAGATCACCGAGTCTGGAAAGAGTGCCGGGGCAGGGCATGCGAACTGCCCCGATTTGGCGATCAGCAGTAGTTCGTGACGGTTGCGGGCCCAGTGGCCCAGGCCGATGCGATCCTTGATCCACACCACCTGGCTGACATAGCGAAAGCCCCAGCCGCTGATGATGTCTTGCGCCTGCATCGCGAACGGGACCGTCACCCAAAGCAGCAAGAGCGCGTCGCGGGCCGCGATCGACGGCACGGGCATCTGCGCGATGTCGCGCAGCGGCATGCAGGGGTAATGGCCTCGCGCGTTCCGGCCGGGTTTGGCATCGGAGTTCGAGGTGAACAGCCAGGGCGGATCGGCCAGAATGACCGAGAACGGCCCTGACGCCGACAGCGTGGCGAATTCGGCGCGCAGATCCATCAGCCCAGGCCCTTTCGCCGCAACTGTTCCTCGGTGACCAGGTTCCGGCGCAGAAGCTCGTTGCGCATGGAGCTGGTCAGCGCGCTAGGCGGCATGTGCCGATCGGAATGCACCCAATCGGAAAAGAAGGCGACGCGATCGCTCAGCGACGCAGTGGGCCGGTCATGGCGCGATTTGCGGCTGCGCGTCGATCCGTCCTGCTCGCGGCGATTGCGCTGGGCGGCGCGCTCCATCGCGCGGTCGAGGGCCTTGGGCCCGCGCGGCGGTTCTGGCATCTCCTGCCCGTGCTGGCGGGCGACGTCGAGGATCTGCGCGTCGTCGAGGCCTGCGGCGCGCCAGGCGGCAACTCTGTGCCCTGTTTCGGCCTCGTGGCGCCAGAACTCGCTCTCGAGCACTTCGGGGTAGCCCAGCGCCTCAGCGATCTGCCTGACAAAATCTGAAAGATCGTCGCGCGCGCCTGCGCGCTCTTCGTCTTCTTCTGATAGTTCTTTTGATGGTTCCAATGGGGGTTCTATATAAACCGGCGAATCCTGCCGGTTGATACGGTCGCATTCTGCCGGTTGATCTGGCGAAATCTGCCGGTTGTCAGGCGGCGAATCCTGCCGGTTGTCGGGCGTGAACAAATCGCGATCTTCAACCGGCAAATTCTGCCGGTTGGTGGTAGGGGCTTCGCCGCGTTCGTCAACATCTAGCAGGTTCAGCGCCGGGTGATCGTCGGGGCGGGCAACCTTCTTGCGGCCCTTGAAGCCGGTCAGCACCACCACGTCGGAGCGGCGCGTGCCGTCGGCGCGGCGGCGTGTGACGCGGTGGATAAGCTCCAGCTGCTCGAGCACCGTCATCGCCTCGCGCACCGTGCGCTCGCCCTGGCCCGTGTCGGCCGCCAGGGTGTCCTGCCGTGGCCAGCAGACGCCGAATTCGTCGGCGTAGTTCGCCAGGGTGACCAGGACGAACTTCACGCCCGGCTTCAGATCCGCCACCGAATAGGCCCATTTCATCGCCTGAACGCTCATGTGCCGGCTTCCCTGTCGATCGCGGCCAAGGCATCGACGATCGCGCCGACGGGCGAGGCGGGCGCGCAGAAGTTTTCGCCGTGTGCCGGCCGGGGAACCTTCAGGAGCGATGCGCCCAGCGCGCCGGGCAGGGCGCCATGCTGCAGGGCGATCGAAACCAGGACGCAAGCATCTCCGATGACATGCGCCATGTCAGAGCCTGCCTTGCCACCGGCGAACACCTCGAGCGGGCGGCCCGTGGCGGGGCAGTAGCCGATCGTCACCGTGAAACGGTGCTCGGCGTGATCGGTTTGCCAGACCACTTCCCGCGTCACGCTGGGGCGTCGCGGGGGCAGCTTCTTGCGCGTCGTCCCACCACCCTCGTCTTGAAATTGTATTCCCGCAGCGCCGCCAGCGCGTCTTCAGAGGATCGCACCACGCAATAGCCATGCCCCTGTGCTTCGACAGCGGCGCAGAACATCTGCTGATCGACCGAGGCCCGCCCGCCAGGGGCTTTGACCTCCAGAAACAGGACACGGCCCTGGGACAGCACGATCAGGTCAGAGAACCCGCGGTGCACACCCATACCGGCCGCCATGGCCTGCTGGTTGCGGGCCCATTCCGAGTTTCCGCGCACCTCATGCGCGGAATGGTGCACGATGGCCCCCTTCGGCAGGACGGCGCGAAGCGTGCGCACGATGTCACGCTGGATATCGGCCTCTGGAGCGCGGCGGCGCGGCGACCAGGACATGTTTCACTCCATGCCCAGCGCGGCCTTGTAGACCTCGAGCACGGCTTCTTCCTCGGCGATCTCGTCGGGCTTGCGCCTACGCAGGGCGACGATCTTGCGCAGCGCGGCGGTGTCGTAGCCGCGCCCCTTGGCCTCGGCCATCACCTCTTTCTGCTGATCGGCTATGTCCTTCTTCTCGGCCTCCAGTTGCTCGTAGCGCTCGATGAACTGGCGCAGTTCCTCGGCGGTGACGGAATAGGTGTTGTCGGGGGTGTTCATGGTGTCTCCTGCTCGGGTGGTGCCACGTTCTCGCGGTGGCCGCGCCTGATGTTGCCCTTTGCGCCCGACGCCATGACGCCCCGCCGCGGCGCGTGGTCAGGACAACGTGTTTGGCCTCAGCGAGCGGCCCTTGAAGAAGCGGCGGGGGTGTGGGGTGTTCGGGCTACCAATAGGCCCTCCTGATCTCGGCCGGGCTGGCGCGCGGGTCCGGGGTTTGGATGTCATCGTCGCGAACCGCCAGGGTGCGCCGGGCGACTTCCTGCTGGCTGACGCCGAATTCCATGCCGATGTGGGCGGTCGACTTGCCGGCACACCGCGCGCGCAGCATCGAGAGCAGCAGCTCGTCGGTTGCGCGGGGCACATGGCGAATGCGCAGGGGGGCGGGCGCATTCATTGCCAGCCGCTTTCCTTGGCGTGATCGTTGCCGGCGGGCCTTCCCAACCCGCCGGCAGTGCGCGCATGTGAGGTGGGCGCAGTCATTTCCAGAACCCTCCGGCAAGCAGGAGCAAGGCCCAGAGCGCGGCCGACAGGGCGGCATCCGAGAACTGCCAAGGGCCCCGGGGCTGGCCGTGAAGCGCCAGCGCGCAGACGAGGTGCAGCGCCAGAATGCTGGCCACGGTGATTTGTGGCCAGGCCATCATTCCCGCCCCCGGTGATGAGCGGAATTTTCCCCGGAAAACTTTCCCAGCCGGTGGCGGGCCGAAGCCTGCCACCACGAGCCGAAGGCGCGCAGATGCGTCGCGGCTATCAGTTCGGCAATGATGATGCGAAAGCGAACCCATCTCATGCGGCACCGCTCAGAAAGCGCTGGGCGGCATCCGGGGCCATGGCATAGGCATAACCCACGGCGAAGCCGGAAGGCGCGTGCGATCCATCCCACCATTTGCGCGCGGTCGAGGCATCAACGCCGAAGATCACCGCAACATGTTCGGGGCTGTCGAAACCGTCGCGGATGAAGCGCTGCCAGCTGGCCGCGAAATGCTGCCGATAGGTCAGCGCCCGCCGGCGGGAAAACTTTCCGGGAGACATTCCATTCCTCTCCATGCTGTTATCGCCCTGTGGGAAGCGATCAACAGCAGCAGAAGAGGAAAGGCGCAGGGGGGCGGTCATCAGGCTGCCCCCCTTTCGCTGCGCCCAGCGCCGGGCGGACTGCAGGCGCCAGCGCTGTCGAGTCGCAGCAGCGCGAGCTGTTCCAGCGTCAAGTTGTGGCCACGCTCCCTGGATGCCCGCAGCAGCGCCAGGTCATAGGCCGCGGGAATGCGCCCGCGCCGCACCCAGGAATGCACCGTGGTGTATTTCACCCCCAGATCATCGGCGAGCGCCTTGACCGTCGGCCATATGCGAAGAACCTGCTCCATGCGCCAAAGATACGCTTATTACGTATTATTGGTCAATACGCCAAAGAGAGACTGAAGCTTCGCGGTTTGCGTAGTAAATGAATGGGGCTAGGAGAAGCCTCTTGACCAACGACGATGACAGCCGGGAAGCCGTATCTGCGCGCTTGCGTGCTGTGCGTGCTGACGTGATGGGCATGAACAAGAAGGACTTCGCCCAGCGCGCTGGGATCTCGCAGCAGTACTACGGCGAGATCGAAAACTGCCAGCGCGACCTCTCCATTGAGGCGGCAAAGAAGTTGCGTAAGGTCTATGGGTTGCCACTAGAATACATGTATTTTGGGAATATGGCTGATCTTCCGCACAGAATCGCGACGGTCTTGATTGGCAACCCTTCGGTCAGATCAACCCAAAAATCCAGCGGCAGCCCCGAAGCCTGACGGGCCTCCTTCATCAGCGCCAGCATCTTCGCCTGCTCTTCCTCACTCATACCTTCCCCCAAGGAATGTTCACAATACGTTCACGTTAGGGGCGGTGCCTGAGTCGGTCAATCAGGGTATCCCTGTGGATATTCTGTGGAAAATTGTTGCCTCGCGCGCGCCGGCCCCGTCAAATCGAAGCATTGATCGAAGAGATTCGAAGGGAGGAGACATGAAGAAGATCGCATTCGTCCTTGCCGTCGCCGTGGCGGTCCCGGCCGGCGCGCAGTCGGCGCGAGAGCTGCGGGATACCTTGAGCATCCTATTTGCCAGCGAAGAGCCTTGTGAGCTCTCCTTCAAGCACGACGCGATCGCCGACTGGGTGGATCAGCATGTTGATCCCGCCGACATGAGGCATTCAACTGGCGTGGCCCCCTATGTTTCGCTCCATACCGATCGAATCAATGCACAAGGCCAATCCGAGCGCGTCGCCCACTGCCGCGCCATCGAGCGCACCGCGCGCCATTTCGGTTTCATCGAGTGAGGGTGCTATGGCAACGACCACTCGCATTGAGCGCCGCAAGCGGGGCGTGTTCGGTTGGATCTTCCTGATCCTGTTCTGGGGCTTCAACGCCGTTATGGCAGTTTCGTTCTTTGGCGGGCTGAGCGGCAATTCTGCCCAATACGCAACGCTGGCATCAGACGCCGAGCGCGCCGGCTATGCCATCGGCACGGCGATCGGCGCCGGCATGATCCTGACGATCTGGGTCATGGGTGCCATCATTCTTGGCCTGTTCGTGCTGCTGACGCGCGGAAGCAAAGTGATTGTCGAGACGCAGGAAGGGTAGGAAATGGAAGACCACGGGCCGCTTTCCGTCAAAGATGTTTCTGCCATGCTCACCCGCAGGGGAATGAAACCCGCCTGCGAGGCCTGCGGCTCTGACAAGGGGTGGACGGTGCCAAACCCCAGCGATGAAGACAAGGAAACCGTTTCGCGCATCGTCATGATGCGCGACGACACCGTTTTGCGGCATGGCAGCAACCCGATGTATGACTTCATCCCGGTGATTTGCACAAACTGCGGCCATACCCGCTTTTTCCTTACCAGCTTCCTGATGCGGCAAGGCGACTGATCATGGCGGAGATTACCGAACTCCACTCCGGCGGCGCGTTGACCAGTGACGAGGCATTGGCGCGCCAGCGCGCCGCCTTGAAAGGTGGCGGTGGCGGTGGCACATTGGATGGCATGGAGAAGCGCATCGAAAGACTTGAGGTTGGCCTGGACAAGATCGACGACCGCCTACGCGGCGTCGAGATCAAGCTGGCAACCCTGAATGAGCGAGTCGCTCATCTGCCGTCGAAGGGATACATCCTGATTGTTGTCCTGGGCGTTGGCGCTGCCCTCGGCGCCCTGACCTTGTTTCCAGAGCAGATCAAGGCGCTGTTCGGCGGCTGATCGGCTGAGAAAGGGTCGGGGATGCTGAAACTTCATGAGCGCGCCTTCAGCCGTGGCGTCGATGAGGTGCTGAAGATGCGGCCCCTCACGCGCGCCTTCAGGAATTTCGTTGACCGATGCCGGCGGGCGCTTGGCACCCACCACAAATAAGCCCGCCCAGCGCGGGCTCTTGTCATAGGTAAGGCGCGCGGGACTGAAATCAGTCTACTCGGGTCAACTGATATTCATGCGGCGAAAAGCCGTTGGCGGTCAGCTTCTCGACCACGACGACGTCACCTGTAACCGTATCTCGCGCCCAGAGCTTCGACGTGTCCACCTCTCGGGTGAGCCGAAGCTTCAGGCGCTTTTCCGACACCTCGGGGATCACTGCTGCCCAGCCTGTATTGGCCTTGTCCCGGTCCATCGCGTGAAGGTTGATTGTGACATTGGCCTTTGGCTCATAGCGCGCCATATCCCGTTCCTGGTTCACCCCCGATTGCGGAATTTCACGCACCACGTCTTGCGAAATCTCGGTCTGGCCAATCTGGACCGGCGCGTTGCCGTCATGATGGCTTGGCGCGAAGAAGGCCTTGGCTTTCGAAACGATCTTCCTGAAGGCGCTCGGCGTTGAAAAGCGCGCCTCGAGGATATCGCGGACCTCTTTCTCGGTCTTGCCTGTCTCCGACGCGACCTGCGCGACCAACGCGTCAAGCAGCTTCCTGGGCCTGTGGTCCTCGAACCGCTTCATCAGGATGTCGCGCGCCGCGCTGGCGCCGTAGATCGCGATCAGACTGAACAACAGGCCGAACACGACACTATGGTCAGCAGCCATGTCCGGCCCCACCAGCTTTGATGCGATCGGCTCGACGAAGTCGCCGACTTCCCTCTGGTGTGCGATGACCAGGGCGACAACCAGAAGCTCCCTCAAGGGGCTTTCCTGCGAGATCTTCGCAACCCCGATCACGGAAGCCTCGACCGTCAGCCCCTTCACGAAGCTGGGCAGCAGCTCGACCACCTCGCTTGCCACCGCCTCCGATGCCTGCAGGCCCTCGATGACCTTCTGCACCGGCGTAATGCCTGCCGTCTCGTAGGTGATTGAAATCGGGATTCGAATCTCTGCCATCGCTCGAGCCTGGCAGCGCATTTCTGTTCTGTGGAGTCATTTTTCCCCCTCCCCGCCCCAGCGTGGGGCTTTTTCGTGTCCGGCGGCTTGGTGCGCGGCCCAGCGCCGGCGTGTGATTCTGGCATAGATCGGGCTTCGGCTACGCCACAAATACGCTATTAGCGTAAGATTTTGGTTTACACTACGCAAATTACGTATAACATGCCTCCATCCCCGCCGAAGACGCCACCGGCTGATCGCGGGCTTCAGATGGGAGAGACGACATGCACCCTTCAGACGTGATTCCCCCCCTTCGCCATGGCGCTGCGGCGCTGCTGGGCGCACATCGCATCATCGCCCAGCGCCGCGCCGCGCGAGAGAGTGATGCCGCACCGCTCCCGGCCCTGACCACCGCCGGCGACGCCGTCGAGCATGGCGCCAGCGATGAGGCGGCAGCCCGGGCCATTGCGCGCACCTGGGTGCGGCGCCTCGGCTATCGCGCCACTTGCGACTTGCTCGACGCGATGCAGCGCGAGGCGCAGGAAGCGGCCCGCCATGCGTAGGGTCTATGCTGCCGTTCTGGCTATCGCACTCGCCACGCCAGCCTCGCCCCAGGCGATCCGGCGCGATCATCAATTGCATATCGGCGCAGGCTCGCTGGCCTATGCCGGCGCGCGCACGGTGGGTGCGACGCCCTGGCAATCCGTCGGGGTCTGCGCGCTGGCAGGGCTGGCGAAGGAGGCCTATGACGCGACGGGCCGCGGAACAGTTGAGGCATCGGATGTAGCCTTTACGGTGCTTCCTTGCCTGATCCTTGCCGTGATCGAAGGCGCGGTGCGTGACACGTCCAACCGACCCGCGCGTCGAGAGGCGATCAATATCGATCGCGCGCGGCGCGACATCACGAACTTTCAGCGGAGTCTGCGCTGATGAACCGGTGTCGCCAACTCGATTTCAGCGACGACGATCGCAACCAGGCGCGGCGGTGCGGCGTGCCCGCCCCTCAAACGCGGCCCTGCCGGTTCGGATTTGATGAAGGCTGCGACCTGGGCACCTATTGCCCCAGCTGCCCGGAGCGGCCTGTTCCCTATCAGCGCTCCAAGCCCCGGCGCCGGCCATTCGGCTTGGGCGAGGTTGCAAAGATCGCGGCGGTCGTCCTGGCGGCGCTGGTGTTGGGCCACATCGCCACAAAGGCGTTCGCGCAGATCAACCATGACCGGCTGCATGCTTCGGAGCGCGCGCCATGGTGACCGCAAAGCCGCGCATGGATCAGCTCTTGGCGGCCTGGCGCTGGGCGCAGACGCATTCCGAGTTCGCGGCCATGATCGCCGCGCGGTTTCCTGACCCGGAGGCTGTGGAAGAGGCTACGGGCCCCCAACTCATCTCATGGGGCGATGGCCTGTCGCTGCTGGCCATCTGGCTGGAAATCGATCCTGCGGAAGGGCAGGGGCCCGTGCTGTACGTGCGGGCTGATTTCACCGCCGAAAGCGCGATGCAGCAGGCGCTTCCGATTCCAGCCGAAGCGCTCCGCCCAGCGCCGGAACCATCCACAACCGAAGGAATTGCCCAATGAGCCAGAAAGCCACCAAGGCGAAACCGCCTGCAATGGAACCCGATTTGCAGCTTCTGACAGTTCCGCTGTCGTCACTGGACCTGTCTGCGCTAAATCCGCGCCAGCTCCACGATGCCGATGAAATCGCCATGCTTGCCGAAAGCATCCGGGTTTGCGGCCTGCTGCAGAACCTCGCGGCGCTGGACAAGGACGGCAAGCTCGAGGTGGTGGCCGGCGGGCGGCGCCTGCGCGCGCTGCGTATGCTGGAAAGTCAGGGGCATGCTGTCGGCGATGTGCCGGTGCTTGTAACCAGCGACAGCGCGCTGGCGCGCAGCTGGGCCATGGCGGAAAACACTGCGCGAAGCGATCTGAACCCCGCCGACGAGGTTCAGGCCTATTCGGCCATGGCGCGCGAGGGCATCGCCATTCCGGCAATCGCTGCATCCTTCGGCGTGACCGAAGCGCGCGTCGCCCAGCGCCTGAAGCTGGCGAGTCTGCCGGCGGGCGCCCTGGACTCCTTGCGCGAATCACGGATCAACATCAGCCAGGCCGGGGCCCTGACGCTGTGCCAGTCCGAGGAACAGGTCGACGAGATGTTGCAGCTGGCCGCCCAGCGCGCGTTCAGCGCCGATCAGATCCGGGCATGTATCACCGGCGACCGGGTGCGCGCGTCGCGCGATCGCCGCTTGCTGTTCGTGGGGCTCCAGACCTATCTGGATGCCGGCGGGGCGGTGACGCGGGATATGTTCTCCGACGAGGTGCTGATCGAGGACGTGGCACTGCTCGAGGATCTGTTCGAGCAGCGCGCCGAAGCGGTGCGCCTGGAGCTGCTGGAAAAAGGCTGGAGCTGGGTCGAGCTGCTTCAGGATCACTACCTGCCCTGGAATGTTGGTGATCGGTGCAAGCGCATCTGGCCAGACGTTGCCGAAGACGACGACCCTGATGCCGCCGATTTTTCCGCTGCCCAGCGCGCCGTGGCAGGTGGTTTCATGTGCATCGGTTCGCGCGGTGAAATCGCCACGTCTTTCGCCTTCGTGCGCCGCGAAGACATCGCGCGCGCGGTCGAGGCCGGTGTGATCGAAGCGCCGGAGCAACCGGTAAACACCGACGAGGCCGACGATGCCGGCGCGACGTTCTCCGCTGCGGTAACCGAGGATCTGCGAGCGCTGCGTTTGCATGCGGTCCAGGCCGCGCTTCTCGATCACCCGGAACTGGCAATGCAGATCGTCGCCTATGCGCTCTCGCAGGCCTCGGGGCAGGCGTGCCCGATCATGGACGCCCGGATCGGTGCGCCAAGCATCACACCGTCGCAAGCCGAAGGGTTCGAACCCGACCGGCGCTTGATCGCGGAAGACGGTTCGCGCGAGACCTTCGAGGCCTTCGCGGCGCGGCAGGTGGATGAACGCGAAGCCGCGCTGCTTCAGGCCCTGGTGCGCGGGCTTAACTATGGCTTTCGGTTCCACGGCCCGATCAGTCCGGTCTTCGAGGATCTTGAGCATGCCGCTGGCGCCAATATCCGCCGTCACTGGACCCCAACCAAGAGCAACTTCTTCGCTCGTGTGCCCAGCGCGTATCTCGACCAGGTGTATCGCGAGATCTTCGAGCTCGAGCCGTCGGCCGAGGATGCGCGCGGCTTCTCCAAGATGAAAAAGGGCGAAAAGGCGAACCTGCTGCACATGTTGTTCAACTCGCCCGAGGCAGACCTGCGGCCCTATCGCTTGATGACAGATGCCGCCCTCGAGCGCCTTCGCGCCTGGGCCCCGAGCTTTGAGTGATGCGACATGGCGGACGGCACGCTCAAGGGAAACAACCGTCCCTGCGAGGCCTGCGGCGGCCGCCGCAGGTTTCCCGGATCTACCGCGTTGCGGTGCGAGGCGTGCAAGGGGATCGGTTTCACGCGGCTGCCCGACGCTCAGATCGTTGAGCGTCATGCCGCCGAGGCCTGCGAATTCTATTGGCCCGCATTTGATGCCCGAACCACAGGAGGGAAGGGATGACACATTTCCGCACGATCGACGTCAAAGGTATGGCGTCGGCAGTTCTTCGCGACCAGCCGCAGCCCATGATGATCTGGGCAGAACTCGCTGATCTGGTCATTGATGAGCGGTACCAGCGCACCATCAGCACAGCCGGCCGGCGCGCGATTCAACGCATCGCCGACAATTTCGACTGGCGCCGGTACCAGCCTATCCTGGTGGCGCCCAGCGAGGGCGGAAAGCTGGCGGTCGTCGATGGCCAGCACCGCGCCCACGCGGCCGCACTTTGCGGGATCGAGCGACTGCCCGCCATGACCGTGCCGATGACGCCAAGCGAGCAGGCGGCGGGCTTTGCGGCGATCAACCGCGATCAGATCCGGCTTTCCGGCCTGCAGATCTATCGCGCCGAGCTGGCCGCCGGTTCGGCCTGGGCAATTGATTGCCGTGAAGCGGTCGAGGCTGCAGGCTGCACGCTGGCCACCTACAATCCCAGCTATGCGCGGCGCAAAGCCGGCGAGGTCTATGCCATCGGGCTGATCCGCAAGATGGTCGCCAACGGCGAAGCCGAGGCGGTCACAGCGGGCCTGCGCGGCATCCGTGAAAGCGTCAGCGGCGCAGCTGCCGATGCCTATGACGGGCCGATCCTTTCCATCTGGCTGCCGGCGATCGCGGCCAACCAGCGGTTCATGCGCCTGCCTCTGCGCACCGTCTTCGATCAGATCGATTTCGAGGAACTGTTCGACACAGCGCGAAGCTGGGTTCGTCAGAACGGCGGTGCGACGCGCAGCTACGCGATCGAACGCGTGCGCGGCATCCTGACCGATCACCTACGGAGGGCCGCAGCATGATCCTGACTTGCTTGAAAACCGGCCGCTGGTGGCCCTGCCGCGATTATGCGCATGGCGATCGCCTCGCGCGGATCAAGGGCCTTGTCGACTACGAGGTGGCGCATGCGTGACGCCCCGGTCCTCCTGGTCGCCGGGCTTGGCCGCTGCGGCACGACAATGGTGATGCAAATGCTGCACGCCGCGGGAACGCCGGTGGCCGGCACGCTGCCGAGTTTCGAAGATGTCCCCCTTACGCCAAAGCATGTCGATCACGAATGGCTGGCGGGGCAGGGCGGTCGGGCAGTCAAATGGATTGATCCGACGATCACGCGCATTCGCCATGACAATGCCCGCGCCATCTGGCTGAGCCGGACGCCGCTCGAGCAGGCCAAAAGCCAGGCGAAGCTTCTGGGCCTTCGCCTCTCGCGCGCAGATCTGCGCCCCCTCGCAGCGCGGGTGAAGCGGGACAACTGGCGCGCCCGCCGCATCGTCGACCGCCTGTGCGGCTGCTATGGCGTTCTGCATCTGACGTTCGAGATGATCCTGCGCCACCCGGATCATTGCGCCGCGCGCATCGCATCCTTCTGCGATAGCAGCGACATCGATTTCGGATCGGCCAAGGCAGCGGCTGACGTGGTTCTGCGCCGCGGGCCGGAATGTGCTCCAGACCTTTCGATCGAGGTGGGCAAGCTATGACCTACGCCAAGGGCACCACCGTTTCCCGGGCGCAGTCTCGCGCCGAGATCGAAGCCACCCTGGAACGCTTCGGCTGCGAGGGCTTCATGTCCGGCCAGGACGGGCGCGCTGCTGTTATCGCGTTCAAGGCCCGCGGCCGGCAGATCATGTTCCGCATGACGTTGCCAGATCCTGACGACAAGGCTTTTCGCCAGACCCCTACCGGCAAGATCCGCACCGCACCCAGCGCAGCGACTGCCTATGAGCAGGAGGTGCGGCGCCTGTGGCGCGCCATGGCCATGTCGATCAAGGCCAAGCTGGTGAGCGTCGAGGATGGCATCGAGACCTTCGAGCAGGCCTTCATGGCGCATGTGGTGATGCCCGATGGCCTGACAATCGCTGACCATGTCGGAGACCGGATCGCAATTGCCTATGAAACCGGCCAGATGCCGAAGCTGCTGCCCGGGCCGGATGGGGGCGGCGCATGACCTCTCCGCTAGAATTGCATTGAGATCTTCACATGGCTGGGCCCACACCCATCGCTGTCAAGGACACGACCGCCGCGCGGCTTCTCGACATGAGCGCGCGCGAATTTCGTGATCTGGTGAAGGTTGGGGCTCTGCCACCGGCAAAGCGTGTCGGTGCCTATGAGCGGTGGCTTGTATCGGACATTGAGGCCATCGTTACTGGGAAAGCGATTCGCCCGGACGCGGGGTTTGACCTGTGAAGAAGACCACCCGGCCGCATTTGGTGTGGCGCATGAGCGGCGGCGTCATGCGCCCGTTCTTCCGTTTGCGCTGGACGGAAGGTGGCAAGGAGCGATCGCGTGAGGTGTTGATCAGCGCCGCGCCGGATACGCCAGAGTTCGACGCCGAATACTGGGCGCTGCGGGCGGGAAGATCCGAGAAGCTGACCCGCAAGCAATCAAAAACGACATGGGCTGTGCTTGCGACGGAATACCGCCGATCCGCAAAGTACCGGCGGTTGGCGGCCAGCACGCGCAGGGCCTATGATCGGCACATCGAGGCGATCCTGGCGTCGAACGCCAATCGGGACGTCTCGGCCCTGACCCGGGCAGACGTGCGCGCCGTGCACGCCAAATATGCCGAAACCCCGCGCAAGGCCGACTGGTATATCCAGATGATCAGCATGCTGCTGAACTTCGCCAAGAAGTCCTTGGATTGGCCCATCGAGAACGTCGCCGAGGGGATCGAACTCTACGGCAAGCAGCGAGAGTTCGAACCATGGCCCGAATGGATGGTCGAGAAGCTGGAAGAGGCCCCAGAGACCGTACGCACGGCGGCAGAACTGATCCTAGGAACTGGCCAGCGCCCGAATGCCGCGATCACCATGGAGCGCGGACAGTTCAGAGACGAGTGGGTCGAAGTGCTGGACGAAAAAGGTGGCGAGCGGTTCGAGATCTACTGCCACCCCAAGCTGCGCGCGTATGTTGAAGCGTTGCCGAAGCGCGGCCAGCATATCCTGGCAAAGACGCTGCGCCAGCCCTTGGGCTATGACGCGATAGAAAAGGCGTTCCGGGCATGGCGCGCCACTCTGGGCGACAAGGCGCGTCCCTACTCGCTGCACGGCCTGCGGAAGGTCGCGATCATCAGGCTGGCCGAGGCCGGCTGCACCGACGCGCAGATCCAAGCGATCACAAATCAGAGTGCCGAAATGGTCGCCTATTACCGAAAGCGGGCGAATCGTCGCGCTCTAAGCCGGTCGGCGATGCGCCCCGGAACAGGCGGGGAATGAAATGTGAACCGGTGAATCGGGCGGTGAATCGGCAGAATTCGCGCGGCCTGGCATCTTCGCTAAGTCATTGGTGCCCGAGGTGAGATTCGAACTCACACACCCGTTAGGGCGGAGGATTTTGAATCCCCTGCGTCTACCGTTCCGCCACTCGGGCACAGCTGCCGGATTAGCGCGGCACCGGGGGCTGGTCAACTGCCATCGAGGCTTGACGCGGTGCGGCGCAGCCGGGATGGTGCGGGCGCGAGGCGGGGCAGGGCATGTTGCGCGGGCTTTATAACTGGACACTCTCACTGGCGGCGCATCCGCATGCGCTCTGGGCACTGGCGCTGGTTGCCTTCATCGAGGCATCGGTGTTTCCGGTGCCGCCCGATGTGCTGATGATCGCCATGATCATCGCCACGCCGCGGCGCGCCTTCCTTATCGCCGGGGTGGCGATGCTGGCCTCGGTGGCGGGCGGGCTTCTGGGCTATGCGATCGGCGCCTTTGCCTATGAAAGCGTCGGTTATCCGGCGCTGCAGGCGCTCGGCAAGGGCGCGGCGGTCGAGGCCTTCAACCAGCGCTTCAACGATTTCGGCTTCTGGTCGGTGCTGATTGCCGGGCTCACCCCCTTCCCCTACAAGGTGATCACCATCATGTCGGGCTGGAGCGGGCTGCCGCTGGGCACGTTCATCGCCACCTCGATCCTGGCTCGGGGGCTGCGGTTCTTCATCGTGGCGGCATTGCTGTGGCGCTTCGGCGCACCGATTCGTGATTTCATCGAGCGGCGGCTGGGCTTGCTCTTCGTGGTCTTTATCATACTGCTGCTGGGCGGTTTCTACGCGGTGAGGTTCCTGTGATGGCAAGAAAGACGGCGATCCGGATACGGCTACCCCTGGCGCTTCTGGCGGCGGCGGGTTCGGGGGCGCTGCTGCTGGCGGCGCTGTTCTTTCAATACGGCATGGGCATGGCGCCCTGCGCGCTGTGCTACTGGCAACGCTGGCCGCATCTGGCGGCGCTGGTCTGGGGCGGGGCGCTGCTGGCGCTGCCGGGCGGGCTTTCCGGGCGGGTGCTGGTGCTCTTGGGCGCAGGCGCGGCGGCGACCTCGGGCTGGATCGGGGTCTATCACACCGGGGTCGAACGCGGCTGGTTCAAGGGTCCAAGCGGCTGCTCGGCCGGGTTCGACATGTCGAGCCTGAGCGCCGAGGAACTCTTGGAGCGGGTGCTGGCGGCGCCGGTGGTGCGTTGCGACGAGGTGCCCTGGGAACTGCTGGGCCTGTCGATGGCCAGCTGGAACGCGCTGGCCTCCTTCGCGCTGGCCGGGCTTTGGCTGGCTGCGCTGCGTCGCTAAAGAGCCGGGTCGCGGGCCACGAGGATCGGCCGGGTCAGATCGGACAGCGCCCGGCGCTGGTGCCCGGAAGCATCGAAATTCGCCCCGTCGAGCCAGGTCTCGAAAGCGGTGCGCAGCGCGGGCCATTCGGCATCGATGGCGGCGAACCAGGCAGTATCGCGGTTGCGGCCCTTGACCACGCCGGCCTGCCGGAACACCCCCTCATGGCTAAAGCCGAAACGCTCGGCGGCGCGGCGCGAGGGCAGGTTGGCCGCGTCGCATTTCCATTCAAACCGCCGATAGCCGGCCTCGAATGCCCAGCGCATCAGCAGGAAAACCGCCTCGGTGGCCTCACGCGAGCGTTGCAGGCGGGGCGCGAAGGTCAGCCAGCCGGTTTCGATACTGCCGGCGCGCGGCTCCATCCGCATCAGGCTGAGCGTGCCGCCCAGCCGCCCGTCTTCCATGCGCACGGCGAAATGCAGCGGATCATGCAGCAGGCGCGCGCCCTCGAACCAGCTGCGATAGCCTGCCAGATCGGCAAAGGGTCCGTGCGGCAGATAATGCCACATCGCGCCCGGCGCATCCTCGGCGAAAGCCTTGAACAGTTCCCCGGCATGGCCGGGTTCCAGCGGCTCCAGCCGGGCGTAACGGCCCTGAAGCGGCGCGCGCGGCGGCAGCGGCGGCGGGGTCCAGTTGCTCAGGTCGCTCATGCTGTTCCCCCGTGCCGATGCGCTGCTCGTGCTTATTTCTCGGGCGGCACCACACGCAGGCGCAATTCGCGCAGCTGCTCGTTGGTGGGTTCCGATGGTGCGGCCATCATCAGATCCTCGGCCCGCTGGTTCATCGGGAACATGATCACCTGCCGGATATTGGCCTCATCGGCCAGCAGCATCACGATCCGGTCGATACCGGCGGCACAACCGCCATGCGGCGGTGCGCCATAGCGGAAGGCCTTGACCATGCCGCCGAAGCGTTTCTCCACCTCGCTGGCCGGATAGCCCGCCAGCTCGAAGGCCTTGAACATGATTTCCGGCTTGTGGTTGCGGATCGCGCCCGAGATCAACTCATAGCCATTGCAGGCCAGATCATACTGATAACCCAGCACTTTCAGCGGGTCACCCTGCAGCGCCTCCAGCCCGCCCTGCGGCATCGAGAACGGGTTGTGCGAAAAGTCGATGCGGCCTTCGTCATCCTTCTCGTACATCGGGAAATCGACGATCCAGGCAAAGCGGAAGCTGTCGGTCTCGCTCAGCCCCAGCTCGCGCCCGATCTCCACCCGCGCCTTGCCGGCGACGGCTTCGAACTGCTCGGGCTTGCCGCCGAGGAAGAAGGCGGCATCACCCTCGCCAAGGCCCAGTTGCAGGCGGATCGCCTCGGTGCGTTCGGGGCCGATGTTCTTGGCCAGCGGGCCTGCGGCCTCCATGCTGCCATCCTCGCCCTTGCGCCAGAAGATGTAGCCCATGCCGGGCAGGCCCTGCGCCTGGGCGAAGGCGTTCATGCGGTCGCAGAACTTGCGCGAGCCGCCGGTGGGGGCGGGAATGGCGCGGATCTCGGTGCCCTCGTTCTCCAGCAGCCTGGCGAAGATGGCAAAGCCCGAACCGCGGAAGTGATCCGAGACCACCTGCATCTCGATCGGGCAGCGCAGGTCGGGCTTGTCGGTGCCGTATTTCAACAGCGCCTCGGCATAGGGGATGCGCGGCCAGTCGGCATCGACGCGCTTGCCCTTGCCGAATTCCTCGAACAGGCCCCGAATGACCGGCTGAATCGCTGCAAAGACATCCTCTTGCTCGACAAAGCTCATTTCCAGATCGAGCTGGTAGAAATCGGTCGGCGAGCGGTCGGCGCGCGGGTCTTCGTCGCGGAAACAGGGCGCGATCTGGAAATAGCGGTCAAAGCCGGCCACCATGATCAGCTGCTTGAACTGCTGCGGCGCCTGCGGCAGGGCGTAGAACTTGCCCGGATGCAGCCGCGAGGGCACCAGGAAGTCGCGCGCGCCTTCGGGGCTCGATGCGGTGATGATCGGGGTCTGGAATTCGGTGAAACCGGCATCCCACATGCGGTTGCGGATCGAGCGCACCACGTTCGAGCGCAGCATCATGTTGCCATGCAGGGTCTCGCGCCGCAGATCGAGGAAACGATAGGTCAGGCGGGTTTCCTCGGGGTAGTCGGGCTCGCCGAAAACCGGCAGCGGCAGGTCATCGGCGGGGCCCAGCACGCGCAATTCGCGCACATAGACCTCGATGGCGCCGGTGGGGATCTTGGCATTGACCAGATCCTCGGCGCGGGCCTTCACCTCGCCATCGACCGAGATCACGGTTTCGGCGCGCAGCTTTTCCAGCCCCGCGAAGGCCGGGCTGTCGCTATCGGCCAGCAGCTGAGTGATGCCGTAGTGATCGCGCAGGTCGATGAACAGCACGCCCCCATGATCGCGCACCCGATGCACCCAGCCGGCCAGCCGGACATTCTGGCCGACATGCGCGAGGTTCAGATCGGCGCAGGTATGGCTGCGATAGGCATGCATCAGGGGCTCCGTCGGCTGGAAGGCAATATCTGGGCCGATACACCCCGGACGGGCTGCGAAGTCAAGCCCGGGGGGCTCGCAGGCGCCGCTTCAGTGGATCTCGGGGCCCGGGGCGCCGCCGCTGGCGCCAAAGAACACCCCGTCGCTCAGCACCCGCGCCACCGTCTCGCGTTTGACCATCGGTTCGCCCTCGGCGAAGGCATAGGTCAGCGCCAGATCGCAAAGCTGGTTGATCAGCCGCGGCGTGCCCTCGGTGGCCTCGTGCACCAGCGCCGCCGCCTGCCGGCTGAACACGCTGGCGCTGCCGCCGGCCAGCCGCAACCGGGTGGCGATGTAGAGTGCCACATCGTCCGCATCGAGCTTGGGCAGATGGTAGCTTGCCGCCACCCGCTGGGCGAATTGCACCAGATCGGGGCGGCGCACCACGGCGCGCAGCTCCGGCTGGCCCGAGAGCAGCAGTTGCAGCACCTCGTCCTTGCCGGCATTGATATTGGTCAGCATGCGCAGGTCTTCGAGCGCATCGCGGTTGAGGTTCTGCGCCTCGTCGATGATCAGCAGAACCCGCCGCCCGGCGCGATGCTCGTCGATCAGGAAATCCTGCACCAGCGAGAAGAGATCGGCGCTGTCGGCGCCCG
>ERZ869909.748-NODE-748-length-32989-cov-32.873298_pt1 | contig 32989 bp, 25 predicted proteins | sample MGYA00520892_ERZ869909 | MGnify/ENA primary metagenome ERZ869909 (study PRJEB32215, sample SAMEA104723947) | bioreactor metagenome | biome: bioreactor; feature: anaerobic bioreactor; material: water | place: China | collected 2015-03-12 ...
AGGGATGGAGACGACGTGACCGTAGCTTTGATCGACGATGATTCCGCTGTCCTGCATTCGATGCGCCTTCTGATCGAAAGTCGAGACATTTCCGTCGCTTGTTACGAATCCGCCGAGGCGTTCCTGGAGGAGCTTCCCGACAGCATGCCCACGTGCGTCGTGGCGGATGTGCGCATGCCCGGCATGACCGGGCTCGAGCTGCAGCGCGAGCTCAAATACCGCAATCTGGAGGCGCCGCTGATCCTGATCAGCGGCCACGCCGACGTTTCGATGGCCGTGCAGGCGTTGAAAAACGGCGCCTTCGACTTCTTCGAGAAGCCCTACGACGGCGAGCGGTTCGCCAACAGCGTGACGGACGCAGTGCAGAAGGCGCGCCGCCAGAGCACCGAGCAGAGCGAGCGCACCGATATCGCCGAGCGCCTCAAGGCGCTGTCGCCCCGCCAGCGCGAGGTGCTGGAATTCGTGGCGGCGGGCATGTCCAACAAGCAGATCGCAGCCAAGCTCTCGATCAGCCCGCGCACCGTCGAGACCTATCGCGCGTGGGTCATGGAGCGCATCGGCGCGCAGAACGTGGCCGACCTCGTCCGCAAGGTGAGCGCTCTGCTGCCGGCCGAGCCGCCGAAGTAACGGCGAGACGGCAAGGTCTCAAGAGCACAAGGTCTCGGGAGGAATGATCTGGAACTTCCGTCTCTGTCGGGTGTTGAGCGGGGGACGGGCCATCGCCCGTCGTGACGGCAGAGAAATCGGAATCTCCCATGCGCTATATTCTTCTTTGGGCTCTCGGAGTACCGGCGTCGGTGTTGATTCTGCTCGCGCTGTTCGGATGGATCTGAACGAGTGCGCAAAATGAAGAGACGCAAAGAAAACCAATAAAAAACAAAGCGTCCCCGACTTCGCGCGTTAGAGCATCCACGTACCGGCCATTGAGGCCGGTTTCTTTTTGAGCCCGCGCAATTATCCCTGAGGCCAATCGAGAGATGCACGCGCGTGTGCGATGAGCGCAACGGCGCATCCGTCGCGGTCAGTGCAGCGCGGCGTGTTCCGAATGCGCAATAGCCAAGTCGTTCGGGTCTTCGGCATAGGCGAGATCGGAGAGTGCGCTTGCCTGCACCAGCTCCTCGGCGATGCTGCGCCGGATGTCGGGCACCACCTCGTCGAGCTGCAATTGCTCGGACCATCGCAGGAGCGATTCGTAGAGCGTGATCTCGTAGCGCTTGAGCGCGAGCAACGCCGCCGCACAGCCCTGCGTGCCGCCTTCGAGCCGGTTCGCATTCGCATCCCATGCGTCCCTGAGCAGCGCGGTCGTTACCCACGAGGCTTCCGTGCGCGGCTCGAGATAGAGGACGGAGAAGATGCGTTCGATGCGCTGCGTCTGCTCTTCCGACTGCCGCAGGATGTCGCCCAGGGTGCCGGTCAGGCGCACGTCCGCGACGCTTCCGGAGATGAGCGAGAGGGACGCCACGAGCTGCTTTTCCGTGTCGTAGATGTGCCGCAGCGTGCGCATGTACACGCGTTCGAATTTCCGCATCGGGAGAGACCTGTCCGCATCCGCATCGAGTGAGGATAACGCAGGTGCGAAAGCGGGGTTCCCGCCAGCGGGAGAGGGGCGGGGCGGCTACTTCCGCTTGCGGCGCGTGGTAAACCGCGCATTGCCGAGACCGGTGCCGATGGTGAGAACGGCCCAGCGGTCGTAGCTGCTCATGAACGGCAAGGCGCTGAGCCCCTGCACCACCGCATCGTTGTGCATGACGACGGCGGTGTCGTGCTTGCCGATTTCCGGGATCGCCTCCCTCAGGCTGTCGGCCAGATTGAAGCTCTTGGTCTCCCAGTTGCCGGGCAGGTTCTGCGCGCCCGTCTCGATGGCGCCGTCCTCGCGGATGAGCCCGGGGCAGCCGACGCCGATGACGGGCGCGAGCTTGAGCTTCTCCTTCCCCGCCGTCTTGATGAGATCCTGAAGCATGTCGACCAAACGGTCGACGGCCTCGTCGCGCTTCGTCTTCTCGTCGCCATGCCGCCAAAGCTCCGACATCCACACCTTGGCCTTGTCGAGGGTTTTGGATTTCTTGAGGTTGGTCTCGACGACGCCGGCGCGGATGTTCGTGCCGCCGATATCGACGGCGAGCAGTCCGTCGAACCCTTCCAGCGTCCAGGCCGGCATAAGGTGGGCCGCACCCACGAGCCCGGCTTCGTCCGGATGATGTCGGATGAGCTCGAGCTCGATGTCTTTGCCGCCGGCCTTGAGCAGGATCTCGGTCCGCCCGACGGCGAGTGCGCCGACGCGGCTGTCGGAGAAGCCTCCGCCGATCACGATGGCTTCCGTCGCCCGCCAGCTCGCGGATTTGAGGAAGCGCCGGATGACGTGATCCAGTTCTTTTGCGAAGGCTTCGATGGCGGTGTGGATCAGGCCCCCCGTCTCCGGATCGCCCTCGGCGAGCAACTCGTCGAGCTTTTTCTTGCTGATGTCTTCGGTCGCGTCGTCGCCGAGCGGGTCGGCGCCGAGTTTGCGCAAGGGCTCGCGCCATTCGTCCATGATGGCGGTGAACGCGCTTCGGCTCGCGCGATCTCCGACGAAGCCTTCTTCGTCGCGGATCTCGAGGTTGTAGCTGTCCACTTCCACGCTGGGCAGGACTTTAGCGCCATGTTGGGTGATGACGGGCAATCGCGGTATCCATGGGAGTGTGAGAGGGAAAAGGTCGGCGGCGAAAAGGCCGCAGAAACCCAGAGCAGGAGACAAACGCCGATCCCCTCCGGAAAGATCGAGGGTATGCGAAATATTTTTCTCCCGCCCTCGGGGTGATGTGGGGCCAGGCCGAGCGGAGGCGAGCCGTCCTGCGATGTGGCGCCGCAGCACGAGTCATGCTTTCGTCGATTTTGACCGCCATGGAGGCCATTGATCGACCAGGGAAATCACCCGCAGAAGACGATGAGGTTCCGATGCGGCCGCCTGCGTGCGCGTATCTCTTCAAGCGAATGACGCCGATGGTACTGCTGGCCGCCGTCGCGCTGAGCCCAGGCGCGGCGCTTGCGAGCGGCTCGGCAGGCTGCGAGGCGATCAACCGGGGTGCGCTTGACCTCTCCGTGGCGGCCGGGCGAAGCGGCGCGCAGGATGCCATCCTCGATCAGGGCGACGCCCTGGCCATCACCATCTCGACCGATGCTACGGCCGCGCTCTCCGTCGACAGCGCATCCGACGGTCCCGAAATGCTGCACTCGGGTCCCGCATCGTCCGTGCTGTTTGTCGCGCCTCGCACAGGCGACTACGGCTTCCGCGTCTCCGCCGAGAGCGGCGCCGGCGCCCGGCTCCGCGTCACGTGCAAGCCCGCGGCGCAGGCGACAGCCGAGCGCAGGCTTAAGGATCGCCGCAAGGCCTTCCTCGCCGCGCGCGATCCCGATCGCATGCGCATCGACCGCCCTCACGGGGAATTCAAGCCGTTCGGCGACCTGGGCCTGACGGGCGCGCCGGAGGACGGACCGCCACGCGATATCACCGCGTCGTTCAGCCTGTCCGAGCTGACGGCGGCAATCAATCCCGACCAGAAGCGCGAGCCCGGAATCCTCGATTTCTGGTTCGAGGGCCGGCACCTGCATTACGACACCGTCGACATGAACGCGCGCAACATCGACGGCAACATGATGGTCATGTATTTCGGCAGCAAGTACATGCTGGGCCCGGACATCATGCTGGGCACCCTTGCGCAGTTCGATCAGGCGGTCGAGGGCGCGGGCGTCTCCGCGCGTGGCTGGATGGCGGGACCCTATGTGAGCATCCGCTTCGGCCACGGGATCGTCTTCGACGGACGCGCGGCCTGGGGAACCGCGGACGGCCTGCCTCGCGGCATCATGCTCGACACCGCAACGGCCGACAGGCGGTTGATGCGGGGCACGCTTCGCGGCACGCGCCCCCTCGCGGGTTGGACGTTCTCGCCGACCGTCGGTCTCTCCTATGCCGAGGACACGCCCGAGCTGACGGGCACGGCCGTATCCCACACCCCGGCGTCCGGAGGCAGTGGGCGGCTCGACTTCCTGCCCGAGGTGAAGCGCCGGTTCACGCTGGATAGCGAGACCTACCTTGAGCCTCGCTTCGCCGCCGGTGGCTTTCTCGCTTTCGAGGATTTCTCGGAGATCACGCCCGGCGGCGTGACCGCGCATCCCGATCTGCACTGGAAGGCGGAAGCAGGCGTGGCGCTGGGCAAGACGGACAGCCTGACCCTCGAGGCGAAGGGCGGCGTCGAGACAGGCGGGCAGACGGGCACCGATACCTGGTCCGGCAGGCTTCAGCTCAACATGCCGCTCGGCAAGTAGCCGGCCTCGCTTGCCCGCCAATCCCTTGATCCTCCCCACAAAAAAGACGGGAACTTTTGAAGGCTCCGCGCGTTTCCGCCGGTCTGGGTAGCGTGTGGAGGGAAGCGTGCTTAGTCGAGAGAGCACGAGCGAAGGAGAAGTCCTGCGCTCGGTTCTCGCTGCGCTGAAAGCTCTTGGCGACGGCGATACATCCATCAGGCTCCCCGAGAGCTGGCCGGGACTGGCCGGCGAGGTCGCGGGAGCGTTCAACGCCGTGGCCGCGGCGGAGGCTCCGCCCCAGCCGGCAGCCGCCGTGCGGAACGGAATGCGCCTCCGCCCCTTGAAGCCGGCGCTTAACGGTAACGGCGCCTCCGACCGCGCCCGCGCTCTCTCGACCGATCAGGCGACGGCTCTCCTCGCCGGCTTGCGCGCCGTGAAGCACGGCGACGAGACCGCAAGGCTTCCGCTCGACTGGCCCGATCTCGCGGGCCGCATTGCCGAGACCTTCAACGACGTCGTCCAACTGAACGCCGAACTCCAGAACGAGCTGAAGCGGCTGAGCCGCGTCGCCGGCAAGGAAGGCCGCCTGAGAGAACGCGCCCGTCCCGTCGCCACGACCGGCTTCTGGATGTCGTCGATCGAATCCGTGAACGCCCTGGTGGAAGATCTCGTGCGCCCGACCCGCGAGGTCGCGCGCGTGATCGGCGCGGTCGCGCAGGGCGATCTGACGAAATCCATGGCGCTGGAGGTGGATGGCCGCGCGCTCGAGGGCGAGTCTCTGCGCACCGCGCGCACCATCAACACCATGGTCGATCAGCTCCGCTCGTTTGCGGCCGAGGTGACGCGCGTGGCGCGAGAGGTTGGCACGGAAGGCAAGCTCGGCGGCCAGGCCGACGTGCAGGGCGTATCCGGCACCTGGCGCGACCTCACCGACAGCGTGAACTCGATGGCCGGCAACCTGACGGCCCAGGTCCGCAACATCGCCGAGGTGACCACGGCGGTGGCGCGTGGCGACCTCTCGAAGAAAATCACGGTGGACGTGAAGGGCGAGCTTTTGGAGCTCAAGAGCACCATCAACACGATGGTGGACCAGCTCTCGTCGTTCGCCTCCGAGGTGACGCGCGTGGCGCGAGAGGTGGGCACGGAAGGCAAGCTCGGCGGCGAGGCCGACGTGCAGGGCGTGTCCGGCACCTGGCGCGACCTCACCGAGAACGTGAACCTGATGGCCGGCAACCTGACGGCCCAGGTGCGCAACATCGCCGAAGTGACGACGGCGGTGGCCCGCGGCGATCTCTCGAAAAAGATCACGGTCGACGTGAAGGGCGAGCTTTTGGAGCTCAAGAGCACCATCAACACGATGGTGGACCAGCTCTCGTCGTTCGCCTCCGAGGTGACGCGCGTGGCGCGCGAGGTCGGCACCGAAGGCAAGCTCGGCGGCCAGGCCGACGTGCAGGGCGTCGCCGGCACCTGGAAGGATTTGACCGACAGCGTGAACTCGATGGCCGGCAACCTCACCGGCCAGGTGCGCAACATCGCCGAGGTGACGACGGCGGTTGCGCGCGGTGATCTCTCGAAGAAGATCACCGTCGACGTGAAGGGCGAGATCCTGGAGCTCAAGAACACCATCAACACGATGGTGGACCAGCTCTCGTCGTTCGCGTCCGAAGTGACGCGCGTGGCGCGCGAGGTGGGCACCGACGGCAAGCTCGGCGGCCAGGCGGCGGTGCCGGGCGTGGCCGGCACCTGGAAAACGCTGACCGACAGCGTCAACTCGATGGCCGGCAACCTGACCGACCAGGTGCGCAACATCGCGGATGTGACGACGGCGGTTGCGCGCGGCGACCTCTCGAAAAAGATCACCGTCGACGTGAAGGGCGAGATCCTGGAGCTGAAGGCGACCATCAACACGATGGTCGACCAGCTCCGCTCGTTTGCGGCCGAGGTGACGCGCGTCGCCCGCGAGGTCGGCACCGAAGGCAAGCTCGGCGGCCAAGCCGACGTGCCAGGTGTGGCCGGGACGTGGAAAACGCTGACCGACAGCGTGAACTCGATGGCCGGCAACCTGACCGATCAGGTGCGCAACATCGCCGACGTGACGACGGCGGTCGCCATGGGCGACCTCTCGAAGAAGATCACCGTCGACGTGAAGGGCGAGATCCTGGAGCTCAAGGGCACCATCAACACGATGGTGGATCAGCTCCGCTCGTTCGCGGCCGAGGTGACGCGTGTGGCCCGCGAGGTCGGCACCGAAGGCAAGCTCGGCGGCCAGGCCGACGTGCAGGGCGTCGCCGGCACATGGCGCGACCTCACCGAGAACGTGAACTCGATGGCCGGCAACCTGACCGACCAGGTGCGCAACATTGCCGAGGTGACGAAGGCCGTCGCCGCGGGCGACCTCTCGCGCAAGATCACGGTGGACGTGAAGGGCGAGATCCTGGAGCTGAAGGCGACCATCAACACGATGGTGGACCAGCTCCGCTCGTTCGCGGCCGAGGTGACGCGCGTCGCGCGCGAGGTGGGCACCGAGGGCAAGCTCGGCGGCCAGGCCGATGTGCCGGGCGTCGCGGGAACCTGGAAAGACCTCACCGACAGCGTGAACTCGATGGCCGGTAACCTGACGGCCCAGGTGCGCGGCATCGCGCGCGTCGTGACCGCGGTCGCGAACGGCGACCTGAAGCACAAGCTGACCGTGGAAGCGAAAGGCGAGATCGCATCCCTCGCCGACACCATCAACAGCATGACCGAGACGCTCGCGATCTTCGCCGATCAGGTGACGACGGTGGCCCGCGAGGTGGGCGTCGAGGGCCAGCTCGGCGGCCAGGCCAAGGTGCCGGGCGCGGCGGGCACGTGGAAAGCGCTGACGGAGAACGTGAACCAGCTCGCGGCGAATCTCACCACCCAGGTGCGCGCCATCGCCGAGGTCGCCACCGCCGTGACCAAGGGCGACCTCACGCGCTCGATCGCCGTCGGCGCCGAGGGCGAGGTGGCCGCGCTCAAGGACACCATCAACGAGATGATCCGCAATCTGCGCGACACGACGCAGAAGAACAACGAGCAGAACTGGCTGAAGACGAACCTCGCCAAGTTCTCGCGCATGCTGCAGGGGCAGGAGGATCTCAACGCCGTCGGCCAGATGATCCTCTCGGAGCTGGCGCCCGTGGTCGGCGCCCATCAGGCGGAGATCTACGTCTACGGCGGCGTGGCTGGACGACCCTATCTGAAGCTGCTCGCGAGCTACGCGGCGGACGGCGAGCGGACCCACGGCAAGGTCGTGGAGCTGGGCGCCGGCCTCGTCGGCCAGTGCGCCCAGGACAAGCGGCGCATCATGCTGGAGGACGTCTGCTCGGGGCCCATCCGCATCGCGACCGGCCTCGTCGAAGCCCCTCCCGTCAACGTCCTCGTGCTTCCGATCGTGTTCGAAGGGGCGGTGAAGGGCGTGCTGGAGCTCGCGTCTCTCGAGCGCTTCAACTCCGTGCACCACGACTTTCTCGATCAGCTCACCGAGAGCATCGGCCTCGTCATCAATACGATCGAGGCCAACATGCGCACCGAGGACCTGCTGGCGCAGTCCCAGTCGCTCGCCAAGGAGTTGCAGCAAACCAACGCCGAGCTGCAGGAGAAAGCCCGCCTCCTCGCCTACCAGAACCAGGAGGTGGAGCGAAAGAACACGGAGGTGGAGCAGGCCCGCCAGGATCTGGAGGAAAAGGCCGATCAGCTCGCGCGGACGTCGAAGTACAAGTCCGAGTTCCTGGCCAACATGTCCCATGAGCTCCGGACGCCGCTCAACAGCCTGCTGATCCTCTCCGATCAGCTCTGCCAGAACCGCGACGGCAATCTCACCGAGCGTCAGGTGGAGTTCTCGAAGACCATCCACGCGTCGGGCAACGATCTCCTCACGCTGATCAACGACATCCTCGACCTCGCGAAGATCGAGTCGGGCACGGTCGCCGTCGACGTGGTCGAGCTGCGCTTCGACGACCTCTACCACTACGTCAACCGCACCTTCCGCCATATCGCCGAGCAGAAGAGCCTCGCCTTCGAGGTGAGCATCGATCCGCGCCTGCCCGCCACCATCGTGACGGACGCCAAGCGCTTGCAGCAGATCCTGCAGAACCTGCTCTCCAACGCGTTCAAGTTCACCAAGCAGGGCGAGGTGGCGCTGACCGTGGAGCTTGCGGAGGAGGGATGGCACCCCGATACGGTCGAGCTCTCCCAGGCGCCCGCCGTCGTCGCCTTCGTCGTGAGCGATACCGGGATCGGAATTTCCGAGGACAAGCAGAGCATCATCTTCGAGGCGTTCCAGCAGGCGGACGGCTCCACCAGCCGCAAGTATGGCGGCACGGGGCTCGGCCTCGCGATCAGCCGCGAGCTGTCACGCCTCTTGGGCGGCGAGATCCGGCTCGTCTCCTCGCTCGGTCAGGGATCGAGCTTTGCGCTCTATCTGCCGCTCAACTATGCCCCGCCACGTCCGGCGCGGCGCGCGTCGCCATCGGGCACCGCGCTCGACCGCGACATGGCGGATGCCGAGGGTGGAAGCGGGGACGAGCCTGCCGCACGCCGACGCGGAGAGAGGGCCGAGGCTGCCGCGCCCGCGCGCTACGTGACGCCGCCCCGCGAGATCTCGGAGGCGCTGACGGCCGCTCTGACCGGAAAGAAAGTACTGATCGTGGACGACGATGCGCGGAATATTTTCGCGCTCGCCGCCGTCCTCGAAGACCATGGTATGGACGTGCTGTCGGCCGGAAGCGGCCGGGACGCGCTGAGGATTATGTCCGAAAGCCCAGGGTTGGATATCGTGCTCATGGACATCATGATGCCCGATATGGATGGCATGGCCACGATCCGTGCGGCCCGGGAGATTCCAGCGTGTCAGGATCTCCCGATCATCGCCGTGACGGCCAAGGCGCTGAAGGGGGATCGCGAGCGCTGCATAGAGGCCGGAGCCTGGGATTATCTCGCCAAACCCGTCGATGCCAGCCACCTGCTGACCGTCATGCAGTCATGGCTCTATCGCTGACTGGAGATTGACTGGGCTGCGTAATCGTAAATGGATGGGACATTGATGAGCCAAGACAGGCCAAGGGCCAGGAAAAGCGCGCAGCGCGATGCCTATGCATCGGGCAAGCGTTTTGACGCCGCCATTGGCTTGTCTTGGCTCACCCCGCAGGGGCGCGGTCCTTTCGCGTCGCCGGATCATGCCGGAGGCGTGCTTCCAGCACGACGCGAAAGCTTGCGAACCATGGAGCTTTGCTGCGCTTCCGCTCCTGCCGTGTCATGTCGGAGACATGCTTCCAGCATGACACGAACGTCCTCGCGTCAATGCCCATCCATTTACGAGTACGCAGCCTAAGGTCGCCACCATGAGCAATCCGGTGCCCGCTGATATTCTGATCGTTGACGACCTTCCGGAGAAGCATCTCGTCTATCGCGCGAGTCTGGAGGAGCTGAGCGAGAACGTCGTGACCGTGACGTCCGGCGAGGAGGCGCTGAGGCTGCTGCTCGAGCGAGACTTCGCCGTCATTCTGCTCGACGTGAACATGCCGGGCATGGGCGGCCACGAGACCGCCGCCCTGATTCGCCAGCGCCGCAAGTCGCGCCACACGCCGATCATCTTCATCACCGCCTTCGCCGACGACGTGCAGGCCGCAGAGGGCTATGCGCTGGGCGCGGTGGACTACATCCTCTCTCCCGTGGTGCCCGAGATCCTGCGCGCCAAGGTCAAGGTGTTCGTGGATCTCCACACGATGCGCAGTGAGCTGGCCCGTTCGCACGCGCTGCTCGAAGAGCGCGTCGAGGAGCGCACGGCCGAGCTCGAACGCACCGCGGAAGTGCTGAAGGTCGAGGTGAAGGAGCGCAAGCGTGCGGAAGAGCGCCTCTCCATCCTGGTCAGCGAGCTGACGCACCGCGTGAAGAACCTGCTCGCGGTCCTGCAATCGATCGCGAGCCGCACGTTGAGCGACAGCCGCGACGTGGCGGAGGCCCGCGGCATTCTGCTGGGACGCCTCCACGCGCTCGCACACGCGCACGAGCTGTTGACGGAAGCCTGCTGGAAAGGCGCCGGTCTCGCCGATATCGTCGATGCCGAGGTCGCCGGCTTTTCGGATCGGGTCGAGGCTGCGGGGCCCGATGTGTTCCTCACGGCGTCCGCCGTCCAGACCTTCGCGCTCGTCGTCCATGAGCTTGCGACCAATGCCGCGAAGTACGGGGCGCTGGTGACGACCGACGGAAGCATCAGGATCGGATGGGACGTCATCGACGACGCGGACGGCGAGCGTCACCTGGTGTTCCGCTGGAAGGAGACGGGAGGCCCGCCCGTCGTGCCCGCGACGCGCAAAGGCTTTGGCCTGACGCTGATCGACACGCTGGCCAGCACGCTGACCTCGGAGCCGAAGGTCGATTTCGCCCCCGATGGACTGGCCTGCGCGTTGAAGGTGCCCCTCAACATCATCGCCGTCGAAGAGGCGTCGGATTTCGTGCTGCCGATGAGGAAAGTCGCCGCAAGCTGAGGCGCGCGTCAGGGAAGGCGCTGATCGGGCGGCAACGGGCTTGCGAGCGGATCGTGCGTAGCAGCCTGATCGATGGCTTCGCGCGAAAGCGAGGTCTGCACGGTGATCTGGCCGCCGTCGCCCGCCGTGATCACGAGATGACGAAGCGCGATCGGAACGGACCGCTCCCCGATCCCGAGAAACCCTCCGCTCCCGACCAGCACCGCGGCGACCTTTCCGTCCGGCTCGATGACGATGTCCTTCACCGTCCCGACCGACTGGTTGAGCGCGGTCATGACCGTCTGCCCGATGAGCTGGCTCGCGCGCCATGCACCCTGAACGGGCGTTCCTGGCTGTGCCGCCTGAGCCTCGGGAGGCGGCTCGTCCGCAGGACCGGGTGGCACCTGAGCCAGCGCGGGAGAAAACGCGAGGGCGGCCATCAGCGTCAGCGAGGCCAGGGCGAGCGGCTTGATCATGGTCATGGAAGGACCTCTGCGGAGTATCGGGGCGTGCCGAGGCCGAAGGGGCGGCAGGGATGACGAGGTTCGAACAGGAAACGGGCTTGGCCGCGCGTTTGTTCCCGGCCGGGATCAGCGGGGCTCGGCCGCCGTCTCGCGTTCGCCGAGGCCGAAGGTGCGCTCGCGCACGGCACGGTCGCCGGCCGCAGGCCACGACAGCGCCGCGGAGTTCGAGCGCCCGTCAGGCGAAACCGGAATGGGCCGCGGGACACCCTTGGCCCCGTAGAGCGCATGCGCGCCCGCGACGTCGCCCTCCGTCAGCGTCCGCCCGTCTTCGACGTAGCGGAAGCTCATGAGCTGGCCCTGGGGGCTCGGATGGTCGAGCCCGATCGCATGTCCGATCTCGTGCGCCATCGTGAAGCGCAGGTCGTAGACGTCGAGATCGCCGTCGAAGCCGATCTTCCACGGCTGGTTGGGGTTGAGACAGATCAGCGACTGGCGGATGGCGCCCACGCCCCGGTCCGTGCCCGCCTTCAGCGCAACGTTGGTGAAGGCCCGTCCGCGGTCCTTCGCGTCGGCCCCGATCAGGATGCCGGCCTCCGCGACGGGCACCTCCTTGAACACGACGTTGGCGGCGTCCTGCCACAAGGCGAATGCGGCGCGGGTCTCCGCGCGGAAGGCGTCCGAAGCGATGCGCGAGGCGTGGAGCGCAGCTTCCGGCGGCAACATGGAATCGCAGTTGCGCGCGCCGGGAAATTCCTGGGGCTCGGTGAGGAAAGCGTAGGTGATGGTGGCGGGGAGGCCCTCGGCAGGCGCCGTCCAGCGCACGGTGCGCCCTTCGAGCTCCAGAAGGCGGAACTCGGCCCTCTTGCCGGTCCCGCTCTCGCCGGCCCCCCTCTCACCGGCCCCCCTCTCACCGGCATGACCGCCGGGCGCACCCAGTCCGGCCGCCAGCCCAAGGCCAGCCGCCAGCGCTACGCACGCTGCGAAAGTGTTTCTCTTCAAACGAGCTCCCTCGAGCGTTTCAGAGACCCCGGCAACCCTTGCCACGCGATTGCCCATGCAAGCTGTCTAGGCGCCACCCGCGCGGGGGTCAATTGCGCGAGGCCGTGCAGAAGCGCCGCACCTGTTGATCGGGGCCAAAGAGACACAGGAGTGACACAGGTCTTTCGGGGTGCCCCAAAGTGCTCCGGAAAAGTGGGAACCGGTTTTCCGATAAGAAGCACGATAAAAAACTTAGGGTGCTTCCGGAAAAGTGGGAACCGGTTTTCCGATAAGAAGCACGATAAAAAACTTAGAGTGCTTCCGGAAAAGTGGGAACCGGTTTTCCGGTAAGAAGCACGATAAAAAACTTAGAGTGCTTCCGGAAAAGTGGGAACCGGTTTTCCGGTAAGAAGCACGATAAAGCAAAAACTTAGAGCCGTTCTGCGAGTCCACTAAAACCAGAACGGCTCTAGGCTGCGGGCCTCACAAGGGGCGAGTGTCGCAGGTCAAATGGGGCGTTGGTTTGGCGATTCGGAAACGGGCGTGAAAACGCAGCAGATTCGCCCGCGGAGCGTGCAGATCCAGGGAGACGCACCTATGTGCGCGAGCGGAGCGGCTCCACGCCTCCGAGCCGGCGCGCGAACTGGTCGAGCCAGCTCCTCACCGCCATCGGGTCGGAAAAATCGGCGCTCTCAGGGTGATAATGCTCGCCCGCCACCCGCAGGCCGAACCCGTTGAGGCCTTCGGCAACCGCGAAGGCGGCTTCGTCGCCCACGTCGTCGCCGATCATGATCGGGATGCGGTCGCGGAAGGCCGGCAGCGCGGCGAGCCTGGCGAGCGCCGTCCCCTTGGAGAGCCCGGACGGGACGACTTCGAAGATCTTCTTGCCCGGCACGAGTTCGAACGCGCCTGCGTGCCGCGCCAACACGGCGGTGAGGACGGCGAGGAGATCGCCCTCGGCGTCCGGAGCGAGCCGGTAATGAAGGGCCAGCCCGCCGCCCTTCGGCTCGGCGATCACGCCCGGAATATCGAGTGCGAGCTTACGCATCGTCTGGACGATCTCGTCCGGAAGGCCCGCCGTCACGCGCTCGATCTCCTCGTCGGGATCGAGGCGCATCTCCGCGCCGTGCACGCCTGCAGCCGCAAGCCTCAACGGTGAGAGCAGAAGATCGATGTCGGAGATCAGCCGGCCGGTGACGATCGCCATCGCGCCGTCGAGTCCGAGCGCGAGCCGTTGCAGAAGCGCGATGAGCCCGTCCGGAACGATCACGGCCTCAGGAGTCGGGGCAAGCTCGATCAGCGTGCCGTCGACGTCGAGAAAGAGCGCACAGCGGCTGGGATTGGCGAGCGCGAAATCGGTGCACGAGGCGAGGCGCGACGGCATGTCGGAAATCTTGTCGGCGGCGGTCGATCTGGGCTTCAAGGCTTGCTCCATGCCGGTTTTGGAGGCCTCGTGGAGGAGGCGAGGTCGTGAACTCATAAAGAGATGGGCATTGACGCGAGGACTTTCGCGTCCGGTGCGTCGCGAAAGGACCATTCGCGAAAAATGGGCGCTTTCATATCCTCCAGCTGATCACATTTGGAGTCTCGATCTTTCCGTCGAGGGCTGCGTCGATTTCGCGCCGCGCCATGAGGCCCGTTGTCGTATCGACGTGACCGAGCACCGCCGCCGCGTTGAGCGTTGCCGCCTGAAGCGCGCGGTCGGGCGCGCTGCCGATGGCGGTTTCGGCCGTGAAGGTGGACGCGAAGGCATCGCCCGCGCCGGCGGTTCCGAGTACCGTCACCTTGCGGACCGGACAATGGTACAGCCCGCCGCGGGAGGCCGCGAACGCCCCGTTTGGCCCGTCCGTGACGAGAACGGTGCCGACGCCGCGCCTGAGCAGCGCCCGCATGAACGCAGTGAGCGCCACGGTGCGCCCCTCGTGCCGGAGACCGCGGACAGCGAGTGCCGGCGGTGAGAGCCCGCCGGGAAACGCGAGCGGCGCCCCGTCCCGCGTCTCGTCTCGTTCGAGCATCGAGACCACTTCCTCGGCTTCCCGCCGGTTGAGAGAGAGAATGTCGAGCGCCGGCAGCGTGCCCTGGAAGGCGCCCGCGTGTGCGTGAAGCTGGCGGATGCCCGGATTGACCGCAATCAGCGCGCCGGTCTTCTGCGCCTTCTCGACGATCGTGGGGAAACAGTGGGCCGCCTGATCGGAGAGGTTCGCGACATAGACGAGATCGACGGCGAACGCTTCGTCGGGAAGATCCTCCGGCACCAGAAGCGTGTTCGCGCCCCGGAAGGTGAACACGGCCGCATTGCGGTCGTGCGACGACACGTGAACCGACGCCCCGGTGGGCGCGGGGGGATCGCGCAGCGCCCACCGGGGCGAGATCCCGTCCTTGTCGAGTGCGGAGAGGATCTGATCTGCGCGCGCGTCGTCGCCGAGCTTGATCAGCACCGACGTGTCGAGACCGAGCCGGGCAAACGCGACCGCCGCATTGACGCCGCCTCCGCCCGCATGCGTCGAAACCTCGAGCGCCTCCGTCTTCCCGCCCTCTTCAAGCAGCAGGAACGACGTACCGGCGTTCAGCATGCTCATGCGCTCGATACCGGCGTTCTCGATGATCGCGATGGTGTCGACCATCGCGCCGCCGATCGTCAGCGCTTTCATGACCGCCCGCCCGGGCGCTTTTGTGCGGCGGCGGCCTTGAGTTCCGTCTCGGCGGTTGCGGCTGCGTCGTTCGCGGGCAGACCCGACGAGCGGTGCGCTGCTTCGGCGAGCTTGGCGAGGGCGGCGTGAATGGGCGTGCTGGCCGAGATGCGCGCTGTCGAGCGCTCTTCCGCGGCCGCTTCGAGGGTGGCAAGGAACGATTTCGACCACGCGGCGGAATCATACGTGCGAATGACGTTCATCAGCCTGTCGTAGCGGTCGATCCGCTCCTCTTTGCTCATTTCGAGCGCCTGCTTGATGGCGTCGGCCATCTCTTCGGTGTTGTAGGGATTGACGATGATCGCATCGACGAGTTGCTCGGCGGCGCCGGCAAACCGCGAAAGGATGGGCACGCCCGGATCGTCGGGCGCCTGCGACGCGACGTACTCTTTGACGACGAGGTTCATGCCGTCGCGGAGCGGGGTGAAGAAGCCGATGCTCGAGGCACGGTAGACATCGCGCAGCCGGTCGCGCGCCACGGAGCGGTGGATATAGTGGATCGGCACCCAGTCGAGCTCGCCGAACATGCCGTTGATTTTTCCGGAGAGCGCTTCCAGCGTCTGGCGGATATCGGTATAGGCCTCCACGCTCTCGCGCGTGGGCGGTGCGATCTGCGTGAGCACCACCTTGCGGAGATACTCGGGGTATTTTTCCAGGAAGCGGCCGAACGCGCGCAGCTTCTGGGGCAGGCCTTTGGTGTAGTCGAGCCTGTCGACGCCGATGAGCCTCTGGGCTTCGGCCGGCGTCTGCACGAGATTGCGGACGGGCGTCGCCCCCATGAAGTCGCGCGCATCGATGCTCACCGGGAAGCGGTGGATGGAAAGGCGCTGGTCGAAGGCAAGCACGCGCCCGTCTTGCAGGATGCGCCCCTGCGCGCTGTCCTTGAACACCTGGATCAGGTTCGCGACGTCCGCTTCCGTCTGAAGTCCGACGAGGTCGTAGGCGGCGAGCGCCTGCGCGAGGTCGGCGTATTCGGGAATGGCGAGGAAGGTCTGCGGCGGCGGCACCGGGATATGCAGATAGAACCCGATCGGGTTTTCGATCCCGAGCCTGCGCAGTTCCACCGCGAGCGGGATCAGGTGATAGTCGTGCACCCACACGATGTCGTCGGGCTGGATGACGGAGGCGAGCGCGGCCGCGAAGCGTTTGTTGACGCCCATGTAGCGCGGGTAGAAACCGGCATCGAAGTGGGCGAGGTCGAGCCGGTTGTGAAACACCGGCCACAGCACGGAGTTGGAATAGCCGAGATAGTAGTCGCGGTGCTCTTCGGCGGTCAGCGGCAGCGTCGCGAGCGCGCTCTGCCCGGCTGCCTTGCGGACTTTGAGGTCGGAAAGGGCCGCGTCGCCATCTTCGACGACCTTGCCGCTCCAGCCGAACCACAAGCCCGGCCGGGCCTTGAGGAGATCGGCGATGGCCACCGCAACGCCGCCCGCCTGGGTGGCCCGTCTGAGCTCCATAACGCGATTGGATACGACGACGATGCGACTCAAGGTTGGTCTCCGCGCAGCCCACAAGCACGCGCCAACGGCGGCTCAAGTGCCATCGCAGGGTGCGAAAAACGAATTGCTGTCATGGATCAAACGCTTGAGGACGCCGCGGGTTCCGGCGCGGTATCGCGCGGCCACGCATCCGCCCAGTTGCGCGACAGGTTCATGCACGAGTTGACGATACCCGCCATGGAGTAGGTCTGCGGCAGGTTGCCCCAGAGCTGGCCAGTTTCCGGATGGATGTCCTCGGACAGAATGCCGAACGCGTTTCGCCGCGAGAGCAGCTCGTCGAGCAGCACGCGCGCCTCCTCGACGCGCCCCGCCGCCGTCAGCGCATCGATGTACCAGAACTGGCAGGCGAGGAACGACGTTTCCGGCGCGCCGAAATCGTCGTTGGTGTAGCGCAGCATGAAGCCGTTGCGCCCAAGCTCACGGCCGATAACGTCGAGTGTCCTGGTGAACCGGGGATCCTTGGGTGAGATCAGCCCGAGCTCGGGAAGCAGCAGGACGCTGGCGTCGAGTTCGTCGAGATCGAGCGCCCCGGCGAACGCGCCGAGCTTGTCGCTCCAGCCCCGTGTCAGGATCTCGCGCCGCACGCGGTCCGCGTGCGCCCGCCATTGGTCGGCGTCGCCCGGAAGGCCCAGGAGTGCTGCGATCCGCGCGAGGCGGTCGAGCGCGACCCAGCACATGGTCGCCGAATGGGTGTGGATGCGCGACCGCCCGCGATATTCCCAGATCCCCGCGTCGGGCTCGAGGAACACGCGCAGCGCATGGTGCCCGAGGATTTCGAGCCGGCGATAGAGCGCCTCGTCGCCCATGCGCGGCAGGCGCTGGTCGATGAACATCTGCGAGACGCCGAGAATGATGCTGCCGCAGGAATCGTGCTGGATCTGCTCGGCGGCCTGGTTGCCGACGCGCACCGGCCCCATGCCGAGGAAGCCGTTGAGGTTCTCGGCCACGCTCTCGGTGAGCGGCTGATCGTGCACGATGCCGTAGACCGGCCGCAGCGCGCCTTTGGAATCGATGGCGAGCGTCGTGATGTAATCGAGATAGGATTCCATCGTCTGCGTCGCGCCGAGCCGGTTGAGCGCCATGATGACGAAATAGGCGTCGCGCAGCCAGCAGTACCGGTAGTCCCAGTTGCGCTGGGTGAACGGCGCCTCGGGGACGGATGTCGTATGCGCGGCGACGATGGCGCCGGTTTCGTCGAAGTTGCAGAGCTGAAGCGTGATCGCGGCGCGGATCACGTCGCTCTGCCAGTCGAGCGGGACGGCGAGCCCCCGCACCCAGCCGAGCCAGTAGTCCCGCGTGCGTTCCAGCGCCTCGCGCGAGACGGTGTCGGCCGCGGCTTCGAGCGATTCGTCCGGCCCGAACACCAGCGTCACCGGCCGCCCGAGCGCGAACGAGGTCTCGTGCACGATGTAGGAAAGCGGCGCATCGGTCGTCAGCCGCAGCGTGATCTCGCCGCCGCTGTAGCGGATATGATTGGAGCCCACCACCTGGGCCGAGCGGGGTTCGCCGTAGTTGAACGTGGGGCGCACGCGGATCTTCACGCGCGGAAGCCCGATCGGCTCGATGCGGCGGATGACCTGGGCGGGATGCAGCATCCGCTCGAAGCGGGGGTAGCGGGGCGCAAAGTCGATGATGCGCACGCCGTTTCCGGCATCGTCCTCGATCACCGTCTCGACGATGGCCGTGTTGCGCAGGTAGGCCGAGCGGGTCCGCACCGCCCCCTCGACCACGACATCCGTAAATCCTTTTTCCTCCTCGCCCGCGAGCATGCGCGAGAACACGGGGTCGCCGTCGAAGCGCGGGAAGCACCACCACACGATGCGGGCCGAGCGATCGAGCAGGGCGGCGATGCGACCATTGCCGATGATCGCGTAATCGAGCGGCTGTGGAGCTTGCGGGGGGGCGATCATCGACACCTGATGATGAGATTGAGACGGCATATCCACGGGGTGGCACGCTCCAAGCGAGTTTGCCTCGGGAGCAGGGGCGCGCCTTGCCCGGCCGAAAAGCGGTTGAAGTCTTTGCGGTGACGTTTCGCCCTGCACGGGAGGCAGGGCTTGCCGCGTGTGAACGACGGTCACGCAATGATGACCATGGCCGCCATTATAACCGGATTATGGCAACTTCGCGCGGGCGCGGACGGGCGGAGCTGTGGATGGGGTAGAGAACGGGGAGACCAAGAAAAAATCGCCGCGGGCCGCCTTGCGGAGGCCCACGGCGATCGCTCGAAGACGCGTTTAGTACTGGCTGGGTGCGCCCTCGGGCGCTGGCAGGGTGTCGCTGCCCTGGACGCCCTCGCCGGCACCCGTCGCAGAGCTGTCATGGACGAGGCCCTGGTCGCAGGCCGCCATGAACTCCGTGCTCGAGAGCGAGCCGTCACTGTCTGTGTCGGCGGCAGAGAAGTTGGAGACGTAGCGGTCGGCATCCGCAGCCGACAGCATGCCGGAGCCCGCGGCATCGGCGCGGTTCCAGATGGTCTGACACTCAGCCTGAGACAATTTCATTTCCGCTTCCGCTTGCGCGAAGGCGGTGCCTCCAGTGGCGATAAGGAGTGCCGCTATGCTCGCAGTGCACAGCTTTTTCATCGTGTCCTCCTTGTTCGTTTTCTGGATCGCCGAGGGACGGCGAAGCCGCAATTACGCCTCGACCGGGAGTCAACGGACACGCCGCTCGGGGGTTCCGGCCGCGATCGGCGGATCTGATTTGGGACGCGCGTTAATCACGGGGACCGCGCTCGGTGGGATGCGTGTGGCGTCGCGCGATGCCGCGCGGAAACGGAAGAAGCCGAGGAACTTAACCCCTGCGGAGACGTTTGCGAGACAGGCAGGTTATCGCCCGCCGCATGCACGAAAATCGTGATGCGCCGCTCCCTCGGACGTTCCGAGTGCGCCACGCGGTTTGCTGTGCGGCATCTCCCAAAAGCATATTTAACAAGGAGAGTAGTCCATGAAATCGAAGCTGCTGATGTCCGCTATTGCCATGCCAGCGGCGCTTGCGCTCGGCACGTCTGCCTTCGCGCAGGAAACGACACCGCCTCCGGCAGCTGAGCCGCCGGCAACCGAGCGGATGGAAACGACGCCCGCGCCGACGACTGTAACGCCTGCGCCGGGTGCTGCGGCTGAAACCACTGCGACGGGCGCGTTCGCAACCGCCCAGTCTGCGGACGAGTGGCGTTCGTCGCGTCTCGTCGGCACGGCTGTCTACAACGAGGCCAACGAGCGCGTCGGCGACATCAGCGAGCTCGTCCTCGATGCGGACGGCAAGATTACGCACGCTGTGATCGGCGTCGGCGGTTTCCTCGGCATCGGCGAGAAGCTCGTCGCGGTGTCCTTCAAGGACCTGAACATCGCCCGCGAGGAGAACGGCAACGCTCGCGTGACGATGAACACCACGAAGGAAGCCCTTCAGAACGCCCCCGACTACAAGTATCACGCCGCGGGCGGCATGGGCACGAGCGACTAAGCTCGGACGCGGATCATCCGCGAACCGGCTGGGAGGGAGCGGGAAATCGCTCCCTCTTTTTCATTGAGCGATCGGCATCAGGAGCGCTTCCGCACCGGTGGCAGGTCCGTGCACACGCCCTCGAACGCTTCGGCCGCCATGCCGATCGATTCCGAAAGCGTCGGATGCGGGTGGATGGTCTTGCCGATGTCGGCGGCGTCGGCGCCCATCTCGACGGCAAGTGCGATCTCGCTGATGAGATCCCCCGCGTGCGCGCCCACGATGCCGCCGCCGATCACGCGGTTGCTCTCCGCATCGAACAGGAGCTTTGTGAACCCTTCGTCCCGGCCCATGGCGATGGCGCGGCCCGACGCCGCCCACGGAAACACCGCGCGGCCGAACGGCGTGCCGCGCGCCTTGAGGGCGTCCTCCGTCTCCCCGGTCCAGGCGATCTCCGGGTCGGTGTAGGCAACGGATGGGATCTGCCGCGCATCGAAATACGCGGGCTTTCCGGCTGCGGCCTCCGCCGCAACGTGCCCCTCGTGCACCGCCTTGTGCGCGAGCATCGGCTCCTTCGCGACGTCGCCGATGGCGAAGATGTGAGACACGTTGGTGCGCATCTGCCGGCCGACGGGGACGAAGCCGCGCCCGTCGAGCGCAAGCCCCGCGCGCTCTGCGCCGATCCGCCGCCCGTTCGGCACCCGTCCCACGGCCACCAGAACGAGATCGTAGATCTCTGCGCGGTCCGGTGCGCTCTCGCCCTCGAAGCGCACGTGGATGCCGTCGCGCTTGGCGTTGGCGCCGGCAACTTTCGTTTTCAGAAGGATCCGGCCGAGCCGCGGCGCGTTGTGCGTCTCCCAGACGCGCACGAGATCGCGGTCGGCTCCCGCCATCAGTCCGTCCAGCATTTCCACGACATCGACGGCAGCGCCGAGCGCGGCGTAGACGGTTGCCATCTCGAGGCCGATGATGCCGCCCCCGATGACGAGCATCCGCTTCGGGATGAGCGGCAGAGCGAGCGCTCCGGTGGAATCGACGATGCGCGGATCTTCGGGCAGGAACGGCAGCGAGACGGCTTCGGACCCGGCCGCGACGATGGCTTTGTCGAAGCGCACGACGGCCGTGCCGCCCTCGGCCCTGGCCACCTCGAAATGGTTCGCATCGCGGAAGGTGCCGCTCCCGCGGACCACCTCGACGCGCCGCGCTTTGGCGAGACCGGCAAGGCCGCCCGTCAGCTTGCCGATCACCGCGTCTTTGTGGGCACGGAGCTTTTCGAGGTCGATCCGCGGCGTGCCGAAGCCGATCCCATGCTCGCGGAACGCGTCCGCCTCCGAGATCAGCGACGCGACATGGAGCAGTGCCTTCGACGGAATGCAGCCGACGTTGAGACACACGCCGCCGAGGACGCGCTCGCGCTCGATCAGCACGGTCTTGAGGCCGAGATCCGCAGCCCGAAAAGCTGCGGAATAGCCGCCAGGCCCCGCGCCCAGCACGGCGACATCGCAGGTGATGGTATCTCCTTCGCTCATGACGCCTCCGCTCTTTGAGTGGAGGAAAGCGAGGAGCGCTCCTTTCGAGGTGTCTGGGCACCGGCCTTCCCCGGTGTGACGCTATATGGAGGGTGCCCGTGCCGTCTCATATTGCCGTCATCCCGGCGCAGGCCGGGATCCAGATATGGAGCAATCGTGCGCAATGACGTCCTCCACGAAAGGGTAAGATCGTGCCGAAAGGTGAAGTCGCTCGCGAACATCGGTCCAATCCCTCACAGCACCAGCTGGCGGACGTCTTCGAGGATCACCGCGAGCCGTCGCGTGAAGCGGGCTGCCTCCGCGCCGTCGATCACGCGATGGTCGTAGCTGAGCACGAGCGGCAGCACGAGGCGCGGCGCGAACCGCTCGCCATCCCACTTCGGCGATATCTCGGCGCGCACCACGCCGAGGATCGCAACCTCCGGCGCATTGATGATCGGCGTAAAGGCGGTGCCGCCGATACCGCCCAGGCTCGAAACAGAAAACGTGCCGCCCTGGATGTGTTGAGGCGCGATCTTGCCCTCGCGCATCCGCTCCGACACCGCGCCGATCTCCTGCGAGAGCTCGACGATCCCCTTGCGGTCCACGTCGCGGATCACGGGAACGACGAGCCCCTCCGGCGTGTCGACCGCAATGCCGAGATGATAATAGTGCTTGAGGATCAGGCTCTCTTTGTCGGGTGCGAGCGAGGCATTGAACGTCGGAAATTCCTTGAGCGCCACCACGCAGGCCTTCATGATGAAGGCGAGCAGCGTCACGCGGTAGCCTTTCTCCTTCGCGGCCGCGTCGAGAGACCTCCGATACTCTTCGAGGTCCGTGATGTCGGCGTGGTCGGCGTGCGTGACGTGCGGAATGTTGAGCCAGGCACGGTGCAGGTGCGGACCGCCGAGGCGCTTGAGGCGCGAGAGAGGCTGGGTCTCGACAGGGCCGAATTTGGCGAAGTCCTGCGCCGGGATCTCGGGAATGCCAGCGCCGCCGCTAGCACTACCGCCGCCGAGCGCACGTTTCACGTCGTCCTTCGTGACGCGCCCCTTGTCGCCGGTGCCCTTGAGCTTCGTGAGGTCGATGTCGAGTTCACGCGCAAGACGCCGGACCGACGGGCTCGCGTGCACGCCGCCGAAATCCGAGCCGAGCGGGAGAGGCACGCGCGTGCCGGCCTCGCCGTCGCCAGCCTCGGCGCGCGACGCAGGCGCGGTCGCTTCCCCTTCGGAATCGAGGGGGGAGGGAGACGGCTTCGGCTCGGCTGTCTCCGCCTTCGGTTCGGCACCTGCGCTCCCGCTTTTGGCCGTCTCGCCGGCATCGCCGGAAGCGCCCTCCGACGCAAGCCGCACGATCGGTGACCCCTCGCTCACCTTGTCGCCGACCTTGACCAGCACATCCGCGATCTCGCCGTCCTCCGGCGCCGGCACCTCCATCGCCGCCTTGTCGCTTTCAAGCGTGATCAACGGATCGTCGCGGCGCACGGCGTCGCCCGCCTTCACGTGCACCTCGATGATCGGCACGTCCTTGTAGTCACCGATATCGGGAACTTTCACTTCGATGGCGGACATGCGGAAGTTCCTGCTGTTCAAGCGTGCGCGGGATCGGGCTTGTCGGGGTTGATGCCGTAGCGTGCGATGGCCTCGACGACCTTGGAGGAGGGAAGCTTGTTGTCGTCCGCGAGCGCCTTCAGCGCCGCAACCGCCACGAAATGCCGGTCCACCTCGAAGTGATGCCGCAAGCGCTCCCGCGTGTCGGAGCGCCCGAAGCCGTCCGTGCCGAGCACCTGGTAGGGCCCGCGCACGAAGGGGCGGATCTGGTCGGCGAAAAGTTTCATGTAGTCGGTCGAGGCGACGACGGGGGCGTCCCCGCGCGACGCGAGGCATTGCGTGACGTAGGGCAGCCGCGGCGTCTCCGTCGGATGCAGCATGTTCCAGCGCTCCGCTTCGAGCGCCTCCCGGCGCAGCTCGGTGAAGCTCGTCACGCTCCACACGTCGGCCGCGACGCCGAAGTCCTCTTCGAGCAGCGCCGCCCCCGCGATCACCTCGCCCAGGATCGAGCCCGAGCCCATGAGCTGGACGCGGGGCCGCGCGCTGGTTGCGGGCTCCGGCGAAGCGCGGAACAGATACATGCCCCGCACGATGCCGTCCTCCGCGCCCTCCGGCATCGCGGGCTGCACGTAGTTCTCGTTGAGCGCGGTGATGTAATAGAACACGTCCTCCTGGTTCCCGAGCATCCGCTCGAGCGCCTTGTGGACGATCACCGCGAGTTCGTAGCCGAATGCGGGGTCGTACGAGAGGCAGTTCGGGATCGTGGACGAAAGGATGTGGCTGTGCCCGTCCTGGTGCTGCAGCCCTTCGCCGTTGAGGGTCGTGCGCCCGCTCGTGCCGCCGATCAGGAATCCGCGCGCGCGGCAGTCGCCGGCCGCCCACGCGAGGTCGCCGATGCGCTGGAAGCCGAACATCGAATAGTAGATGAAGAACGGCACCATCGGCACGTTCGACGACGAATAGGATGTGGCCGCCGCGATCCACGACGCCATGCCGCCCGCCTCGCTGATGCCCTCCTGCAGGATCTGCCCGTCCTTGTCCTCCTTGTAGAACATGAGCTGATCGGCATCTTCCGGACGGTAGAGCTGCCCCACCTGGCTGTAGATGCCGAACGTGCGGAACATGCCCTCCATGCCGAACGTGCGGCTCTCGTCGGGCACGATCGGCACGATGTGACGCCCGAGCGCCTTGTCGCGCAGAAGCTTGGTGAGAAGTTGCACGAACACCATCGTGGTCGAGATCTCGCGCTCGCCCGATCCCGTGAGCTGCGCCTCGAACAGCGAAAGCGGAGGCGGCGCAATTTCGAACGATGTCTTCGTGCGCCGCTGCGGCAGCGGACCGCCGAGCGCGGACCGCCGCTCCTTGAGGTAGCGAAGCTCGGGGCTTCCCTCGGGAAACTTGAGGAACGGCAGCGCCTCCACCTCGTCGTCCGCAACCGTCACCTTGAAGCGGTCGCGGAAAGCCGTGAGCGCGTCGAGCCCCATCTTCTTCTGCTGGTGCGCGATCATCTGCCCTTCGCCGGCCGCCCCCATGCCGTAGCCCTTCACGGTCTTGGCGAGGATCACGGTCGGCTGGCCGGTGTGCGCGACGGCCTCCGCATAAGCCGCATAGACCTTGTTCGGATCGTGCCCGCCGCGCGTGAGCGACCAGATCTGCGCGTCCGACCAGTCGGCGACGAGCGCGGCGGTTTCCGGATAGCGGCCGAAGAAGTTCTTGCGGATGTAGGCGCCGTCCTTGGATTTGAAATCCTGGTAGGCACCGTCGGTGCACTCTTCCATGAGCTGGCGCAGGCGGCCCGAGGTGTCGGCCGCGAGCAGCGGGTCCCAGTTCGACCCCCAGACGACCTTGATGACGTTCCAGCCCGCGCCGCGGAACACGCCTTCGAGCTCCTGGATGATCTTGCCGTTGCCGCGCACCGGCCCGTCGAGCCGCTGCAGGTTGCAGTTGATGACGAAGATCAGGTTGTCGAGCTTCTCCCGCCCGCCGAGCGAGATCGCGCCGAGGCTTTCCGGCTCGTCCATCTCCCCGTCGCCGCAGAACACCCACACATGCCGGTTCGACGTGTCCGCGAGCCCGCGGTCGTGGAGATACTTGAGAAAGCGGGCCTGGTAGATCGCCATGATCGGCCCCAGGCCCATCGAGACGGTCGGGAACTGCCAGAACTCCGGCATCAGCCACGGATGCGGATAGGAGGGGAGCCCCGTGCCGCCCGTCTCGCGGCGGAAGTTGACGAGCTGGTCCTCGGTCAGCCGCCCTTCGAGAAAGGCGCGCGCATAGATGCCGGGCGACGAGTGCCCCTGCACGAACACGAGATCTCCGCCGTGCTCGGCCGAAGGCGCGTGCCAGAAGTGCGTGAAGCCGGTGTCGTAGAGCGTCGCCGCCGACTGGAAGCTCGCGATATGTCCGCCGAGCCCGGCGTGGTCCTTGTTCGCCCGCACCACCATGGCAAGCGCGTTCCAGCGGATGACCGAGCGGATGCGCCCTTCGATCTCCCGGTCGCCGGGATGCGGCGCCTGCTTATGCGGCGGGATGGTGTTGATGTAGGCCGTGTTCGCCGCGAAGGGCACGGCAGCGCCCTGCCGCCGCGCCATGTCGACCGCGCGCCCCAAGAGGTGGTCGGCCCGCGCGCTGCCCTCGAACGCCATGACGGACGATACCGCGTCCATCCACTCGCGGGCTTCCTCATCGTCCGGCTCGCGGCCGTCGTGAATCTCGAGAACGGTCCTGGTCATGAGGGCTCCGCTGTCTCAGAGTCGCGCGTAGAGAGAGCATACTATGCCCTCCGCGGAAAAGGCTCCGAGATTCGACATGGGAGCTGTGTCACGCGTGTGAAAGGGTACGGGGCGCGGGAACGCCGCGCGCCCGCTAGCGGTTGCGGCGCCGGGCGGAGATCTAAACAAAAGCCTAAGGCCGTGCGATCTGGAACGCGCCGTGCGTATCGACGTACCAGTCGCGTCCCTGCATGCGCCCGATCAGGTCGAGCTGCTCGGTCGCGACATGGTGGCGGGACGCATCGAGAACGAACGCGTCGCCCACATGCGCGTGCACGATCTCGCCGATCGCGATCAGCTGGTTAGGCGTGGGCTCGATCGGCATATGCAGCCGGCATTCGAACGCGACCGGGCTTGCCGCGATCCGTGGCGGTGCAACCTTCACGGACGGCCGCGTGTCGAGGCCGGCCAGGGTCAGTTCGTCCACGTCGGGCGCGACGCCCGCCGATGTCGCATTCATCGCGTCCTGCGCCGCGCGCGGCACGAGGTTGACGACGAACTCCCGCGTGTCCAGGATATTGCGCGCCGTATCCTTCATCGTACCGTCCTTGTCGGCCTGGATGCCGATGGCCAACAGCGGCGGGTCCTTGCTCAGCGCGTTGAAGAAGCTGAACGGCGCGGCATTGCGCACACCGGCGCGCGACAGCGTCGTGACCCACGCGATGGGGCGCGGCACGACCGTCGAAGCGAGGATCTTGTAACGGTCGTCCGGCGCCAGGGTTTGAAAGTCGAAGTCCATCGCGTGAGTCCCGGGTTGCGTTTCGTGGTGTTCAAGCTCGCGGCGGGATCGCCGAAAGCAGGCGCTGCACATGGCGGATCTCGTCGTCGACGATGGTATGCGCCATGCCCGGATAGATGCGCGTGGTCACGTTGCCGCCGAGTGCGGTGAGCACGTCGGCGGTTTCATGCACGCGCACCTCCGGAATGTGCGCATCCACATCGCTGCAGCCGAGAAACACCGGCGTGCCTGCGAGCGAGCCGGCATAGTCGCGCAGCGTTCCCGGCGGTCCGATCAAGCCCCCGCTGAGGCCCGCCACGCCCCCGTAGCGGCGCGCCGTGCGCGCCGCATACTCGAGCGCGAGACAGGCCCCCTGCGAGAAGCCGATCAGCACCACCCGCTCGGGGCCGAGCCCCTGCCGGACGACGGCATCGACGGTTTCGCCGACGATGCCGAGCGCCTGGCTGAGCGACGGCTCGTTCTGCTCCAGCGGCGCCAGGAACGAGTGCGGATACCAGCTCCCGGCAGGCGCCTGCGGTGCGATGAGCGCCACGTCCTTCGCGCCGAGCGCTCCGCCGAGGGCGAGCATGCCCTCGGCGGTTGCGCCGCGACCGTGGATCAGGATCGCCGCCGCGCGGGCTGCCTCAAGCGGCACGCCCGCGCGCACGACGTCGAACGTCTGAGCCGTCATGACTGAGCCTCCTTCTCCGTTGGCTCGACCGGGATCGGTGCGAGCGTGGCCTCGATCTGAGCCCGGCGCCGTTCGAGGAACGCGGGCAGCACCAGGCTCTCGCCGAGCGTCGCCTTGGGCTCGTCCACGGCGAAGCCCGGCTCGTCGGTCGCGATCTCGAACAGCACGCCGCCCGGCGACTGGAAGTAGAGCGACCGGAAGTAGGTCCGGTCGATCTGCTCCGTGACGTGCAGGCGATGCACCTCGACCAGCTTGCGGCGCATCTCGGCCTGCTCGGCGTCGTCGCGCGCGCGGAACGCCACGTGATGCACCGAGCCCGTGCCCTGACGCTCCGCAAGGAACCCGCCGGCTTCGTGGATGTCGACCACCCCGCCGACGTTGGCGTCCCCGACGTAGCGGGTCACCGTGCCTTCGGTGGCGGTTGCCTTGAAGCCGAGCACGTCCGTCAGCACCGCCGCCGTCCGCTCCGCCGTCTCCAGCAGCAGCGTGACGCCGTGGAAGCCGCGGATCGCATGCTCCGCCTCCACGCCGCCGCCGGTCCACGCAGGCTCCGCGTCGGCACCCTTCACGCCGACCAGAGCGAGCCGCGTGCCGTCCGGATCGGTGAAGCCGAGCACCGGCTGGCCGAAGCGGCGCGTGATGGGCTCGTGCGTCACCCCCTTCTGGATGAAGCGATGCGCCCAGAAGCCGATCGCGCCTTCGGGAACGCGGAACGCCGTCTCATGCGTGCCGCCGATGCCCGACCGTCCGCGCGGCACGTGCGCCCACGGAAAGAAGGTCAGGATCGTGCCGGGACTGCCGTCCTCGTCGGCGAAGTAGAAGTGATAGGTGCCCGGATCGTCGTAGTTGACCGTCTTCTTGACCATCCGGAGCCCGAGCACGCGGGTGTAGAAATCCACGTTGCGGGCGGGGTCTCCGGCGATGGCGGTGACGTGATGGATGCCAGACATGGGATGTGGCCCTTTCTCCGTTCGGATTGCTGCCGCTCCGGCAACAACGTCTGGGGCTTATATTTGTTGTTGACGATAAGGAGGCAATACATCAAATATAACCATACTGGTTCCAAAATGGATGCAATATGGACAAGCTTGCCGCCATGCGCGCCTTTACCAAGGTCGTGGCGTCCGCGAGCTACGCCGAGGCGGCCCGAAGGCTCGGGATCACGCGCTCCGCCGTGAGCAAGGCGGTGTCGGAGTTGGAGGCCGATCTCGGCGCGCGGCTCCTCGATCGCACCACGCGCCGCGTTTCGCCGACCGAGGCCGGGCTCGCCTACTATCAGCGCTGCCTCGCCATTTTGGCCGACGTGGAGGAGGCGGAAGCGCAGATCGCCCGCCTGCACGACGAGCCCAAGGGATGCCTCCGGGTCAACGCGCCCATGTCGTTCGGCACGCGCTGCCTCAGCGGCGTGCTGGCCGATTTCATGGCCCGCTATCCGGATCTCAAGATCGAGCTCTCGCTTTCGGACCGCGTCATCGATCCCGTCGAGGAAGGTTTCGATGTCACCATCCGGATCGGCAGGCTGGGGGATTCGAGCTTGATCGCACGCCGCCTCGGCGCGACGCGCATGGTGCTCGTCGCGGCCCCGGCTTATTTCGCTGCCCATGGCCGCCCCGCCGCGCCGGCGGACCTCGCGCGGCACCGATGCCTGCATTACGGCCACGCGACGAGCGTGCAGAAATGGCAGTTGAGCGAAAAAGGCCAGGACATCGCGGTCCCCATCGACGCAGTGATGAGCTCGAACAACGGCGACACCCTGCGCGACGCGGCCCTGAGGGGGAACGGGATCGCGCGTCTGCCGACATTCATCGTCGGCGAGGACATCGACGCCGGCCGGCTCGAGGTCGTGCTCGAGGCCTGGAGCCCCGCCGATCTCGACATCTATGCGCTCTACGCACCGAACCGATACCTGGCCGCGAAGACCCGGGTTTTCATCGACGTGCTGGTGGAGCGCTTCGCCGGAATGCGCCTCTGAGGGGCGGGGCGGGGCGAAGGAATGCGTCCGTTTGCCCAGGATGGCGGCCCGGGCTTCACACCCGCCCGCAAAGCGTCTATCACTCCTCTCCCTCGGCGGCCGCTTGGCGGCCCGCGACCGAGGCGCGGGTGTAGCTCAATGGTAGAGCAGCAGCCTTCCAAGCTGAATACGTGGGTTCGATTCCCATCACCCGCTCCAATCCTTCACCCTGAAGCCGTCGCAGCGCGCGCAAGCGCAACCTCCGCGGTCCCGAGGCGTTCCCCTCGGCCGAGGCTTGATTGCGCGCAAAAGTTTTGTGCAATCTCGATGCTACGCGTTGGGTGACGAACGTTACGGAGGACGGTTGATGTCGAATACACCGCACACCTTGGCTGAAGAGTTTCCGGGCCAGATGGACAAGATCCACGAGCTCAAGGTGTCGGACCCGGACTTTGCGCGGCTGCTGGAGAAATACGACGAGGTGAACGATCAGATTCATCTCGCCGAAACGAGAGTGCAGCCGATCGACGAGGTCGCGGAAGAGAACCTCCGGAAGGTGCGGCTGCAAGTGAAAGACAGCATCGCCGACGCGCTTCGCAAAGTCGCGCAGTAGCTGACGGAAATGCGCGCGGCGTCGCGCTGGCGCGCAGCTTGAATGCAGGGCGGGCAACGGTTGGGCCGTTGCCCGCTTTTTTTGCTCGCGTCTCGCGTCCGATGGCTGGGAGCTACCGGCCCGCCGTCAGCGTCGTGTGGGACGTGATGAGGTTCCGGTAGTCCGGGATGTGGTTCGAGAACAGCGCGCCGAGCCCGTCGATGTCGTTGCGCCAGTCGCGATGCAGTTCGGCCGCGACGCCGAACCACGTGATGAGCTGCGCACCCGCCGCCGACATGCGGTCCCACGCCGAATGGCGCGTGATCTCGTTGAACGTGCCGGACGCGTCGGTGACGACGAACACCTCGTAGCCCTCTTCGATGGCCGAGAGCGTCGGGAACGCCACGCACACTTCCGTCACCACGCCCGCGATGATGAGCTGCTTCTTTCCCGTGGCCTTGATGGCGCGGACGAAGTCCTCGTTGTCCCAGGCGTTGATCTGGCCGGGGCGCGCGATGTAGGGCGCGTCGGGGAATTGCTCTTTGAGCTCCGGCACGAGCGGGCCGTTCGGGCCCTCTTCGAAGCTCGTCGTGAGGATGGTCGGCAGCTTGAAGTAGGCCGCGAGATCGGCGAGCGCGAGCACATTGTTCTTGAACTTGTCGGGGTCGATGTCGCGGACCAGCGAGAGCAGGCCCGTCTGATGGTCGACGAGGAGAACGGCGGCGTTGGTCTTGTCGAGGCGGATGTAGGGTTTGCTCATCTCGGGATCCTCCGGAGGGGCCGATGAATGCGGGGCGTGGAGCTCCGCTCGTGAAAAAGCGGCCCCGGCCGTCAGCCGGAGCCGCTTCGTCGTCATGCCGTCGCGTCGCGGATCGCGCCGAACCGGCCGTTCTGGAAATCGAGCATCGCCTGCTTGATCTCGCCCACCGTGTTCATGACGAACGGTCCGTGCGCGACGACCGGCTCGTCGATCGGCTCGCCGGAAAGCACGAGCAGCTTGGCGTCGCGCTGGGCTTCGACGCTGAACGCCCCGCCGTCCCGGCCGAGCAGCACGGTCTGCGCGTCCTCGGCGCGCTCCTGCCCGTTGATCGTGACGGACCCGGAAAGCACGAGCACCGAGAGCGTGTGCCCCTCCGGCACCTCGAGCGTGAGGGACTTGCCGGCTTTCACCCGCACGTCCCAGATGTTGATGGGCGTGAAGGTCCGCGCCGGACCCGTGACCTCGCCGTAGCGGCCCGCGATCGCCCGCAACGTGCCGGCGCCGTCGGGAAGTGCGACGGCCGGGATGTCCGCGTTGAGCAGCGTCTGGTAGCCCGGGTCGGCCGACTTGTCCTTGGCCGGCAGGTTCACCCAGAGCTGCGCCATCTCCAACGCGCCGCCCGTCTTGGCGAACGCCTCAGAGTGGAACTCCTCGTGCACGATGCCGCGAGCGGCCGTCATCCACTGCACGTCGCCCGGGCCGATCACGCCGCCCGCGCCCGTCGAGTCCCGGTGCTCTACCTCGCCGTCGTAGACGATGGTGACGGTCTCGAACCCCTTATGAGGATGCTGGCCGACGCCGCGCCGCGCCGTGGTCGGCTCAAACGAGGTGGGACCCGCATAGTCGAGCATGATGAACGGGCTGACGTGCGCGCCCTGATCGTGGTGCGAGAGCAGGGTGCGCACCTGAAAGCCGTCACCGACCCAATGAGGGCGGGGCGCGCTGTAAACTCCGAGAATTTGTCTCATCGCGGTATCTCCTGCCTGGACCGGCGTGGCCGGCCTTCTGCAACAGAGATAGATCGAGGACGACGAAGCTGAAACAGGCCGAAAATTGACCTCACCGTCCTATTTATGGGACAGTCGCGGGATGCAGGATCTCAACGATCTCTATTTCTTCGCCCAGGTGGTCGATCACGGTGGGTATGCGGCCGCGGGCCGGGCGCTGGGCATCCCGAAGTCGAAGCTGAGCCGCCGCGTCCTGGCGCTGGAGGAGCGGCTCGGCGTGCGCCTGCTGCAGCGCTCGACGCGCAAGCTCGCCGTCACCGAGATCGGGCAGGAGTACTACAGCCACTGCGTCGCCATGCTGGTCGAAGCCGGTGCGGCCCAGGAGCTGATCGAGCGCTCTCGCTCCGCCCCACAGGGCGTCATCCGGGTCAGTGCGCCGCCGGCTTTGATCTGCTTCGAGGTCGGCGCGATGATCGCGCGTTACATGGCGGCCAACCCGCGGGTCACGATCGAGTTGACCTCGACATCGCGCCGGGTCGACGTCATTGGCGAGGGCATCGACGTCGCGCTGCGGGTCCGCTTTCCGCCGATCGAGCAGACCGATCTGGTGATGCGGACGCTCGGCCAAAGCGCGCAAATCATGGTGGCCAGCCCCGATCTGGTGAAGGGCCGGACGCTCCCCCTGGTCCCCGCCGATCTCGGTGCGCTTCCGAGCCTCGATCTGGCGCCTCAGCAGTCGAGGCACGTCTGGGAGCTGGAGGGCGCCGAGGGGGCGTCCGTGCGCGTGGCACACAAGCCCCGGCTCGTCACCGATGACATGGCCCAGCTCCTCCATGCCGCCATCGCCGGCGTGGGCGTCGTCCGCCTGCCCACGATGGTCGTCGGCGACCATGTGGAGAAGGGGCGCCTTGTCAACGTCATGCCGGGCTGGACGCCGAAGGGCGGCATCGTGCACGCGGTTTTCCCCTCGCGGCGGGGATTGCTGCCGTCCGTGAGGAGCTTCATCGACTTTCTGGCGGCCGAGTATGCGGCAGCCGCGAAGCGCCGCTCGGGATAGCGGGTCTGGGGTGCTGCAACGCGAGGCTGGCGCTGGACGGGCTTGTTTCTGCCGTGTTCGGAGCGGATGAAGGGGCGCTGATCTTCGCCCCGCAATCCCGCCTCAATGTCTCTCTCGCGATAGTCCCGGATGATCGTCACCACCACCAACGAGCTCGAAGGCTACCGGGTCGTGCGCCACCTCGGCATCGTGCGGGGCCTCTCGGTGCGTTCCCGCAGCGTCGTGGGCAACATCGGCGCCGCGATCCAGATCCTTTTCGGCGGGAATATTGCGATTTACACGCGCCTCGCCGAGGATGCCCGCAACGAGGCCTATGAGCTTCTGATCCGGCACGCCGAAGAGGCCGGCGCCAACGCCATTCTGGCCATGCGCTACGATGCCAACGAGATGGCGTCGGCCGTGACCGAGGTCTTGGCCTACGGAACGGCCGTCGTGGTCGAGAAAAAGGATGCCTCGGGCTGATAATTTGGCCGGGAGGCGGTGACAAAGGTAAAAAGTTCAGCTAAGGATGCCGCCCCCGCATAAGGCATGGGCGCCTTTCGCGTCGATAAGGCGCGCTCAAGTCATGCGTAGAGGGGTGTAGCTCAATTGGTAGAGCGTCGGTCT